>ERZ772889.2999-NODE-2999-length-12312-cov-4.885861_pt1 | contig 12312 bp, 5 predicted proteins | sample MGYA00512127_ERZ772889 | MGnify/ENA primary metagenome ERZ772889 (study PRJEB29015, sample SAMEA2737689) | human gut metagenome | biome: human gut; feature: human-associated habitat; material: faeces | place: China | collected 2012 ...
GAACTGGTCTATGACGGCTGGCAGCAGGATATGCTGACAAAGGGATTTGAGATCCTCTCCCGTACATCGCAGAAAGCAGAACTGCAAAGCAATGTACGGGAGTGGTATCTCCATACATTTCCCACAGACGATCTTGGAGAAGATATTGCCGCAGATATTGCTTTTTCTGATTTGTACGGAAGAAAATCCACAGAGATCTACGAGATCCTCGGCATAGAGGATTCTGTGATCCGTGAGCGTGTGGAAGATCAGCTGCGAGAGATCACAAGCCCGACAGAGAAAATCGAGATCCCCGTTGTCAAGAATCTGGCTCAACTCAAAAGAACTGTCAAAGTTGGCATGGAATTTGAGATCACTGACCATACCCGTCCGGAATGCGTCGGAGAAAAAAGAATCATTACCGGTGTTTCTACCGTCGATTTTACTTCTCGTAAGCTTGACGAAACCGGAGAGCCATACGGCAAAGACATTCACATGGACTTTGGCAAGGCGAAGAACTGGAATTTTGACGAAAATGAACTGACTGCCTACCTGGAAGATGGCAGCTTGCTGATGCAGTTTCACTTTGTGGAACCGGGAATGCTTACAGAGAAAAGCAGAGATCCGGAACTTGACAAGGCGATCAATTACATCAACGACTTTTGTATGGACGAATACAGTTCCGAAGCAGATCTCTCAGACCTTTCCAACATCTTCATCGCCTACACCACAGATGAAGATACTGATATGGAAATTCAGGTGACGGCAGATTTGGAGCAATTCCGGATGCTGTATGCCTATGGAAATTCCATTGTCCGGACAGAGCAGTATGAATCTCTGGAAGAAATGAACCGGAATGTGCTGTCGGTTCTGGATTTTAATGATCTGGTCACTCTGTCAGACGATGAAAAGGAATCCGTCCACACTGAGCCGCTTTCCAGAGAAGCAGCATTGCAGCTGGAACTCATGCGAGGAACGGGCTTTGTGGGCGGAAAATTCCGTGTTTCCGACTATTATGCCGATCACCAGCCAAGCCAAAAGGAATTTGCCGTATTCTTGAAAGATGAATACGGCATCGGCGGTCACAGCGGAATCACACCGATCTACATGGCGAACCATGGTGCGTCCGGCATAGAGATCGAACTCGAAACCCATGAGAAATACACTTACAAGTGGAACGAAGTCGCAAAAGAAACTGCTGCCTTGCTGGATGCCGGCACGTACATTACTTCAAAGGACATCCAACGGCACATTCGTGATGCCAAGGACACCATTGAACATTTTGATCCAGTGTACGACACACTGGCTTCTCTGGAAAATGCGAAAGCCGCTCTCCGGAAATACGAACCGGAAGCTTTGGCAGAAGAAACAGCTGCACCGGAAAAAGAACCGGAAATGACAACGAAAAGCGACGTTGCCATTGGCGACCGTTTCCGCAATCTGACCACTAAGGCAGAACCGCAGACAGAAGTTGTGGAACAGGCAGAAGAACCTGTTTTTTCCGAAGAACAGCCGGAAAGCAATGCCGAACTGCCGCAGAATTACCGCATCACCTCAGATACACTGGGCATTGGACTGCCCAAAGAACGAATCGAAGCCAATCTGCTTGCGATCCGCACATTGCAGGAACTGGAAACGGAACAGCGACCGGCAACAGAAGCAGAACAAGAGATACTGGCGGAATATGTGGGCTGGGGCGGTCTGAAACAAGTTTTTGAAACCACCTCCAGTTACTATGATGAGGTAAAGAAACTGCTGTTCCCGGAAGAATATGCAGCTGCGAGAGAATCTACCCTGACGGCTTTCTATACGCCACCTGCCGTGATTCGTGCGGTGTATCAGGAATTGGAACGGATCGGCATCACTTCCGGCGAGATTCTGGAACCGTCCTGCGGCATCGGGACATTTCTGGGGCTTTTCCCGGAGAGTATGCAAAACTGTCATTTTTCCGGTGTGGAACTGGACAGCATCTCCGGCAGAATTGCACAGCAGCTGTATCCCCAGTCTGCAATTCAGGTCAACGGTTTTGAAAAGACCCATTTTCAGGACAATGCGTTTGTTGCCGCCGTGGGGAATGTTCCCTTCGGCGATTTTTCAGTATACGATGCCGCATATGACAGCCATCATTTTCTGATCCACGATTACTTTTTCGCCAAAACGCTGGACAAGGTATGCCCCGGCGGCATTGTTGCACTGATCACCTCCAAAGGAACTATGGACAAGGAAAACGCATCTGTCCGGCAGTATCTGGCAGAACGTGCAGAGCTGCTGGGAGCAATTCGTCTGCCCAACACTACCTTTAAGTATGCCGCCGGCACCGAAGTCACCTCAGACATTCTGTTTCTGCGGAAACGGACAGAGCCAATGACAGAACAGCCGGAGTGGGTACAGCTGAAACCAGATGCCAACGGTATCCGCATCAACGCATATTTTGCCGACCATCCGGAAATGATTCTGGGCGAAATGCAGATGACCAGCGGCAGATTTGGTGTAGAAAGCACTTGTGCAGACACGCTGCGGAATCCGCTGAGCATGGAACTGGAACGTGCTGTGAATTGTCTGCCAGTGCCGCCGGTACCGGTTCCGGTGGAAGAATCGGTGGAAATACCGTTTGTTTCAGCGGAAAATGTACGGAACTATTCCTATGCCGTTATGGACGGCAAACTGTATTACAAAAAGGACGGTATCATGCTGCCGTTTTCGCCGGAACTGACCAATCTCACCAAGGCAGAACAAAAAAGCACAACAGATGCAGAAGCCAGAATTCGTGCTGCACTGCCGATTCGGGACTGTCTGCGGGATCTGGTAACTTTGCAGCTGAACGGTGCAGAAGATACGGAAGTCCGCAGCAAGCAGCAGGAAATGGAGCAGTATTACGACCAGTTTGTGCAGCAGTATGATCGGCTGACGGAAAAGAAAAACCGCAGGATTCTGGAAGTAGATACCGGTTATACGCTGCTGTCTGCACTGGAAAAAGTAGATGAAAAAGGCAAATTTGTAGAAAAAACCGACCTGTTCACGAAACGGACGATCCGCCAGAAGTATCAGATCACCAGTGCAGACACTGCACAGGATGCTCTGACCTACAGCATGAATGAAAACGCCTGCGTGGACATAGCATATATGCAAAATCTGACCGGAAAAACAGAAGAAGAATTGTATATGGAATTGCAGGGACTGATTTTCCGCAACCCGTCCTATGATGCTGCGGATCCGGATTCCCATGCGTACTTGCCGGCAGATGAGTATCTCTCCGGAAATGTACGGAAAAAGCTGACCATTGCAGAAGATGCCGCCAGAACGGATGCCGGATATGCCATTAATGTAGAACGATTACAGACAGTACAGCCCCAGTGGCTGGAAGCCGCAGACATCTTTGTCCGGCTGGGAACTACATGGATCCCCACGGAGTGTTACGAGAAATTCGCCAAGGAAACCTTTGAAATCTCTTTCTGGAATCGGAATTTCCACGTGGAATTTGATGCTTTTTCCGGTTCCTATCGTGTCAGCGGACGGAGTACGGAAAAAAACAACATTTCAATCACTGACATCTACGGAACAAAACGCATGAATGCTCTGATGATTCTGGATAATCTGCTGAACTCTCGACGGGTAGAAGTGGTAGATTATTACGAGGATCCAGACGGCAAAAAGCACCGTGTGGTCAACAAAGATGAAACCGAAGCGGCACAGATCAAGGCGGATGCCATTAAGGAGCGTTTTTCCGAATGGATCTGGGAAGATGCAGACCGTCGGGAAAATCTCTGTCAGATCTACAATCAGTCGATCAACTGCATCCGTCCACGGGAGTATGACGGCAGCATCTTACAGCTGCCCGGCATGAATCCGGACATCACACTGCGACCGCATCAGAAAAATGCCGTTGCCAGAATCCTGTTCGGCAAAAACACACTGTTGGCTCATGCCGTTGGTGCCGGAAAGACCTTTGAAATGATCGCTGCGGCACAGGAACTGAAACGGTTGGGGCTGTGCCGGAAAAGTCTGGTGGTCGTTCCTAATCATCTGACAGAACAGTTTGCAGCGGACTACATCAAGCTGTACCCCTCTGCCAATATCCTTGTAGCGACACAGGCAACCTTTGAGCAAGACAAACGAAAAGAATTTTTCACCAAGGCGATGCTGGGCGACTATGATGCCATTATCATGGGACACAGCCAGTTTTCCCTGATTCCGGTTTCTCCGGAGCGAGAACGGGCATTGCTGTGGCAGCAGGAAGATGAGATCACCAGAGGAATTGAAGAATTGAATCATTCCGGAAATGGCAGAAGTTTTTCCGTCAAGCAAATGGAAGCATCTCGGAAAAAAATCAAAAAGAAACTGGAAGCTTTGCAGGACAAAAAACGAGATGATGATACCGTCTATTTTGAAGAACTGGGCATAGACCACTTGTTTTTGGATGAAGCCCATATGTTTAAGAATCTGGAGATCTTCACGAAAATGCAGAATGTGGGCATTTCCAGCGGCTCTGTTCGGGCATCTGATCTGTACATGAAAGTACAGTATCTGGACGAGATCACCCACGGAAAAGGCTGTACCTTTGCCACCGGCACGCCAATCTCCAACAGTATTGCAGAAGCTTACACCTTTCAGAAGTATCTCCAGCACGACACCTTGACCAAAATGGGCATGATCCACTTTGACTGTTGGGCGGGTAACTTTCTGGAAGCGGTCACTGCCGGTGAAGTCGCTCCGGAGGGCGGCAGATACCGTGTCAAGACCAGATTTTCCAAGTTCCACAACTTGCCGGAACTGACCAACTTGTTCCGAGAAATCGCAGACATTCAGACCGCAGATATGCTAAATTTAGACGTACCAAAAGCCGTTTTTCACACCGAAGTGCTGCCATCTTCCGAGATCCAGAAGCAGTTTATGCAGTCCTTTATGGAACGTGCGGACAAAGTTCACGGCGGCGGTGTGGACAGTTCCATGGACAATATGCTGTCTATCACCAACGACGGCAGAAGTCTGGCTCTGGATCAGCGGCTGTTGAACCATGACTTGCCGGAATCAGAACACAGCAAGGCTCTGGCGTGTGCCAAAAATGTCTACCGCATCTGGCAGGAAACCAGCGAACAGCGGTCTGCACAGCTGATCTTCTCCGACCTATCCACACCGGATAAATCCAAGGGCGGCGAGGAATTTACCAACATCTATGACAGCATCAAAAACCATCTGATCGACATGGGTATTCCGGCGGAAGAGATCGCATATATCCACGACGCAAGCACCAATAAGCAGAAAGAAGCCCTCTTTGAAAAGGTACGAAAAGGAAAAGTGCGTGTGCTGCTCGGCTCTACGGAAAAGATGGGTGCAGGCACAAATGTACAGGAGCGTCTGATCGCACTGCATCACATCGATGTACCCTGGCGACCAAGCGACATCGAGCAGCGAGAGGGACGGATCATCCGACAGGGCAACCAAAACACAGAAGTCCACATCTATCGCTATGTCACAGAGGACACCTTTGATGCCTACAGCTGGCAGACTATCGAACGGAAACAAAAGATCACCGGTCAGATCATGACTTCCAAGTCGCCGAACCGAGATGTAGAGGACGTGGACGATCGTGCCTTGTCCTATGCTGAAGTTAAGGCAGTCTGCACTGGAGATCCTCGGCTGAAAGAACAGATGGAACTGGACATTGCAGTTTCCAAGCTAAAAGCTTCCCGAAACAGTTGGAGAAATCAGCGGTATCGGATGGAGGACATGGTGCGGAACGAATATCCCAAGCAAATTCAGCAAAAGGAGCAATTCATTCAGCACTACACCGATGACATGAAACACTATACAGAGCATTACACGCCAAATGCGGACGGATTTTCTCCCATGTGCATTCGTGGCGTGACATACACGGAACGAAAAAAAGCAGCTGCTGCACTGATGCAGGCGATCCACAGCTTTGTCAAGCCGGACAATTCCAAGGCGGAGATCGGCGAATACTGTGGGTTTACCATGTTTGCACGGTTTGAACCGCTGCAAAAGGGCTACACCATGACGCTAGAGCATAGCGGTGTGCATCGGTTGGAACTGGGTGATGACCGTTCTGGCAACATCACCAGAATCGACAACGTACTCCGTGGCATTGAAGACAGGATCCAAAATGCCACGCACCAACTGGAGGATATTCAGACGCAGCTGCACACAGCGGAATTGGAAATTCAAAAGCCATTTGCAAAAGAAGCAGAATATCAGGCAAAATCCAGCCGTCTGGCAGAACTGAATGCTGCATTACAGTTCCAGGACAAGGACGAGATCGTCAGCGAAGGTTCTGATGCACCGGAGCAGAGTGCTGCGGAACAGGAGCGAAAGCCAAAAGACTGCATTGATCTGTAACGAAAATCCGGATGTGCTATCCGTGCCGGAAAAACAAATCGGGCGTATGAAAAGTGGAAGGTGAAAATTATGACTGATCTGATAGGAGAACGATTTGGAAAGTTGACTGTGCTGGAATACATCGGTAACAGTCAATGGAAATGTCGCTGCGATTGTGGGAATATCACAACTGCAACGACAACAAGATTAAAGCGTGGAGAGAAAACATCTTGTGGATGCAGAATTGGTGGGTTTCAAGATTTAACAGGACAGCGTTTTGGACGTTTGATGGTAAAAAAATATGCTGGAAAAAGTCGATGGATCTGTATCTGTGATTGTGGTCGCGAAACGGAAGCAGCGGCAAACAACCTGAAAAATGGTCATGTCACCTCTTGTGGATGTGCCAGGGGGTTAGGGATTGTTGGACAACGATTTGGAAAATTAACCGTATTAGAGCAACTTGACGAAACACATTACATGTGTCGCTGTGATTGCGGTGAAACATGTGAGCGTAACTACGGCTCATTGATTAATGGTCTTACCACAACATGCAGTAACTGCACAAAGGAACGTAGAGTTAAAAGCACAGAAAAGTATTTTGTGGAAGGCACACATCTTCCACAAATAAAACTCGACAAGAAGCCGCCAAAAACAAACAAGTCCGGACACATCGGTGTTTGCTGGGACAAATCCCGTGGCAAATGGATGGCGAACATCCGCTTTCAGGGAAAACGGTATAACCTGGGACGGTTCGATCACATTCAGGATGCCATAGATGCCAGAGAAGCCGCTGAAAAAGCGATCTTTGGAGATTTTTTGACGTGGTATGAAGACAACAAGGGAAAATAATACGTCGTGCAACATGAGAAAAAACAGTTGACATTCTTGTGGTGTTGTGCTATAATAAAAGCGAAAAGAAATCATGTAAAGGCAATGCGTTCACGCAGAAAGAAAGCCCCCGGAGCTGCAACTCTGGGGGCTTTCGCCTTATCCAAATGGATCAGGCAATTGTTAGGCTATTGTCGGGCTTACTTCCTGTCTAGCCATTTGTAGACTTTATACAAGATAATGTCTACCATAACAGAAGTGAAAAGTGAAATCATGTAATATAGCAAATACGTTCACCTCCTTCCTGACGGAAGAAGCCGACTGTTCTATTATACCATATTGTAAGAGATGCTGTCAAATGACGGCATCTCTTTTTGTATCAAGTCGATTCTGCACAGACAAAGCCAGTATAACACAGAATCAATGATTTGTAAAATCTGCGATGACACAAGTTTACAGATTTTACAAGCAGGAACGTTTCTGGTATAATCGGAAAGAAAATATCGTGAAACCGGAAAAGAGATTCTGCTATGCCTACTGATTTTGCAGCACAACTATTTGATATTGACGGATTGCTTCTGACAAAAGTCGAATCCAATCGTGATACTGTCACACTCCATATCGAGATGGAGCGTCAGGAGCAGCCTTGCCCAGAGTGCGGTGTTCTGACAGATGCAGTACACGACTATCGGCAGCAAAAAATCAAAGAGGTATCGATCCTCGGAAAAGAAACGACACTGATTTTGCGGAAACGTCGGTATGTATGCAAAAGCTGCTGCAAGCGTTTTCCGGAAAAGAATGACTTGTTGCCCAGATATGCCAGAATGACTGCACGTCTGACAAATCAGATCTGTTGGAAGCTGGAGAATGAATACTCGTTTTCCAGTGTCGCCAGAGAGAGTGGCACATCTGTTTCCACGGTGATCCGCACATTCGATCAAAATGTTTGCTTTGATGAATTACCCGTTCTGGAGCAGTCTGTTGCGATCGATGAGTTTAAGGGAAACACTGGACGGGAAAAATATCAGTGCATTGTTACAGATCCGGAAAAGAAAAAGGTGCTGGACATTCTACCAGACCGGCACAAAAGGGATGTCAAATCGTATTTCTTACAGTGGAAAGAAAAAGCAAGAGAAAAGGTCACACGTTTCATTTCCGATATGTGGAAGCCCTATCAGGATACGGCAGCAGAGGTGTTCTCCAATGCAGTGCGAGTGGTAGACAAGTATCACTGGATTCGGCAAGTGATCTGGGCATTTGAAGCGATCCGGAAACAAGAGCAAGCAAAACTCAGCCGCAAGGAGCGGTTACAGTTCAAGCGTTCCAGAGTGCTGCTGAACAAACGATTCGACTATCTGAAAGCAGAAGATCAGGAACACGTGACTGCCATGCTCCAGCTGTCAGAGCGGCTGCACAAAGCCCACCGCATCAAAGACGACTTCTTACAAGTGCTGGACTGTAACACCGGAGAAGCAGCAGAACAGACATTAGACCTCTGGCTGAGCCTTGCCAGAAACAGCGGATTGAAAGAGTTTGTCGCTTGCTGTGACACCATAGAAGAATGGAAGCCGGAAATCCTCAATTCATTCGACTGCCCTTACACCAATGGCTACACAGAGGGCTGCAACAATCGAATCAAGGTGCTAAAGCGAAATGCCTATGGGTATCGTAACTTTGGACGTTTCCGAAATCGTATCTTGCATATGTTTTCTGGATCTTACCGGCGACGAGAAACAGAAAAAGCTGCCCAAAATGGACAGCCGTAAAAACAAGAGCATATATTATACCATAAAATAAAACGTTTGTCAAATCTGCAAAAAGGTCAAATCGCAGATTTTACAAGTCTGTTCTTTTGTGGTATAATATATTCAAGATCAAACGATAGTTTGATCTTGGGTAGTAAACCATTTGTAGCTTGACAATCAAATACAGCAGGAGCAAATACAAAAATCTGCGTCCAGGATCACGTGATAACAATCACTACCGCATTCCCGAAGTATCGGGTTGTGATGCAGCGGAAAGCACGCCATGACACACCTACTATTCAATTCCAATCAGGTGGATAGCGAGAACTACAGACCGCAAGCCGATCATCAAATCGACTGCATAGGATACATACGCAGATCAATTGACAAAAGATACTCTGTTCCGACAGGAATAGCCGTGGGAAGTAAACCCTCCGGTGGCTGAGATGCCGTGGTTGCTGCTTTGATACGCAGCCGTTTGCTTCTGTTTACAGATGGATTTTACTACCCCAATATTTCGTAAAGAGCCTAAAGATGATAAAAGCTATACCTGTAAGATGGAAAAAACAAATAAATAAAAGAAATTTTTATTTGAATAATGTGTAAAATCGGTAAAAATCAATGTCATCTATTTTATAGTCACAAGACAATGGAGTATTATACAAACCCTTTTTACTTTATCGGCGGTTTCGCTGTTTGTATTGTTGTATAATACTGAAAGAAAGATGACGGACAGATACTCTTCTTTAAGAAGTATCTGTCCGTCTTTTTTATTTACTTTCATAAAAAATATTATGAATTTTGAAGCAAACTCTTTATTTTTTGAGCCGCATCATCAGCTTCCTTTAATGCATCGCTCATCATTTTCATTGTTTCAGATATATCATCTCGAATAGATTTTTGCTTGTATGTTAATTGATGGGTTTTCATTGACCAAGCGTTTTGAAAAGCCGTTCTCAACTGTATTTCAACTTTAATATCATTATAAACTGAGCTTTGATAATATATGTTCGTTGTAACAATTATATGTATACCTCTATAACCTGCCTGAGTTGGATTAATTATCTTGTCTTCAATTGATTTTACATTAAATAATGGGTTTTGTTTTATGTATTCAAGAACATCATATACATCACTCAAAAATTCACAAGTACAGCGTACGCCTGCTATATCATCAAAACGTTCAAATAGCTCAAATTGACATATACCTTTCCGATAAACCTTTTCTTGAATACTATTAACATCTTTTACACGAGAACAGATTTCAATAATTTTGTGAATATTAGCACTATCATCAGTTGTAAAATTAGAGAGTTCTAATTCAACTTTTTTCATTGCGCGATAATAAATAGGTTTTTTATCATTCACTTCTTTTCTTAGCATTTTAGATAAGGTGTTACTTTGTAATGATGAAGCGTAGTCAATAACAGCATTTCTCTTAGAAATAGCATAATTAAATGCATCGTAAATGCTCATATCTTTATCAATTAAGATTATGATTTCAGAATTATTGTATTCTTGTTTAGAAATGGAATAACTAATAAAAAAGTCGCAATGTATAGACATCTCTTGACAGGCAATTTCAAGTTTTTCAGTATTTTCAAAACATTTTATAGGAATTGAAATTTCCCATGTCGAATGATCTTTTCTTTTTAATCCGTGCATATCAGTATACATTTCGTCACAATGTAAATATTCAAAATCTACTATAGTATCATCATAAAAATCATGAAGAAAGACATCCTTATAAGTATCAATCTCCATATCCCATATATAGTTACGTCCATGTTTGATTACATCATCAATCATTGTGTATTTCTCCTTTTCTTCTTTAAAATTTCGCATTAAACTATATCAACAATTAATAACACTAAGCAGAATCTCTTCAAACAAGGATTCTGCTTTTTTATTTCTCCGATTGAATTTAAAGCAGCACTCTTCCAAGTACATATTCATTTTTTTGTGCGAACATGAGCTTTGCCTACTTCCGAGCAGTCGGCAATCTAAAATTTCATTTACAACATCTTCGATAAGCGGTAGCATTTTGCTGCCGCTTTTTCTTTTTATCAAGGTAAGATAATAACCATCTGGAACTCTCGCATATATGTTTATTCCATTAGTTCTTATTGTGCTGCCACTTGCAATATTTCTTCGTATAAATGAATGGTAATCAGTTTGAGAATGAAGTTCCATACTGATTTGACCATATCCATTTTCTCTATCCTCAACTGCAATATAAGTATGAAAAGGAAAACCGTCTGCATCAGATTTTATAAAAACATCATCCACAATAACAGTACCTTTCAATTTTGGCTTTTCACATCTGCTGATTGCTGTTCTTAATTTATTGAGAACAGATAAAGCCGTGTGATAACTGCCGAGGTCGATCATATTTTGCATTTCAAGTGCGTTTGCACAGCCTGTTTCATTTGCTACGTACCAAGTAGACCTCAACCATTTAGAAATAGACAAATGTGACCTTTGTAAAAGTGTACCTGAAATAATCGTAGACTGATATCCGCATTCTTTACACTTGTATTTCATATCTCCAACTTTCCAGTGTTCATTGTGCGAACATCTGGGACATCGCCAACCGTTTTTCCATCTCAAATTATATAGATAATCGATACAAATTTGCTCATTGTGAAATAAGCGTTCAAATTCTTCAAAGTATTTTTTTGTTGTTTCCATATCTGTATTATACCATATCCTGTTAAGTTCGTCAAGTGCATAATTACACCATCTAATAGTTATCAATTCTGCCGATGCACTCTAAGTGTTTTTTGTTGAGTAAATATATGTTCGGCAGAAAGGTTGTTTCTATGATTGCAATTAACATTTCAAAGTCTCAAGCACAAGAATTTGCTGCGTCGATATTCGATTGTATCGCAAACTACATCGAAGCTCACAAAGCAGAGTACGAAGCATTTCTGAGGTACGAGGAACAGAACAGAGGAGAAGAAGAATGAAAACACAATCACAGTTAGACAAAAACAGGAGGTTTTTACAATGACATTGCACTACAGCACAATTTGCCAGAATGAAAAAAATGCTGTTTATCCCCATAAGAGTACCATAAACAGCATAGTGGATTTAGAAACAGTTGTTTCCTATGACCATGTTTGTGCAGAGTATAAGGACGGCTACCGCAAAAATTCAAATTTCATTCAGTCTAATTGCAGTATGTTTGATGTGGATAACACCGAAACGGACAACCCAGATGAATGGATTACACCGGAGCATGTAAGAGAAGCATTCCCAGATGTTCCCTTTTATGTTTCCTATTCCCGAAATCATATGAAGCAAAAGGGCGATAAAGCACCAAGACCTAAATTCCACCTGTATTTCCCTGACACTGTTTTTACTGACAGCCAAGAATACAGCAAGCACAAAAAATCAGTATGCAATTATTTTAAAAAGTTTGACC
>ERZ772889.3005-NODE-3005-length-12297-cov-14.206339_pt1 | contig 12297 bp, 11 predicted proteins | sample MGYA00512127_ERZ772889 | MGnify/ENA primary metagenome ERZ772889 (study PRJEB29015, sample SAMEA2737689) | human gut metagenome | biome: human gut; feature: human-associated habitat; material: faeces | place: China | collected 2012 ...
CATTGCTACGGCACGCAGCGAGGGCATCCATTCGGCTATCTTTGCGGTGGCCGCAGTTGTTGCCATCATCACCATGCACGATGCTATGGGTGTGCGCCGCGAGACCGGCGAGCAGGCCAAGGTGCTGAACAAGATGCTGGAGCAGTGGATCGAAGTGACCGAGAAAAACAATCCCTTCCTGCAGAATATGCACCTGAAAGAGATGGTCGGTCACACTCCGCTGCAGGTCATGGCCGGTTTTGCACTGGGTGTACTGGTCGGCTTCCTCTATCCTATGGGCCTCTGAGCGCCCCATTTCAAAACGTGAGAAGGACGTGAATCTATGAATTCGCCTTTGCTGGAGAAAATCTCTCAGCCCAGCGATCTGAAAAAGCTGTCCAGTCAGCAGACCGTGCAGCTTTGCGCAGAAATCCGTGAATTTCTTCTGGATAACGTATCAAAGACCGGCGGCCATCTGGCATCCAATCTGGGTGCTGTGGAGCTGACGGTGGCTCTGCACCGGGTGCTGACCACCCCCACGGATGAGATCGTGTTTGATGTAGGCCATCAGTGCTATACCCACAAGCTGCTGACCGGCCGCCGCGAGGGCTTTGCCAAGCTGCGGCAGCTGGATGGCATTTCCGGTTTCCCGAACCCCAACGAAAGTGAGCATGATGCTTTTATTGCCGGTCACGGCAACACCGCGCTCTCGCTGGCTGTGGGCATTGCCTGGGCCAAAAAGCTGCGGGGCGAGCCGGGACAGGTGGTTGCCCTCATTGGTGACGGTGCCTTTACCGGCGGTATGGTCTACGAGGGGATGAACAATATCGGCGGGCTGGACAATCTGCTGGTCATCCTGAACGACAACAAGATGTCCATTTCCAAGAATGTGGGCGCGTTGTCCCGCTACCTGAGCCATCTGCGCACCACCAGCCGCTATTACGATGCCAAGGAAAATGTGCGTTCCTTTCTGGATGGCGTGCCTGTCATCGGCCCACCGCTGAAATCGGCGATCCAGAACAGCAAGGCCATGGTGCGCAGGGCAATGTATCACTCGACCATGTTCGAGGATATGGGCTTCCACTATTATGGTCCTTTTGATGGTAACAATGAGCCGGAGCTTGAAGGGATCCTGCGCGATATCCACAGGCAGCCCGGCCCCCATTTCCTGCATGTCGTGACCAAGAAAGGCAAGGGCTATGCCCCGGCTGAGAGCAACCCCGGTAACTTCCACGGTGTTTCGACCTTTGATCTGGTCAACAGCATCCCAGACCCTGAGGTGGCTCCAAAGGAGTCTTTCTCGACGGTGTTCGGCAATGTCCTGAACAAGGAGGGTGCAGAAAACCAGAAGATCTGTGCCATCACGGCCGCCATGAAGTATGGTACGGGTCTGCAGTTCTTTGCACACACCCACCCCAAGCGTTTCTTTGATGTGGGCATGGCAGAGCAGCATGCTGTGACCTTTGCAGCGGGCCTCGCCAGCCAGGGAATGCTTCCGGTGGTCTGTATCTACTCTACTTTCCTGCAGCGTTCCTATGACCAGATCATCCATGATGTGAACCTGCTGAAGGAGAATGTTGTCCTTGCCATCGACCGTGCCGGTTTTGTTCCGGCAGACGGCGAGACCCATCAGGGAATCTTTGACCCGGCCTTCCTCAGTCAGGTGGGGATCCCGGTCTATTCGCCCTCCAACTATGCCGAACTGCGGCACTGGCTGCCCATCCTGCTCAGTGATGAGATGCAGGGCCCCCGGGCAATCCGGTATCCCCGCGGTGGTGAGAGCGCAGCACTGGCGCAGTTTGGCTGTTCCGGCAGAGAATATGACCGGCTCTATACCGCCCCTGATGCCAAGGCTGTAATGGTCAGTTACGCCGACGAAGTCGAGGATGTGCTGACTGCGGCGAAGCTTCTGGGCAAAGAAAACGTTCCCTGTGATGTTTATAAGATTGTAAAGATATATCCCTTTACACCTGAGCTTATTTCTGAAATTTCAAGATATGACGTTGTTTTGTTCGCAGAGGAATGCGTAGCCTGCGGCGGCATCGGTGAGCATCTGGAAACGGCTCTGCGGAAAGCAGGCTGGCAGGGTGCTTATATCCACCGTGGTGTGGAGGATGTGCGTCTGCCCCATGCGACGGTTCCGCAGATCAAGCAGAGCACCGGCCTGGATGCTGAACATCTGGCACAGGCCATCCGTACATGGAAAGGAGCAGAATCTTGAAGATTCGTTTGGATCAATATCTGGTTCAGCATGGTCTGATCCAGAGCCGTGAGCGCGCCAAGGCACTGATCATGTCCGGCGTGGTCTTTGTCAACGAACAGAAGGTGGACAAGGCCGGTGAGATGATCAAAGAGGATGCCAAGGTGGAGGTGCGCGGCCATGATATCGGTTATGTCAGCCGCGGCGGCCTGAAACTGGAAAAGGCGATGCAGTGTTTTCCGCTGACCCCCAAGGGCAAAGTCTGCATGGACATTGGCGCATCCACCGGCGGCTTTACCGACTGTATGCTGCAAAATGGTGCAGTCAAGGTCTACGCAGTGGATGTGGGCTACGGTCAGCTGGCATGGAGTCTGCGCACCGATGAGCGGGTGGTCAATATGGAGCGCACAAACATCCGCAACGTGACCCTTGACCAGCTGGCAGAGCCGATCGAGTTTTTCAGCGTAGATGTCTCTTTTATCTCGCTGCATCATATCTTCCCGGTGGCGCAGGCCATCACGACCCCGGACGCTATGGGTGTCTGCCTGGTCAAGCCCCAGTTTGAGGCTGGCCGCGAAAAGGTGGGCAAAAACGGCGTTGTCCGTGACCCTGCCACCCACCGTGAGGTGCTGCACAATGCCATGGGTTATGCTGCTGCCAACGGCTTCAAGGTCTGCGGACTGGATTTCAGCCCCGTCAAGGGCCCTGAGGGAAACATTGAATATCTGATGTTCGTTCAGAAGAGCGATGAACCCGGTGCACTGGATGATTCGGTTGCTGAACAGGTGGTGGCATCCAGCCATTCTACGCTGGACCGCTGAACCATAATCCATAAAATCAGGGAGGGCGCGGTCGATGACAGTCTACATTTCCCCAAACCCCGGCAAGGCTATGGCCTACGGCATTTCCCAGCGGGCGGCGCAGATCCTGCTGACCCATGGGGCACAGGTGCTGATGCAGGACGGCCTGCAGGCCGAGTGCATGACCATGGGCGTGGTGTATCTGTCCCAGAAGGAATGCCTGGAGCGGACGGATGTCATCCTGACCATCGGAGGAGATGGCACTATCCTGCACGAGGCGAATCTCTCACTGGTATACCGAAAGCCCATTCTTGGCATCAATCTGGGCCGGTGCGGCTTTCTGGCCACCTGTGAGGTCGATGAAATGGAAGCCAAGCTCTCCGCCGTAGCCCGGGGAGAGTATTTTCTGGATAACCGGATGCTGCTCTATGTCCGGGTGCTGGGGGATGACAGCTGGGAGGGCCATGCCCTGAATGATGTGGTTATGACCAAGGGCCGCCTGCAGCAGGCGGTGGATTTCAGCATTTATTGTGATGATATCCTGGTGGAGCATTACCGGGGCGATGGTGTCATTGTGGCAACGCCCACCGGCTCCACCGCTTATTCTCTGGCGGCAGGCGGGCCGATCCTTGATTCTCAGACCAAGGGCATCGTTGTCACGCCCATCTGCCCCCACAGCCTTGCCAGCCCGGCCATGGTTTTTGCGCAGGAGCGCAAGATCAACCTCTGTGTGGGCCAGGTGGCAGATGAAGAAGTTTTTATCAGCTGTGATGGGGATGCGGGCTATTCCGTAAAAGCCGGAGCCACCGCAGAGGTGCGGCTGTCTGACCAGGTCGTGCAGCTCATCACCTTCAGCAAAGCCGACCAGTTCCAGGCCATTGACCAGAAACTGCGCGGCAGACGATGACACAAACACAACGAAGGGAGAAGATCACATGGGACGCACCAGCCGAGGGGATAACAAGAGCAAGCAGAAGCGGCAGCAGGCCATCCTGCGTCTGATCCAGGAGAATCCCATCAGCCGGCAGGAGACTCTGTTGGAGTACCTGAGCAAGGAAGGTTTTGATGCCACACAGGCGACCATTTCCCGCGATATCCGGGAGATGAATCTTGTCAAAGCTGCCACCACCACCGGCTACCGCTATGTTTCCGGCCACAGCGAGGTACTGAACCCCAAGATGCAGGCCCGGTTTGAGACCATCTTCCATGAATCGGTTTTGGGAGTGGACTTTGCGGGCCATGTGGTGCTTGTCAAATGCTATTCCGGCATGGCCAATGCGGCCTGCGAGGTGTTTGACGCACTCAAGTGGAAGAATGTGGTCGGCACCCTTTCTGGTGACGATACCTTCCTGATCGTGGCCCGCTCAGAGCGGGACGCAAAGACCATTTGCACCGAGCTTGGGCATTACATCGGGCAGAAATAAAGGCAGGAGAGAACGAACATGTTGAGCAGTCTGCAAATTGAAAATGTTGCAGTCATCCAGAAGGCCAACGTGCATTTTGAGAAGGGCCTGAATGTCCTTACCGGCGAGACCGGTGCGGGCAAATCTATCCTGATCGACTCCATCAATGCCATTCTGGGCAACCGCACCTCCAAGGATCTGGTGCGCACGGGGGCTGCAAAAGCAGTCATCCGGGCTGCATTTGATGATGTTCCGCCTGCAGTGCTTGACAGCCTGGAAAAGGCGGGGTATGAGCGCTCAGAAGCGCTGACCCTGAGCCGTGAGATCACTGCCGAGGGCAAGAGCACCTGCCGCATCAACGGAATGCCTGCCACAGCAGCCATTCTGCGGGAACTGTGCGGTGGGCTCATCAACATCAACGGCCAGCACGATTCCGTAGGCCTGTTGAACCCGGCCCGCCATGAGGGTATCCTGGATGCCTACGCCCAGAACGGGGCGGTGTATCAGGAGTATTATGCTGTTTACCGGGAGCTTATCAAGGTCAAAAAGGAGCTGGATGCCATCATCACCGATGAGGGTGAAAAGCAGCGAAAGATCGATCTGCTGAGTTATCAGGTACAGGAGATCGAGGATGCCAGCCTGACCGCAGGCGAAGAGGAGACGCTGGCGGCCCGCCGTAAGGTGCTGGCGAATGCCTCCACCATCCGGGAGCGCATCTCCCAGAGCTATGCGCTGCTTTCGGGCGGAGATGATGCCCCGGGTGCCGTTGATCTGCTGGGGGAAGCTTCCAATGCGATCGATGGTGCTGCCCAACTGGACAGCGGCCTTTCTTCTGCCGCCGGACAGCTGCTGGATCTTTATTACACCGCAAAAGACCTTTCTGCTGACCTGATCGGGCAGCTGGAGGGCTACGAGACGAATGATGCAGAGCTGGATGAAATTGAACAGCGGATGGATCTGATCTACAAGCTCAAGCGGAAATACGGTGATACTGTGGAAGATATCATCGCATTTGGACAGCAGGCAAGGGAAGAGCTGGACCGCATCCAATTCTCACAGGAGCGGACAGAGCACCTGCAGGCTGAAAAGCATCGGCTCTATGTACTGGCCAGGGATAAGGCCGAGGTACTGACCCAGACTCGCCTGAAGGCCTTTGAGGAATTGAACAGGCGTATCTCCGGCACACTGGATTTTTTGAACATGCCCGGTGTCCGCATGACCCTGCGCCATACCCGCGGCCCGCTGGCCAGCCATGGCCAGGACAGCGTGGAGTTTTATATTTCCACAAACCCCGGTGAGGATCCCAAGCCGCTGGCAAAAATTGCTTCCGGCGGTGAGCTGAGCCGTATCACGCTGGCAATCAAAAATGCCATGGCCGATAAGGACGCAGTGCCTACGGTCATCTACGATGAGATCGACAGCGGTGTGTCCGGCAAGGCGGCAAGCCGCATCGGTGAGGTGCTCAAACAGAGCGCAAAAGATCACCAGATCCTCTGCATCACTCACACAGCGCAGATCGCTGCACTGGCCGACTGCCATCTGCTTATCCAGAAAAATATCACGAATGAACGCACCTATACCGAGATCCACCCGCTGGATACCGAAGGCAGAGTGGACGCGCTGGCGCATATCATTTCTGGTGACCATGTCACGGAGCTTTCCCGTGCCAATGCCAGAGAGATGCTGGGGCTGGCCGAGCATGAAACCGGTGATTGACAACCCCGCTGAATTGTGCTAAACTGATTTCTGTTGAAAGACGTTGAAGGGAATAAGTATCTTGTCAGTGTCTGCCCAGAGAGACCCCGGTTGGTGCAAGGGGTGTGCAGAACAGCAGGGGAAATACCTCCCGGAGTTGCAGGCTGAATGCTTTGGCTAGTAGGCTGTGCCGCGTGCGAGCGTTACAAACGCAGGAGTGTATCCCATCTCTGTGGGGCGCACTCGTGAGGCCGTTCCTGTGAGGGGGCGGCAAACAGAGGTGGTACCGCGATTTTCTCGCCCTCTGCCAAATTCATTTTTGGCAGGGGGCGTTTTCTTTTGTCCTCTGCCCGATAAAACAGGAGGATAATCCCATGACCCTTTACGAAGAACTGCAGGCACGCGGTCTGGTGGCCCAGATCACCGACAATGAGATCATTGACCTCATCAACAACGGCAAGGCCACCTTCTATATTGGCTTTGACTGCACCGCGGACAGCCTGACCGCAGGCCACTTTATGGCCCTGACCCTGATGAAGCGCCTGCAGATGGCTGGCAACAAGCCCATTGCCCTGATCGGCGGCGGTACCACCATGATCGGCGACCCCTCTGGCCGTACCGACATGCGCAAGATGCTGACCAAGGAGGATATTGCTCACAATGCAGCCTGCTTCAAGAAGCAGATGGAGAAGTTCATCGATTTCTCTGAGGGCAAGGCTCTGATGCTGAACAATGCCGACTGGCTGCTGAACCTGAATTATGTTGAGCTGCTGCGTGATGTGGGTGCCTGCTTCTCCGTCAACAACATGCTCCGCGCCAAGTGCTATGAGCAGCGCATGGAGAAGGGCCTGTCCTTCCTCGAGTTCAACTACATGATCATGCAGAGCTACGACTTCTACTACATGTTCCAGCACTACGGCTGCAACATGCAGTTCGGCGGCGATGACCAGTGGAGCAACATGCTGGGCGGCACTGAGCTGATCCGCCGCAAGCTGGGCAAGGATGCCTACGCGATGACCATTACTTTGCTGACCGATTCTCAGGGCAAGAAGATGGGCAAGACTGCAGGCAATGCGGTCTGGCTCGACCCCAACAAGACCAGTCCCTTTGAGTTCTACCAGTACTGGCGCAATGTCGGCGATGCTGATGTGATGAAGTGCATCCGGATGCTGACCTTCCTTCCGCTGGAGCAGATCGATGAGATGAGCACCTGGAAGGATCAGCGCCTGAACGAGGCCAAGGAGATCCTGGCCTACGAGCTGACCAGCATGGTCCACGGCAAGGAAGAAGCTGAAAAGGCACAGGCAGCAGCCCGTGCACTGTTTGGCGGTGCTGCAATGGACACGGAGCACATGCCCAGCACCCAGCTGACCGAGGCGGATCTGACCGATGGCTCCATCGGCATCCTGACCCTGATGGTCAAGTCTGGTCTGGCTGCTTCCAACGGTGAGGCACGCCGTCTGGTCGTGCAGGGCGGTGTTCTGGCCGACGGCGAAAAGGTTGCAGCTCCCACCGTCAGCTTTACCGCAGAACAGCTCAAGAAGGGCGTTGTGATCAAGAAGGGCAAGAAGGTCTATCACAAGGTCACCCTGTAAGCATCTGCCCAAGATCCCGCAATAAAAATACCGCTGTCCGGTTCAGAACCGGACAGCGGTATTTTTTGTTTACATTCAGCGGAGAAGCAGGATGTTCTGCCCCTCGGTCACGTTGCCGGAAGCCACCACAGTGACATCCGAGAAGGCATCACTGTTGGTTACCACAACCGGAGTGGTCAGGGGATAACCATCGGCACGGATCTTCTGCAAGTCAAATTTCAGCAGAAGCTGTCCGCTGTGGACATGTTCGCCTGCCCGGACCTGCGGAGCAAATCCGGCTCCATGCCGTTCCACCGTGTCCATTCCAACATGAATCAGAAGGTCCACACCGGAATCACACCGCAGACTGACGGCATGACTGCTTTCGGCAATTTTCAGGATCACACCGTCTGCCGGAGCATAGATCTCTCCCTTATCCGGTTCAATGGCACAGCCTTTGCCCAGAACCTCCGCCGAAAATACCGGATCCTCGATTCCATCCAGCGGAAGAAGCTTTCCCTCCAGCGGAGAAGCAATGAGAATTCCACCTTCCGAAGAGAAGAAGGAAACGACCGGTGCTTCAGGGTGCCGTTTTTTCCGATAATACGAAAAGACCTTACAGACCAGAAAGACAACACCTGCCACAGCCAGACCAATCAGCCCGGCCAGCAGAAGCCCGAACAGCATGCTGTCTGCCGTGATCCAGCGGTTCCATGCCAGAATGGCGGCTGCGATTCCAACGGCCGCAGCTGTCACTGCTTCGGCTGACTCAGAGCTCATACGCCTTTTTCAGTGTCTCGTAAGCGGCATCTTCGTTCTCGGCATGGACCAGCAGCGAGATATCCAGGTCGCTGGTGGTGATCAGAAGCACTTCAATGCCGGCCATGGCCAGTGCATTCAGGGCACGAGCGGCCACACCGCAGCTGGTAACCATGTCCTCGCCAAAAAGGTTCAGTTTGGAATAGCCGACACTGATCAGCGGGGAAGCCTTGGCATCCTTGTCCAGGTTGGCGGCTGAAATGGCTTTCATTACCAGCGGCAGATCGCTGCCAGCGGCGGTAAAGCTGAAGTCAATGGTGGTGCCATGGGGTGCACTCTGGCTGATCATGTCCACGACAACGCCGTTGTCTGCAAAAATCTGCAGATAACGGGCCAGGCTGTTGCCCTTGAATTCCACGTCCTGCACACTGATCATCATCAGGCTGGGCTCAATGTTGATTTTCGATACTCCGTACATAAAATCCCTCCACTCTGCCCGTCACACGGGCGTTCCAATTGATTCCCACGGTTTTATGTAAGCTCCAGAAAGTCGCTGCTGATATTATTTTGCGCGATTTTTTGAACGGTGTCAAGACTGAAATCGGAATGTTTTGCGCGCACACCATGCTGCTTTGCCAATTCCTGCGTGTAATCGCGGAAAAGATAGGTGCGCACATTGGATTTTCCAGCGTCATAATGGGTGACCGTCGGCAGGAGCTTCGGTTCCAGAACGGCACACTGCACCGTTCCGTCCGGCTCGGTGGTCTTTTGCAGCTGCAGGTTCAGGATAGCACCTACCAGCTGATCCGGCCGGTTCTGCGTGCTCAGAAAATTGCCCAGAGAATAGGCAACGAATGTCTGCCTTCCGTCTGCTGCACTCAGCCACTGAGCATCCTGCAGCACATGCGGGTGGGTGCCCACAATCACATCGGCACCCCAGTCTGCAAGCTGCTGTGCCAGTGTGCGCTGACCGTCCACAATGGTGTGGCTGTCCTCTACGCCCCAGTGCACACCCACGATCACAAAGTCGGCCTGCTGGTGTGCTGCACGAACCTGCTGCTCGATCACATCCGTCTGGCTGGTGTAGATCACGTTGGCGGGCATGGAGCTGCTGGTGGGGATGCCGTTGGTGTGCTCCGTGTAGGAAAGGTAGGCGATGGTCACCCCGTTGACGGTCTGCAGCGGAATGCGGCTGTAGTCATCCGCACCACGCCACAGGCCGGTGGTGACTACGTCCTCCGGCATGCTCTCCCAGAAACGCAGGGTGGCAGCCAGACCGGCTGCGCCCTTATCATAGGTGTGGTTATTTGACAGGCTGAACACCCGGATGCCGGCCCGGTAAAGTGCCCGGGCACAGTCTCCCGGGGTAGAAAAGCAGGGATAGGAGGAGGGCTCCAGCTCATCGCTGCAGAGCGTTTCCTGATTGATCCAGTTGATGTCCTGCTGCGCATAGAAGGGTGCGACCTGTGCATAGCAGTAATCAAAGTCGTACTGCTGCCCATTGGCGGCCCGCCGGGCGGCCTGCTTGTAGATGGGGGAATGGATCAGGTCATCGCCCGTAGCCGAAAAGCGGAGCGTTTCCACCACCGGTTCCGGTTCGGGCTCCGGGACCGAGGACGCCGCAGGCTCCGTGCTGCTCACCGCACTGTCCGACGGTTCGTCTCCGCCGGTCGGGATGGTGCCCACCGGGAGAAAGCGGAGCAGAAGCCCCATGCACGCCACGACGGCACCCGCTGTGAGCAGCGTGCCGACCCAGTGCTTCCCGGAGCGCCGCCGGGGTGTCGAATGCTTTGCCATGTTGAACCTCCTGCAGCACAGGGGCTATCCAAAAACCGCTGTGCCGCATCTGCGGGGCAAAATCAGATCGAAGCGATCAGGTCGCCCATATTGTACAGCCCCGGCTCCTTCTTTGCCAGATACACGGCGGCGTTGATGGCGCCGTTGGCAAAGATGCTGCGGGAATAAGCAGTGTGCTTGAGGGTGATCACTTCGTCCGGGCCGCAGAACAGCACCTCGTGGTCGCCCACGATGCTGCCGCCGCGTACCGAGCTGATGCCGATCTCCTTCGGGTCACGCTTCTGGCGCACAGAGGAGCGGTCGTAGACATAGTGGTAAGCGCCGTCGTTCTGCTCATTGATGGCATCGGCCAGCATCAGAGCGGTGCCGCTGGGAGCATCCAACTTGTTGTGATGGTGTTGCTCCACGATCTCCACGTCGTAGTTCACGCCCAGAATGGCAGAAGCACGCTTGCACAGCTCCGACAGAACGTTGATGCCCATGGACATGTTGGCGCTCTTGAACACGGGCACCGTGCGTGACAGCTGCACGACCTTGAGCTGCAGCTCTTCCGACAGGCCGGTGGTGCAGACCACGATGGGCAGCTTGTGGGCCTCGCAGTAGGGCAGAGCCTTTTCCACAGCAGCGGGGGAGCTGAAGTCGATGACGACATCGCCCTTGCCGTTCAGTTTTTCCAGGCTGTCATACACGGGGATACCGTTTTGCTCGCCGTCCTTCACATCAATGCCTGCCACAACACAGCAGTCCTCCCGCTGTGCGATCATATCGCACAGGACATGGCCCATACGGCCGCCAATGCCCTGGATCACGATTTCCGTCATAGTTGAGTTCCTTTCTTTTTACGCTATAATACGGCAAAATGCCCGGAGAACCGTCTCCCTGGGCATTTTACCTGAAACTTATTCCTGGATAAGACCGGCTGCGCGCAGGGTGTTCTCAATCTGTGCCTGATGTGCCTCACTGGGCTCCACCAGCGGCAGGCGGCACTCGCCGGCTTCCCAGCCCAGCAGATTCATTGCATACTTGATCGGGATGGGATTCACTTCGCAGAACAGTGCCTCGATCAGAGGAAGTGCCTTCAGCTGTAATGCCCGGCTTCCCGCAATATCTCCCGCAAAGAAGCTTGCACAGATATCATGTGTCTCTCTCGGAGCTACATTGGACAATACAGAAATCACACCTTTTCCGCCCAGTGACAGGATCGGAACGATCTGATCGTCATTTCCTGAATATACATCCACTTTCCCGTCTGTCAGCTGCAAGATCTTCGCTACCTGCGAGATATTTCCGGATGCTTCCTTGACTGCCACAATGTTGTCAGTCTCTTTCGCCAGTGTCGCTACAGTGGATGGCTCAATATTCACTCCGGTCCTGCTCGCTACGCTGTACAAGATGATCGGCGCTTTTGTCTCGGCCGCGATCGCCTTATAATGCGCAATCAGTCCCGTCTGTGTCGCTTTATTATAATATGGGGTTACAAGAAGTACGCCATCCGCACCGCTCTCGGCTGCTTCTCTTGACATCTCGACTGCAGTCCGTGTACAGTTGGAACCTGTTCCTGCAATGACCGGAATCCGTCCTTTCGTCTGTCTGATCGTAAACTTGATGCAGTCCATATGCTCCTCTTCCGTCAATGTAGACGATTCCCCTGTTGTACCGCAGATCACAATACCGTCGGTACCGTTATCACAATGGAACTGAATCAATTCGTCCAGCTTTTCATAATTCACACTTCCATCTGCATGAAATGGTGTAATAATCGCAACTCCTGCTCCTGTAAAAATTGACATATTTATCCTCCTGACCTTGTCGATTCTCTACTCAGTAATGTTTATGAAATTTTATCATTATTCAGAAGTGATGTCAACGATGGGAATGTGAAAAACGTCCTATTCCATGCACTCCAGCTTGCTCACAGATACTTCATAGGCTGTTCGTGTCTGTGTTTCGGTCTCGGAAATTTTCTTCACATAATCTCTGCTCTGGATTCTTCCCAGTATCTGTACATGCTCTCCCACTTCAAATCCGGACGCATACCGTGCATTTCTTCCCCAGCAGATACACGGAATGTAGTCCGATTTTCCGTACGG
>ERZ772889.3013-NODE-3013-length-12278-cov-6.621779_pt1 | contig 12278 bp, 9 predicted proteins | sample MGYA00512127_ERZ772889 | MGnify/ENA primary metagenome ERZ772889 (study PRJEB29015, sample SAMEA2737689) | human gut metagenome | biome: human gut; feature: human-associated habitat; material: faeces | place: China | collected 2012 ...
AGAAATGATGAAAACGGCAGAGAGCGTCCGAGATTTCGGAGTTCTCACTCCTGCGCGCTCATCACGCGGGAAAAGCGCATGGCCTTGGGCGGCACGTCGGTCATTTCGAGGAACGGAAATTCCTCATACAGATTTTCGTAGATTTTCGGCGCGTAGGCGAGGATCTCCGCGCGGTCGCCGGCAAAGGCGCCGTCGGCGGCGCGGGGGACGTCTCCGGCGTATTCGTTCACCAGCGCGGCGAATTGCCGCGTCACGCGCTCGAGGTCGTCGATGGCGACCGGTTCGACATCGATGCCGCTTTTGTCGGTGAAGCTGTCAGCGTAGTAATTCGCACCCCAGAGCAGGCAAAAGAGCACATAGACGGTCAAAACCGCGTTCCCAAGCCCAAGCACGAGCGCGTAGACTGTGCCGCTTCTGTGCCGGCTTCGCACTACGGCGCGCACGCCCAGCACGAGAAAGACGAGAAAGCCCAGCGCCGCGAGGACGTACAGCCCCTCCGCAACGGAGAAGGGGACGCACTCGCACAGCCTGCCGAGCATGCGGCGCAGCGGGTTTGTGAAGCCCTCCGTCAGGGCGTTCATAGCGCCTCGGCTTTGACGCGCGAGCAAAAAGGCCGCAAGGAACGCAAGGTCCGCGAGCAGCCAGAGATGCAGTTTTTTATGGCGAAGAAGCAGCACTTTCATCTTTTCAGTCGGCGGCGGAGAGCAGCTCGCGCGTGTAGGCCTCGCGCGGGTGGTCGAAAAGCTCCTGCACCGTGTTTTCCTCCACGATGCGCCCGTCCTTCATCACCATCACACGGTCGCAGAGCTGATAGACCACGTTGAGGTCGTGTGAGATGAAGAGAAACGAGATGCCCAGCTCGTCGCGCACCGTGCGCATCAGCTCTAAAATCTGGCGCTGAATGGTCACGTCCAGCGCGCTGACCGGTTCGTCGGCGATGATGAGCCGCGGCTTTTGAATGAGCGCCACACCGATGGAGACGCGCTGGCGCTGCCCGCCGGAAAGCTCGTTCGGCCTGCGCGTCAGGCATTCGGCGGGAAGTCCGACCTTTTCGGCGATCTCCGCGACGCGGCGGCGCCGCTCGGCGGCGTCGTACTTGCCGTAGATGCGCAGCGGCTCCTCTAAGCTCCAGCCGACGGTGTAGGCGGGGTTGAGCGAGGAGTAGGGGTCCTGAAAGATCATCTGCGGGCGCTTGGTGTAGTGGATGATCTCGCCCGTGTGGGTCTTGACCAGACCGAGGATATTTTTCACCAGCGTCGTTTTGCCGGTGCCGCTCTCGCCCACGAGCCCCAAAATTTCGCCGCGGCGGAGCGTGAAGCTCACGTCGTGCAGCACGGTATGGTCGTGCCGCCGCCCATGCTCATCGGTGTCGCGGTACCAGCTTGTAAGGCTTTTGACTTCTAAAACAAGGTCGTCCATGGCGTTAACCTCTACGCACGCGGCGCGGGATGGCGTTGATGAGCTCGGCGGTGTAGGGGTGCTGCGGCGCGGTGAAAAGCTGCTCGGGCGCGCCCTCCTCAACGATGTGACCGCGCTGCATCACGGCAACGCGCGAGCAGATGCGACGCACGACCTGCAAATTGTGCGAGATGAGCAGCATCGAGATGCCGCGCTCCCGGTTGAGACGGCGGAGCAGCGCAAGGATCTGTGCCTGCACGGTCACGTCGAGCGCGGTGGTCGGCTCGTCGAGCAGCAGCAAATGCGGATCGGTGACGATGGCTGCAGCGATCATCACGCGCTGGAGCTGACCGCCGGAGCACTCGTGCGGGTACTTGCGGTAAATTTCCTCCGGCGCGGGGAGGTCCACATCACGCAGCGCCTCGAGCGCACGCGCGCGGCGCTGCTCCTTCGTCAGCTGCGTGTGGACAGCCAGCGCCTCCTCGACCTGCGGGCCGATGCGCATGAGCGGGTCCATCGCGGTCATCGGCTCCTGAAAAATAACAGAGATCTCATTTCCACGGATCTTACACATATCTTTTACAGATACGTCTGCAAGATTTTTACCGTCAAAAATGATCTCGCCGCTGTCGATATAGCCGTTGCCGTCTAATAATTTTAAAATACTCATGGCGGAAACGCTCTTACCGCTTCCGCTCTCACCTACAACACCAAGTGTCTTTCCCGGTTCTACCGAGTAAGAAACACCGTTTACTGCCTTTACAATACCCTTTTTCGTTTTAAAGAAGGTATGCAGGTCATGAATCTCTAATAAAGCCATTTTGTGTTTCCTCCTTTAACGCTCATTTGATTTCGGGTCGATGGCATCACGCAGACCGTCTCCGACCATATTGATACAGATTACGCAGATACCTAACATGATGGCAGGGAATACCCATCTCCACCAGTAGTTCTGGATAACAACGGAACTTACGCAGCCGTTTAACATATTTCCCCATGTAGGACGCGGCAGTTTTACACCAAATCCTAAGAAGGACAACGTAGACTCTGTCAGCATACAATAAGCAAAATCAAGCGTTGCAGATACAATGATAACCGAAATTACATTCGGGATAATATGCTTAAATACGATCACGGAACGTTTTACACCCATCGCATTTGCGGCGGTTACAAACTCCTGCTCACGTTCTGCAAGCACCTGTGCACGGACAAGTCTTGCAAGGCTCGGCCAGCTTAATATACCGAGTATCACCATAATCAGGGCAATCCTTGCGCCCTCTGTCATGCTGTTTCCGATGATAGATGTCAAAATCATCGCCATCGGAAGGAACGGCAGACATGCAACGATCTCTGTGATACGCTGTAACACGATATCAACCCAGCCTCCGAAGAAACCGGACACACCACCAATGATGATACCGATGATCGTGGAAATGATAACGGAGATTGCACCGATCGTCATAGTCATACGTCCACCATTTAAGATACGGGTAAATACGTCACGTCCAAGTTCATCACTTCCAAACAGATAACCTTTTAATCCCCAGGTTACTACATCGCCGGATTTTGTCACTGCATAGTTCTGATAAGTACCGCCGTAGATGGCAATCACATCTTTTGCTTTCTTTGGAACATCTGTCTGGTGTTTTGCATTGCTTCCCCAGGAGTAAACAGTTCCTTTATCTGTCAGTGTTGTAATATGATATCTTCCGGCAAACATGGAAACGATCTCTCCATCCATTTCCGGAATCTCTTTCTCACTCTTGTTGGCTTTTCCCCAGATTCTAAGAGAGCCATCCTCTAACAATGCCACACAGGCATCGGAGGTTGTCACGATATCTTTCGCTTTTCCAAGGTCTTCCGGAATATTGGAGATATCGGATTTCTGGCTTCCTAAATGCCGGATCTCGCCATCATCTGTAAGCGCCATTAAAGTTGTATTTGCTACGGAAATCTTTGCAATGTGGCTGTTACCGTTTCTTCTGGTCAGACGCACATCATTTAAGTTTTCATTTCCCCATGCGATGACTTCGCCGCCTTCGGTTAAAACATAAGAAATCTGATAACCGGCTGCGATCTGTTTGATCTTCTCATGCTTTACTTCCATCGGAACCTGACACTGTCCCATACGGTCACTACCCCAGATGAAAAGCTCCCCATCTTCATTGAGTGCCATGACATGGTCAAATCCTGCAGATACAGATACCACTTTTCCCATTTCTTTCTGTTTTGGCATCTTCTTTGCAATATCGATCTTGTTACTGATCTTTGTGTAGCCCCAGACATAGACTTTACCATCATTGTCAACGCCTACACTGAATGTCGCACCTGTGGAAATCTCTTTTACATTTCCTTTCAAACCGTCCGGTACTTTCATCATATTAAGTCCCGGAGCCACGTTGATCTGTGTCTCTTCTTTTTCACTTAAGTCGATCGGATTAAAAATTGGTCCGATTAAAACGATCAAAAAGATAACTAAAAATACGATCAAGCCGCCAAACGCAAGTCTGTTTGAGGTGAAATTCCTCACAACCGTACGGAGCGGACTCTGAAGCGCTTCTTCCTGTAATACATCGAGTTCTTTATCCCTTTTTCCAAAAAGGTGTTTGAGCATCTTCATGTTTTTCGTTCCTCCTACTTATCAATACGTACACGCGGATCTACCAGACCATAGCTTAAGTCTGTGATCAGGTTGCTGAGCAGTGTGATGATACAGTAGAGCATATTTACTGCAAGTGCCATATCGTAATCCTGATTCATAAGTCCGACATAATACATTTTACCGATACCGTTCAACTGGAAAATCTGTTCAATAACGATAGATCCCATGAAAATACTCATGAACCAGCTGATGATCAGTGTGATAACCGGAAGAAGTGCATTTCTCCATGCATGGGAATAAATAACGACTTTTTCCTTTAAACCTTTTGCTCTTGCAGTACGGATATAATCCATACGGAGTGCATCGATCATTGCTGCACGGACATAACGTGTCATGCTTCCCAAAGCTGCAACCGTCATAACGATGACCGGAAGTGCCAGATAATGGAGACGGTCAAGCACGAATGCCATTCCGGTTCCCTGGAAGTTCGGCGTATTCATACCACTGATCGGGAACCAGCCGAGCTTTACGGCAAATATGAAAATAAATACCAGAGCAATTATATATTGAGGCATACTGTAGCCGACAATTGTCAGCACCTGTACCGTATTGTCAAATTTAGAAAATTTCTTGACCGCACAGTGAATACCGAGCGGTATTGTGATCGCTAACGCGAGTATCGTTGATACGATATTGATCTGTATTGTATTTAACAGTGGTGTCGAGAGACAGTCTTTCACATCTTTTTTGTAGAAGGAAGAATATCCAAGGTCACCTTTTAATAAATTTCCCATCCATTTTACATAACGGACCGGAATCGGATCATCTAATCCTAATTTTTCTCTTGCTTCCTGATAGCGGAGCTGAAATGTCTCGTCGGAGACTTTACCTCTTAAGTTCTGCACCTGATTAAGAGCACGGTCACCAGGTACGTTATTAAACAGTACAAAAAGGATAATGGATACTACAAAGAATACCCCTATCATATATAAAATTCTTTTCCCAACGTACTTTAACATAATTTAACCAACCTTCATTTGATTTTTCTTCTTCGTTTCCTTAGGAACAAAATCCTGACATGCCCCTTTGATCTCATTCCTAAAGAAACGATCAAAGAATTTGCCGGAATATATACCGCACGGGCGCGGGACTTATGCCCCACGCCACATACCGGTAAAATTTCACATGGAATAGAATATGATTCTATAAAACAGATTACTCCATGTTTGCATACAGAATTGCGTTTGTTACATCCCAGTTGTATCCATCTTCTTCAAAGTCATGAAGCTTTGATGTGAAGAAATCATGGTAATCATTGGAGTACAGCGGAATCTCAGGAAGCTCATCATTCCAGTCAGCGATGAAATCGAACCATGCTTTTGCATATGCCTCATCATCACCTTCTTCTGTATGGTTCATAGTGATTGCAAGATCATACAGTTTCTGACCTTCTTCACCCTCTAATGCATTGGTGTTGTTAGATGAACCTGGCTCATACTGATATGCAACATCGTAAGGGTTACCGAAACCACTTGCTAAGTTGAACATCTGATATGGGTTCTCTTTGGAGCTGTCATAGTAATATGTCAGTAAGTCTGTGAAAGTACCAACAGTCTGGTTGATCTTCATACCTGCTGCTTCTACATCCGGGTTCTGCTGTAAGGAAGTTACAAGCAGGTCAGATACAGAGTTATTCTCAGAAGAGAACCACTCGATTACTAATGGCATGTAAGTACCATCGTCTAATTTCTTGTAACGGATTCCGGAACCTGAGTAATCAGAACCATCTTCGTTGTATACCCAGCCGCCGTCCTCTAACTCTTTGATTGCAGAGTCAAGGCTGTATGTGTAAGAGTTTAATCCGTCTAATTCTTCTGCATATTCCTCAGCCATCCACTGCTGTGTACCATAAGGTCCGCTTACAACAGTACCATGTCCGCCTGTGAATGTCTGTGCAAATGTTACACGGTCAAGTAAGTAAGCCATTGCATGACGTACTTCTTTGAACTGGGTCGGTCCCTGGTTACATTTGAGAGAAATCATTCCATAACCTGCGCGGCCATAGCTTAAGTAATTGAAGTTACCCTCTTCTACCATGTCAAGACCCTGCTCGATCTGATCACCGTCCGCTACCTGGTATAAGATATCAACAGCACCGGTCTTTAACTGATCCATCATAGTATCCTGTGGTGTATATTTTACGATAACAGTTTCGATATTTGCTGTCTGTCCCTCGAAGTTACCTGGGAAATTCGGGTTCTTTGTCAGTGTGTATGCATAAGAGTTCTCATCATAAGATGTGAACATGTAAGGACCGGAGCAGATATTGTAGTCATATCTTGCAGCCTGTACTTTATCTCCGATGTACTCAGAAGTAAAGTTGTCAGAGAATTTCACACCATTCTCTGTATCCTCTAAAGTAACATCTTCCGGTAACCATAAGTCCATAGACTCCGGCTGGTTAGAGATCAAAGCCTGTCCATAGTAGTATGGCATATACTGTGCGTCGATGGTTACAGAGAAAGTCTTGTCATCGATCAGATGAAGTCCTTCGAATGTATCTGTCTCGCCGTTTGAATATGCGTCATAACCTTTTACATACTGAACAGTACTGTCTGTTAAGTTGCTGGCTTCGAGATCAGTGATCATCTCGTCACATCTTAACATGTATGTTAATAAGTAGTCGTCTGCATTTACATCAGAACCATCGCTGAACTTTAAGCCGTCTTTGATCTTAACTGTGTAAGTTCTGCTTCCGTCCTCGTTATCTGTTACTTCCAGATTATCAAGAACAGCCGGGTTCTCGATCCATTTACCTGTCTGGTCTCTGTCGATTGGAGCCATACCTGTAACTAATTTGAATGCATCGTAATCAGAAGCACCGTTTGCCCAGAATGGAGTGATATCTCCACTTGTCTCAGAACTCTCGCCTAAGATTACCTGTTTGTTGCTGTAAGTACCGTTAAAAGTACTCTCTGTGCCGTCTGCAGCTGCCTCTGTACCCTCTACAGCAGCGTTGTCAGAAGAAGCGTTGTTTCCCGCATCAGCATTGCTGTTTCCTGAACCGCATCCTGCTACCATTCCGGTAGTCATGGCACCGATCAGAAAAAGAGAAATCAGTTTCTTTTTCATAATAGTTCCTCCTTATAGAAAATTGTTCTATATAAAAACGCCATGGCGTCTTTATAGCATTATTGTTGTAACACGTTATCGTGCTAAAATATTTTTGTATAAGCAAAAAAAAGTGCCAACAGACTCCTTTGCCCATTGCACTTTAAAAACATACAACTGTATGTTCCCGACGAACAATACTTTTTTTATTATACATGCAAGCCGTTTTTTGTCAATACTTTTTCTCATTTTCAGGCATGTATAAATATAACGCTTTTTCTACTAATTTCCATTCTTTTGCATTATCATTCAAGAACCTTCCTAAATGTATGAATTTTTTTTCATTATTTTAATTATTGGGAATATTTATATTCCGTTATAGATTTCACCTTTTCCTGTTTCTTCTATATTATATGCATTTCACCGTTATGCTGCTTTCCATCTCTGTCTGCAGCTGTTATAATAGAGATACTTTGTAATCCCATTCATTTTTATTTATAAAGGAGACATCACCATGATCACACCGGAGGACATATTAAACCTTAATTTCTATAAAAAAGAAAAATTTACCGGCAGCTACAAAGGCATGCGCTACCTGATCCAGAAGGACCATGAGGAAGAGTCCGATCATGACATTTTCCGTGCCACTTACTGGCCGGGTCCCTATAACTTTGCAGTCACAGATGATTCCTTAAAAAGCTCTGCCACCTTTCCTTTTACAGAGGACGGAAAGCTCCAGGTCGTGGACTGGCTTAATGAGAACTGGGAAAAGGAAAAAGATCATTTTCAGTCTTTATTGCTTTAAAGGATTGACAGTACCCCGCTATAAACTTAAAATCTGATTAAAGGTGTTACTTTAGTCCTAACTTACACAGAATGAAAATAGTGTGAAAAATAAGATTTTTCACACGCAAGATTTGTGCTTACGCACAAACTTATGATGCCCTGAAAAACGGGCAGGAATGGAGAGATTTTATGGAGTATAACGAATCGTATTTCAAAGCAAAGTCAAATGCAAAAGCGCGTACGGTCTGGCTGATCTTAATCGCCATCATGACTTTGTCCTATGGCTCTGAGACATCCCAGGGGCTTCACTCAGCAAAATATTACACAACCTTTCTTCTCATGGCATGGGTTCCCTTTTTCATTGGTATTCTCGTACTAAAGATCAATGGAAAAGCTTCTTCTGTATACAAGGAAATCGTTGCCGTCGGTTACGGTTCGTTTTATACTTACGTCATCCTTACCACGGATTCCGCGATCGCTTTCGGCTATATCCTGCCTCTGACAAGTATGCTGATTCTTTTTAAGGATCGCAAATACATGATCCGGTGTGGTATTGCCAATGAGATCATCGTAATTGTCCATCTTGTTTTACATAATATGTATGGAATCAACCCGAGTATCGTACTGAACGATTACTATCTTCAGATTTCCACGATATTGCTCTGCTATATCTGCTACGTTGTTTCCATTGACCATTTAAACGAATCTGACGGTGCACTCGTCAACTCCATCCGGGACAATTTAGACCGCGTGGTAACAACAGTCGGACAGGTAAAAGGCGCCAGCAGTTCCATTGTTGATGGTGTCACTGTTGTCCGCGAACTTGCTGATGAAAACAAGCAAGGAGCTGATTCCGTTGTAAAAAGTATGGAAGAGCTTACCCAGAATAACGATATTCTTTATACAAAAACGATGTCCTCCATGGATAAAACCTCCGATATCAACATGCAGGTGCAAAATGTGGCAGCTCTGATCGAAAAGATGGTAAATCTGATTCAGGAATCCATCGAGCATGCAAACTTAAGTGCCGAAGAGCTTGCCGATGTTGTGACAACCACCAACACAATGGCTGATCTGTCCGCGCATGTCGAACAGGTTTTAGAGAACTTCAAACAGGATTTTGATATGGTAAAGGAAGAGACCGGAACGATCGAAGGAATTACTTTCCAGACAAACCTCCTCGCCTTAAACGCCTCCATCGAAGCCGCCAGAGCCGGTGCTGCCGGAAAAGGCTTTGCCGTTGTAGCTGACCAGATTCAGGGGCTCAGCGTGGAGACCAAAAATTCATCCGGCCGCATTCGTGATGCGTTGACCCATTTAGATGAGACTTCCGGAAAAATGACACAGTCCATCACGCAGACACTTGAACTTATCCAGACAACACGTGAAAAACTAACACTCGTAAAAGAAAGTGTTTCCAGTATTACGCAGGACTCAACAACACTCGGTGAAAACATTAAAGTAATCGATGGCGCCATGAAAGATGTGGAATCCTCCAATCAGGACATGGTCGACAACATGAAACAGGTCTGCGATACCATGGGTGTCATGACAAAATGTATCAACCAGTCAGACGATGTTTCCCGCACAATGTTGAGCAAATACGAGGAATCTGCCATCAACGTAAACAAGATCGAAACCATTGTCGGAAAACTGATGGGTGAGCTTGGTACCGGTGGTTTCATGGGAATTGGCGATGCCAGACCCGGCATGAAAGTCATCCTGATTGCAAAGAACGGAAGCTCTTCTTTCACCGCTCACGGCGAAGTGACAGAATCCTTAGATGGTGGAATCACGGCACGTCTGCATGTTCCTTCCGGAAGTTCAATCGATACCAGAAACAGGAATTTTACCTACGAACTGCAGATCTCCGTGACAAACGCATTGTATATCTGGGAAAATGCTGAGATCACCACGATGCGTGGTCAGTCGTCCGATATGTATAAAATTACAGTTACAACCAACCCGAAGGTTGTTAACCGGCGTAAATATCCTCGTATGCCGATCTCTAACAAATGTACGATCACGGTAAAACAGAACGGTAAACAATATAACGGTCAGATGATCAACATCAGTGCCGGCGGCTTTGCATTCAGTGTCCGTGATAATTTCTTTTCCAGTGCGATCGGTTCTGATATCACCTTATCGATTCCTGATCTTCCGGTGGAAAATGCCCGCCAGTTAGAAGGTCATATCATCCGAAGCACAGACAATGAGAACGTCTTTATCGTCGGCTGCCGTATGCCAGAGGATAATACAGCGGTCGAACAGTATGTACAAAACAATTACCAGGGTGAGTAAATCTCATGTGTCATAAATAAAACAGCGGATAACAACTTCTTTTCTTGTTGTTACCCGCTGTTTTATTATTTGTGCCTGTTAATTTCTTCTTATTTACTTTTATTCCTTATACAATAAAATGCTCTACGTTCTGCTGTAACTTATCTGCTGCATGATGAGCTGCTTCCGCTTTCTCTTTAATCTCGGCTGCCTTCTCTACCACAACACCTGTCTTCTCTGCGATATCGTTTGTACCGGTTGCTCCCTCTGTAGCCGCCTTGCTTACCTCGCCGATGGCATCCATAACGCCGTTGATCGATGCTAACAGCTGCTCTGAGGATGCTGAGAAATCTGTTACCAGTGCATCAATACTTCCTGCATCATTGCTGTAGGAATCCGCCATATCGGAGAATCCCGCAAAGCTGTCTACCACGTCGGTTCCAACAAACTCTAACAACTTCTTTGCTCCGTCTGCAAGATTTGTTACCGATTCCACAACATTCTTTGTCACATCCTGGATATGTACAACTGCTGCCTTTGACTGCTCGGCAAGTACTCTGATCTCATCCGCAACAACTGCAAATCCCTTTCCTGCCTCTCCTGCACGCGCTGCCTCAATTGAAGCATTGAGTGCTAACAGGTTGGTCTGTCCGGTAATCTCCATAATGGACTCTGCAAGAACACCGATCTGATCGACTACCTTAATATCTTCAAGTGCTTTTGTCAGTCCCTCATTGATCTCGGCATGGATTGCCTTGGTACGCTCATCATTTTCTGTTGTTGTCTTTTTAATACCTACGGCACGGTCACGGATATCATCTGCTTCCGTTGCACCGTCCTGTGAACGTGTTGCAATACTCTTTGCTGCACTTTCGATCTCATGGGACATTGCATTGATCTCTTCGGAGGAAGCCGCTGTCTCTTCCATGCCCGCTGCAAGCTCTTCCGTCGTTGCGGAAACATTCTCGATTTCTTCGTCTAATGCCTGAATATTATCATCGATCTCCTGTACCATTCTGGTGATCTCAGTTGCCTGACTCTTGACCTCACCGATCAGTCCGCTCATCTCATTTCTCATGGACTCTAAAGATGCTGCGAGTTTTCCAAAATCATCGCGGCGCTTTAACAGTGCCGTTCCCATTGCCTGTGAAAAATCGCCCTGTTCCATGACACCGATGGAACTGATACATTTTTTCAGTGGTCTGATGATGCTGATAATGATCATAATCAGCAATAAAACTACTATTATTCCCTCAATCAACGTTGAGATAATAAACAGTGTCATCCTGCCTGTAACATAAGAAGAAAAATCTTTTTCAATTGATGCTACCTGATCATCAATATAATCCGTATAATTTCCGGTTCCGATCACCCATCCAAACGGTTCAAATGCCTTACTGTAGGAACGCTTCGGAGAAGGTTCTGTCTCTCCTTCTTTCGGGAATACATAATCCGTGTATCCTCCGTCTGCCTCCTGACCGACACGGATGATCTCTTTTACCATCTGGTATCCATTGGCATCTTTCGTCTCCATACGATTGGTGCCTTCCGTGTCATTTCCTAAAAGCACCACATTGGTTCCGTCATACTGATCCACCCAGAAATATCCGGCATCTCCATAACGAAGCTGTCTGATCTCATCTGCTGCCAATTTCTTTGCTTCCTCTTCCGTATACACACCAGCCTGATACTGATCGTAAATTGTCTGGCAGAGCGAAATCACATTGTCCACCTGCTGTTTGATCTGTTCGTCGTAAGATGCGCGCTCATCTGCTTCCAGCGTTTCCAGTGCTTTACTCTGCAGCTGTTTCATGCTTTCCGATGAAATAACAGCACACAACACCAGCGCCACTATCGTCGTCAGCATTACGATAACCAGCTTCGTCTGTACTTTCACATTGTTCATAAATCTTTCCTCCCGCTTCTATACTTTCATTCCGGAGTTTACAAACATGATATATAGATTTTTCTATATATCATGTTTGTAAACTCCTTGTTGTTATTGTACCATATTATACAAATTTCCTCAATTATTTTACTTTTATTACAGGGATTTCGCTTTTAACTTTTTTATCTATGCATTTTTATAAATAATCCAGTT
>ERZ772889.3023-NODE-3023-length-12247-cov-60.501148_pt1 | contig 12247 bp, 10 predicted proteins | sample MGYA00512127_ERZ772889 | MGnify/ENA primary metagenome ERZ772889 (study PRJEB29015, sample SAMEA2737689) | human gut metagenome | biome: human gut; feature: human-associated habitat; material: faeces | place: China | collected 2012 ...
ATTTTACACTTTTATCCAGATCATAGTGATAGGTATTTTTCAAAAAATCCAGTCCATAATTGCCCGGAGAGATCACCACGTCTTCTCTTCCCAGTGCCCGCTGCTGCCTAAGTTCCACGCGGATCGTATCTAAAATGGCCTGGGTACTCATGGGTTCCACGACACCGCTGGTACCAAGGATCGAAATGCCGCCCACGATGCCAAGTCTCGGATTAAATGTCCGCTCTGCCAGATGTTCGCCCTCCGGCACAGAGATCTCCACTGACAGGCTTCCACAATAATCCAGTACCTGACACACCTGTAATACTTCCCGTTCGATCATCTCTCTTGGGACGTGATTAATAGCTGCATTTCCCACGGGCTGATCCAGTCCCGGTTTCGTCACACGACCAACGCCGAAGCCGCCGTCTATTACGATCTGTGCCTGCTCAGGCGGCCGTCCGGTTCCGGTCTTCCCACCGGTTTCCTTTTCAGGCGCTCCTCCTGCTTTCCGTCCTGTTTCTTCCAGAAACGAAACTTTCGCACAGATCAATGCCCCGGTGGTAATGTCGGGATCATCCCCGCCGTCCTTTTCCACGGCGCAGCTGACCTCCCGCTCCTTACGACAGATCCTAAGGATCTGTGCCGTATAGGGGATGCCCTTGGGTGTCTCTATGGTGATCTTAGTTTTCTCCCTGCCGGTCAACAGCATATAAGCAGCCGCCTTCGCCGCTGCTGCCGCACAGCTTCCTGTGGTAAATCCATACCGCATGCCTCTACCTTTCCTTCCTCAGCTCATACAACAATGCATTACAGATGGCGGCTGCCACATTGCTGCCGCCCTTTCTTCCGCGGTTGATAATATAGGGCACCTCCGTCTGAAGGATCAGTTCCTTGGCGGCTTCCACATTCACGAAGCCCACGGGAACCCCGATGACGAATGCCGGACGCCAGTTGCTCTCCTGCATCATCTCGTAAATCTGTATCAGTGCCGTAGGTGCATTTCCCACAGCGAAGATCACCGGCTTTTCCCGTTTTGCTGCCAGTTCCATGCTGATCGCTGCCCGGGTGGTCCTGCGCTCCTTCGCCATTGCTGCCACCTCTGCGTCTGCCATGTAGCAATGGGCTTCGCCGCCAAAAGAAGCCAGCACCTTTTTGTTGATCCCCGCCAGTGCCATATTCGTATCCGTCACAATGTCCGCACCGTTTTTTATCAGGTTTTTGGCGATCTCTACTGCATTTTCCGAATAGGTCATCGTCTCCGCATAATCGAAATCCGCACTGGTATGGATCACCCGTCTGGTGATCATATCCTGCTCCGCAGGCAACGTGATTCCCCTCTCTGCCAGTTCCGCCGCAATGATCTCAAAGCTTCGCATCTCGATCTCTTCCGGCAATACATATTCGATGTTCGTTTTATCCATAAATCAGTCTCCCACAGCAAGTTCTCGTAACAGCACTTCATTCTCTTCCTGCTTCTTCACCGCGATCCGGTAATAGCCCTCTCCCAGTCCCCTGAAATTCTCACAGTTGCGGATCAGGATGCCTTTTGCAAGCAATCTGTCATAGATGGGCTGTGTGGTGTAGAGCAGCAGAAAATCCGCTTCTCCGGACACTACCCGGATGCCCAGTGCCTCCAGCCCTTCCCTAAGATACGCCCGCTCGGTTTTCACATATTCCACGGTATCCTGCAGATATTGCTCCGCCTGCTCCGCACAGACGATGCCTGCTCTCTGGGCGAACACCGACAGATTCCATTCCGGCAGCTGTCTGCGGATTTTCTCCCGAAGCCCCTCATTACTGCACACCAGATATCCCAGACGCACCCCCGGCATGGCAAAGCTTTTCGTAAACGCCCGTACCAGCAACAGATTCTCATACTGGTCTATCTTTCCGAGCAGGGACCTGGGTTGCTCTCTATCAGTCTCACAGAACTCTATAAAACATTCATCCAGTACTACGATGATTCCCTGCTGTCTGCAGTGCTCCAAAAGTTCCCGCAGATATTCCCTGCCCAGCAGCTGCCCTGTGGGATTATTGGGATTTGCAAGAAACAGTAGATCTGTGTCTGCCGTCAGCGCCTGTAACAATTCCTTCCCCGGGCAAAATGCGGTCTCCTCCGACAGATATGCATATTTTATATGGCTGTCTGCCGCCTTCGCCGCATACTCATATCCGTAAAAGGACGGCACCGGGATCACAATATTTTTCGGCTTAAGTGCATGTACGATCGCCAGAAAAAGTTCTGATGCCCCGTTGCCAAACAGCAGATACTCCTTTGGAATTTCCCTGCCGTTTTGCACCGACAGCATATGACTTACTGTCTCTGTCAGTTCGCCGGCTGCGGCATCGGGATATTCCCCCACATGATCGATAGCCGCTAAAAGTGAAAGCCTTGCCTCCGCCGGCATTCCCAAGGGATTGCCGTTTACCGAAAAATCCAGCCGTACCGGTCTGCTGTATATGTCACCACCATGTATGTTCTGCTGCATCTGTTGTTTCCTCATTTCTTTTCTTGAACCTGTTTTCTTTTTAGAGCTTTCCTTCACAGATTGCCAGCCGCCGTGTTATAACCATCCACAGCCCGCTGCCACCCAGGTCAGGATTCCCAGGCACAACAGCTCACAGATCCATGCCGTCCGGTTCATCAGACGATTGACTCTCCGGATATCCTCATATTCCACCTGCCGTTTTGGATCCCCAATATATGGTTTCTTCACGACTTTGCCAAAATAACTGGCATCTCCTGCCAACTGTATTCCCAATGCGCCGGCACATACAGATTCCGTCTGGGCGGAATTGGGACTGGCGTGCTTTCTGCTGTCTCTGCGCCAGATACACCATGCCTGCCTGCCGTTATAGCTTGTTCCGCCAAGAAATGCCGCCCCGATCATCAAAAGTGCGCTGATCCTCGCCGGGAAAAAATTCACCACATCATCCAGCTTCGCCGCCGCCCTTCCAAAGTGCAGATATCTGTCATTTTTATAACCGACCATAGAGTCCATGGTATTGACTGCCTTATATAAGAATCCAAGCACCGGCCCTCCCAGTGCCGTATACAGCATCGGCGCGATCACACCGTCGGAAGTGTTCTCCGCCACAGTCTCGATGGCAGCCTTCGCCACTCCTTCTTCCGTAAGATTCTGGGTATCTCTTCCCACGATCATGGATACCGCCTCTCTGGCAGCCTCCGGATTCCCCGCCTTTAATTGTTTCCATACTTTTCCGCTCTCCACCTGCAGACACCTTGCCGCCAGGATCTGATAGGTCATGACCGCCTCCACCACCATGCCGATCCTCGGATAAAGTGCATATGCTCCCACCAGGATCAATGCCGTAAACATCCCCGTAAGCAGCAAAACGCTTACAACTAAAAGCTTCCCCTGTCTGCGCTCCGCTGCCTCTCTCTCCGGGGAATCTTCCTGTGGGTTGCCACTGCGCAGTGCTTTTTCTGTCTTCGCGATCAACCAGCCGATTCCCCGGATGGGATGTGGCAGAAAATAGGGATCGCCAAAGATCTGATCCAGTAAAAATCCCGCTCCAAATGCCAGGATATGATATTTCATCCGTTCGTTTCTCCTTTTGTAAGTTCCGATACTGCAGCTTCCGACAGCGGGCGAAATTCCTTCCACTGCGGGGCTCCTCCGCCTGCCTTAAATGCCAGCCTGCCACTGTAACCCTGTCCGCATTTTACCTGATAGTCAAAATATTCTCCACCGAGGAAATGACCAAGCAGCGCCATGATCGTTCCGCCGTGAACCACCGCGGATGCATTTTGTATCTTGCGATTCCTCTGCCCCGATGCAGCACTTCTCTCCCAGATCCTTTTCATGTGATATACCATTTTTTCGTATCCGGCAACACTTCGGCGGATAAACTCTTCCCTGCTCTCTCCTTTCGGAAACGGCAGGGTACCTCCGCTGTCGATCCATCTCTGATATGCCGGATCTCCGGAAAGTTCCTGATAATTATGTCCCTCAAACGCACCGAAATCCATCTCTGTCCACTCCGGGATACAGATAGGAGTCTGCCCCGGATACAAGATCTGTGCGGTCTCAAGACACCGCTTCATGGGACCGGAAAACAGGACGTCGGCAATTGGGTAGATCCTGTCTGTCACGGATTTTTCCAGTGTCCTGATACCGTCCGGACTTAAAGCTTCGTCCGTTTTCCCAAGATACCGGCCCTCTTTATTGGAAAGCGTCGCTCCGTGCCGGATGAGGGTAAGATGAATCTCTATTTGATCTTCTGTCCGATTCCGCATACGACTCTCACCACCTCATCTGCCTGCGCTGCCAGCTGTTCCAGTATTCTTCCGGTGCGCTCTCTGTAAATTCTCTCCTCCGCTTCCATGGGGACGATGCCGTTGCCGATCTCATCACAGATCAGAATGCAGTCCGGATGTTCCTTGCAGAAATGATCTATCATTGCCTCCGGAGCGGTTCCCTGTCGCAGCTGCTCCCGGATAGAGTGGTGCAGATGATTGACGATCACCTGCAAAGCGCCTGTCTCTGCGGGCAGTTCCAGTGTTCCATCCAAAACAGCCACTTTCCGTCCATCCTCACAGCGTACATAACTCTGCTTCACATAATGCAGTTTTCCCTGGGCAAATCCACCAATGATCAATATCATTACATCAGCCTTTCCGCGATTGCTACCGCGACCACCACGCATCCTTCACAAAGCGTCACAAAGTATCCCGCTGTGTCTCCGGTGATGCCGCCAAACTCTTTTTTGCTGCGCCGGTAATAATACGCAAAACTAAACAGGGCTGCTGCCACGGCGATTCCTCCCGCCACGACAGATATCCACAGCATAAATAAAATGCAAAGGATTCCCTGTCCGTACAAAGTACTTTTTACCACCCTTTTGTGGGCTTTATCCGCAAACAGATACAGTGTCCCCTCCTGCTTTGCCGAAGGGAAACTCACCACTGCGATACCGCTTAATACTCTGGACAGGAAGCATCCGGCTCCCGTCACAGTAAGCATACGCAGTGTCGTGATCTCCGAGAATCCTCCCAGGAAAATCAGTCCGTACAGTGCAAGCATGATCACTGCAAATGCCCCGATATGAGAGTCCTTCAAGATCTCCAGCTTCCGGTCTCTTGACTGGTAGGAATGCAGTGCATCACAGGTATCTAAAAAACCGTCCACATGAAAGCCCCCGGTGACCAAAAGCGGTATTGCCGTCCCCACCACAGCATAGCACAGGGTTCCCACCGCGAACCGGTCACAGAACCATTTCCACAGATACCACAAAGCACCGATCACCGCACCCACCCATGGAAAAAAGCAGAGGGCGTACCGCATGTCCTCGTCCTTCCACTGAAACTGTGGCATGGGAATCTTGGAATACATGGAAAACGCTATGAAAAACGATTTGATAATTCGCATGTCTGTTTCCTTTCTATCCCCGGCTGTCCTGCCGGTTCTGTGCTTTTGCTCCTGGTGAGCCGGGTTTGATCCGCTGTGGGATCCCCGCTACGACTTCCACGACCTCGTCCGCCTCCGCGGCAAGTCGTTCGTTGATCCGCCCCAGTGCCTCGATGTATTCCATCGTAGAATCATCGTAGATCATTCCATCCTCAAATACATTATTGGTTACAATGACTAACGGATCCGCCTGTTTTCTTAATCCTTCCATACCTTGCAGAATCTTTGTGATCACCGTCTGACGATCCACAGGCTGTTCCCCGGAAAACATTTCGTTGGCGGTGAGATTTGACATACATTCCAACAATACCGCTCCTGCCAGTTCCATTTGCAAGACCGCCTGCTCCAACTCCGTAGGCTGTTCGATGGTAGTGAAGCCTTTCCCCTGTCGCAGCCTGTGATGCCTGTCCACCTTTGCCTGCATCTCCGCATCCCGGATCTGCATGGTGGCGATATAATATTTGTTCTTATCACCGGCAGCCCGCAGCAGATAATCTTCCGCATAAGCGGATTTTCCGCTGCCACTGCCGCCCAGGATCAGTGTCATCATGCTGCTTCTCCATTCGTCTGAATGTTCAGCCGCGCCATTCGCTCACAAAATCATGCAGGCATGATTTTTGCGCCCGGATATGTTCATGGCTGAACTGTTAACGTCTATATTGTTCTACTTTGATTTCTGAGAAGGTAGCGCTCTGTCCATAAATGCTCATTGCCATATCCAGCAGTGTGAACATCATAACGGCTCCGGTTCCTTCTCCCAGTGCCATTCCCGCATGAATCACCGGAGACAGCTGCAAAGCATCTGCCAGCTTCACTGCCGCTGGTTCTTTCCCGAGATGGGAAGGGATCAGATATTCCCGCACACCGGGGAACAGCCGCTCCGCCACCAGGGCCGCTGCCATGCTGATCACGCCATCCAGCACGATGGGCACATGCCACAAAGCTCCGCCGATGCACATACCGGTCAGTCCGGCAATATCCAGCCCTCCGACTGTCTGCAATACCGTGAAGGCATCCGCATGCCACAGATCATAGGTTTCCAGGGCGGTGCGCACCACCTGTTGCTTCCGAGCCAGTCCCTGATCTGTCAGTCCCGCGCCTCTGCCGGTGACTTCCTCTGCCCCACACTGTAATAGGGCGGCTGTCACTGCACTGCTGGTGGTGGTGTTGCCGATTCCCATTTCCCCGGTGGCAAGGATACCGTATCCTTTTTCCTTACACTCCCGTACCAGTCTGATTCCTGTGGCAATGGCACGGACGGTCTCTTCTTCCGTCATAGCCGGTTCTTTTAAGAAATTTCTTGTTCCGGAGCACACTTTGCAGTTCCATACTCCGGGGATGGATTCCTCACTATTTATCCCGATGTCCACGGGAATGGTCTCGGCACCGATGCTCTGTGCCATCCTGCAGACGGAGGAACCCTTCCCGGCCATGGACTTTGCCACCGCCAGCGTAACCTCCTGCCCGGACTGGGTCACCCCCTCCTCTACAATGCCGTTATCGGCGCAGAAGAGCAGCACACCCTTTTTACGAATATCGATCACTTCCGTACCTAAGATGGCTCCGATCTGTGCCGTGATGGTTTCAAAACTGCCCATGCCGTCCAGCGGCTTTGCCAGAGTGTCCCAATGCTTTTTCACAAGCTTTCTCACTGCTTCGTCCGGCGGCGTGATCCGGATCTGCGCCAATTCCCGTACGGTATAGTTATGAAATACGGGCTTCTCTGAGCATTCCATAGATGTCCTCCATACGCAGATATTCCCGCAGGGTATCTGCCAGTTTATCGTATTGTCTCTCCTTAATGGTGCGGTAATCCTCCCAGACACCGTCCTCCAGAGAGATGCCTTTTTCCCGGGCCAGAGTCTGTATCATACGCCCGGCGATCTCTCCCTTGTCAAACAGACCGTGAATATAGGAACCATAGATTCTGCCGGTGGAGTCACTGACTACATTTTCTGCACCATTTGCCAGTCCGGCTACCTTGTCCAATGTCCCCTTCGCACCGCTGCCATCCCTGCTGCAATACACCGTCTGTCCCATATGGATCTCATACCCCGTGAACTCGCATCCCGTAAGTCCGGAGAAAATACCCTCCACCGCATCCAGCGTTCCCTCTGTCTGGCAGCGGTGCTTCTCCTTCTGCAGCACTGTCCGTACCGGAAGCAGCTCCATGCCGCGGATCTGTCCGCCTTCCTCTACACTGTCCGGATCCGCGATCTCACAGCCTAACATCTGATAGCCTCCGCAGATCCCGAAAATGGGAACTTTTCCCGCTGCCCGTTTTACCGCTGCCTCCAGTCCGTTCTGCCGCATCCATTTCAGATCTCCCATGGTATTTTTACTGCCGGGGAGAAATATCAGATCCGGCGTTCCCAGCTCTCTTACATTCGTCACATACCGGACACTGACCTCCGGCATCTGCTCAAACACATCAAAATCCGTAAAATTTGAAATTCTGGGATAGTGGATCACAGCCAGATCGATCTTCCCCACATGTTTTGCATCGAAACGGTCCGTCAGACTGTCCTCATCTTCCAGCGTAAGTTCCATATAAGGTACCGTTCCCAGCACCGGCACCTGCCCCCGTTCGGTTAACATCTGAATGCCGGGGTCTAAAATCGTGCTGTCTCCACGGAATTTGTTGATGATCAATCCCTTTACCCGTTCCCGTTCCTCTTCGGTCAGCAGCATCAGGGTTCCCAAAAGCTGTGCGAACACGCCGCCTCTGTCAATGTCTCCCACTAAAAGTACCGGTGCATCCACCATTGCCGCCATTCCCATATTTACGATGTCATTCTGTTTCAGGTTGATCTCCGCCGGACTTCCGGCGCCCTCGATGACAATAATATCCGCATAGGTCTCCAGCTTGCGGAAGGCTGCCTTGATCTCCGGGATCAGTTCCGTCTTGTGGGCAAAATAGTCTCTGGCGGACAGATTGCCCCGTACTTCCCCGTTCACAATGACCTGGGATCCGGTATGGCTGGTTGGCTTTAACAAAATGGGATTCATGCACACCAGCGGTTCGATCCCTGCGGCCTCTGCCTGCATGACCTGTGCCCTGCCCATTTCCAGTCCTTCCTTGGTGATATAGGAATTGAGTGCCATATTCTGTGATTTAAAAGGGGCGACCCGGTAACCGTCCTGCCGGAAGATCCGGCATAGACCCGCCACCAGGAGACTTTTCCCGGCACCGGACATGGTGCCCTGTATCATGATTACTTTTGCCATCGTTCTCTCCATCACACAGATGTCATAGACATCCCGGGAATTTCGTTTCTCTGTTTTCTAACACCCGCTCTGTTGTTCCGGTCTTTCTAGCTTTTCTATCTGCTTCCCCAGCTGTTCTGCATACTCCAGAAGTTCTCTCTGAAAAGTCTCCAGACTGCCGAAATTCTCCCGGCAACAGATAACACGTTTGCACTTATCTATCGTTTTCTTTGCTGCCTGTATTTTTTCCTGTGCCACCGGCTCAAAAGGATGCTCTGCGATCACCTCCGCCGCCAGTGCCTTCGCCACGGGATAATCCAGATCATTTTCATGCAGGATCCCGGTGACAAAGGGGATCCCCGCTCTCTGCAGACGCCGGTAAATTTTCCGTCCGCTTCCGGCTCCGGCGATCACGAAGACCTGCGGTGTTCCTTCCGGCGCCGCCAGCTCCATATCACTGCTGCCCTCATCATAGCTTCCCATCCGGATGCCATAGAGTTCGGTGATATAGCCGGCTGTCATGACTTCCTCCGGCGTTCCGATCCGGTCCACCGCCCTGCCGTTCACACACAGGATTCTATCGGAGATCTTCTCCGCCAGCTCCAACTCATGTAAGGACAGGATCACCGTAAGTTCTCTCTCCCTGCACAGCTTTTGCAGGATCGATAAAAATTCCAGTTTATGCCGCACATCCAGGTAGGAAGTCGGCTCGTCCAGGAGCAGTATCTCCGGCTCCTGGCAGATGGCTCTGGCTAACATCACCCGCTGTCTCTGTCCGTCACTGATCCGGTCAAACAAAGAATCCCCAATCTCTGCCACCTGCACCAGTTCCATGGCGTTTTGCACCGCTGCATGATCTTCTGCCCGCAGCACGCCGAAACGCCCTGTGTAGGGGTATCTTCCGGTGGCCACCACATCCTCGCAGGTCATCAGTTCCCCGCGTAGGCGTTTTGTCATTACCACTGCCATTTTTTTTGACAGTTCTGCCCCGGTGAGTGTCCGCAGATCTTCTCCGTCCAGCCGCACCGTTCCAGCGATCAGGGACAGCTGTCTCGCAATGCTTTTTAAGATTGTGGATTTTCCGGCGCCGTTAGGTCCCAGTAACGTCAGGATCTCTCCCTTCCTGAGTGCGATCTCCACTTCTTCGATCAGAGGCTTTCCGTCGTAGCCTACGCTTATTTTTTCCGTTGTCATATAATAAGGCTTCTGCGTCTTCATAGGTAAGTTATCCACGCTCCCGTCTGCTTTTGGATACCATGATCCACAATACCACCGGTGCTCCGAAGATTGCTGTCACCGTGCTGATACCAAGCTCTGTGGGTGCCATCCATGTCCTGGCTAACAGGTCGCAGAACAGACAGAACACACTGCCTCCTAAGAAACATGCCGGTATCATGAGTAACGGTTTTGTGGTGCCGAATAATTTCCGGATCAGCTGCGGCACGGCGATCCCCACAAAAGAGATGGGTCCGGCAAATGCCACGATGCATGCCGAAAGTACGCTGGACAACACCACCAGCAGGATCCGCAATGTCCGGATGTTCACTCCCAGATTCTGTGCATACGTCTCACCCAGCTGGTAGGCTTCCAGCGGCTTTGCTAACAGGATCACCATAAGTAAAGTCACTGCCACCACGATACTCATCACTTTCACATTGTCCCAGGTCATTCCGGAAAAGCTTCCTCGCGACCAGTTGTGGAGATTCACGATATCCGCATCCTCCGCAAAAGTCACCACCAGTTCCGTAATGGCAGAACAGATGTAACCGATCATCACGCCGCTGACCACCAGCATGGACATGCTGTCTACCCTTCTCGCCATGAGAAGTACGAATCCCATGGACAACATAGCTCCTAAAAATGCCGCCAGGATCAACAGTCCTGAACTGACACGGACCGTATTCCCCAGCAGCAATACCATCACCAGTGCCACTACCATCTTCGCCCCGGAAGAAATTCCTAAGACGAAAGGTCCGGCTATGGGGTTGTGGAAAAAGGTCTGAAGCAGATACCCGGCAAGTGCCAACGCTCCGCCCAGGATCCCCGCCGCCAGTGTCCGGGGAAGACGGATCTCCCACAGAATCCTCGCATTCATGCCTTCTTTGGTTCTTCCCGTAGTCAGTATTTCTGTCAATGGGATCTTCACCGTTCCGATCCCTATATTGCAAAGCAACAGCACGAGAATGCCTGCCGTCAATAGAACAAACGCTATGAGATATCTGATTTTTCTGCGCTGCTGCATGTTTTTCTCCTTCTTTTCCTATTCGTATTCCAATCGTATTCTAATCTCATTCCAACGCTCTTATGCTTACGCTGTGTTTCTAGGTTCTCCATCTTACTGTAAGAGAAACAGATAACGCAGCTTAGCGGTATCATCGTCCGTCAACACCGTATGCATATCCTGCAATAAATACCCGATCGCCATGGACTGCTGGTACATATCGTTGGTGGTGCAATAGACCTGCCCCTCCTGTAGGGCCTTAAAGTCTTTTAGAATATTGCATTTGCCGATCAGCTCGTCCACCGTGGTCACGCCACCGTCGATCGAGCTGTTATAGATCAGGATGTCTGCGTCCTTAGCCCCGGCATAGAAATCTTCGACCTGCATGTTCAGTGTGGAGCGTCCGCTTCCGCTGTCCTCAAGATCCTCAAAAATGTATCTTCCTCCTGCCAGTTCGATCAGCTTCGGAATATAATCCGTACTCTGCCGTACCTGGATCAGTCCATTGGAAGTCACATAGAAAAATGCTATGGTCTTCCCTGTTTTTTCCCCGCTTTCTACTTTTTCCAGAATCTCTGTCTGCTCCGCAAAGGCTTCTTCTGCCTCCGCTTCCTTTCCGGTCAGAGCTCCGAAAAATTTGACCCATTCCACTTTTCCCAAAGGATGCTGTTCATAGCTGGAATATTCGATCATCACCGGAATATCAAAGCTTTGAAGCATTTCCACCACCTCCGGCGAATGCGTGATCATCCGGTTCTCGATCGCCAGATCACAGCCTTCAGACACCAGTAATTCATAATCCGGTTTACTGTATTTTCCGGCATAGATCATGTCCCCTGCCGCCATGGCATCCTTTGCTGTCTGAATGTACCAGTTCTCCTGCTTCTGTCCGGAGAACCGGATCTGATCCACAGCGTCCAGCGAGGCGAACATGTCCATCGCGCCGGATGCCACCAGATATATATTTTGAAGCGGTTCCTGCAAGATACTGACGTCCTCATCCAGTCCCCTTGGCACCGGCTGTCCCTCCGGCACTAACAGATACCGTTTACTGTCGGGAAGCGTTGTCAGCATCTTATAACCATCTTCGTAGTAATCCACCGCAAAATTTTCCGCATATTGCAGCTCCATGCTGCCTGTTTTTACTAATTCTGTCTGTTCTTCCTGCGTGGCCTCTGCTGCCTGGGTAACCTCCGATGATGCTTCCGACGATGTCTCCGTAGAAGCAGAAGAAGGACTGCCGCAGCCACTAAGCCCCAGCAGTCCCATAAGAAGCAGAACATAGATCCATTTTCTTCTATTTCTTCCTGACCTCAAAGTTTTCATGCCTTTCATTGCCTGCAATATTTGTGCCTGCGGATTGCTCCGTGCTACGCACTCCCACAATCCTACCCAATATTCGCAT
>ERZ772889.3032-NODE-3032-length-12220-cov-4.176901_pt1 | contig 12220 bp, 8 predicted proteins | sample MGYA00512127_ERZ772889 | MGnify/ENA primary metagenome ERZ772889 (study PRJEB29015, sample SAMEA2737689) | human gut metagenome | biome: human gut; feature: human-associated habitat; material: faeces | place: China | collected 2012 ...
TATATCCGCCCCCAACGGACGTTCTGTTTGCCAGAAACAGAGCCTCTGTTCAGGTAAAACAGAGCCTCTATTGAAATAAAACGTAATGTCTGTTTTCCCACTGTCTCTGCCAAGTTAATAATCAATAAAGTTGCTCTTGACAAAAAATAGCTTTATCTTTGGGGTTTGTTAAAGCAGACACAATAGGTATATATTATGAGTGAAAAGATTATCAAATGGGGTTTCATTGGTTGCGGAGAAGTAACCAAGACAAAAAGCGGTCCCGCTTTCCAGAAAGTAGAACATTCGGAAGTCGTAGCCGTAATGAGTCGTGACGGTGCGAAAGCGAAAGCGTATGCCAAAGAGAGAGGAATCAAAAAATGGTATGACGATGCACAAGAACTGATCGATGATCCGGAAGTAAATGCCATCTACATTGCCACTCCTCCTTCCTCACATGCTACGTATGCCATTATGTCCATGAAAGCAGGCAAACCTGCCTATATTGAGAAACCAATGGCTGTGACGTACGAAGAATGTACGCGCATCAACCGCATATCCAATGAAACGGGAGTTCCCTGTTTCGTTGCTTACTATCGCCGTTATCTCCCCTATTTCCAGAAAGTAAAGGAACTGGTAGAGAACGGTACTATCGGTAATATTATCAATGTGCAAATTCGTTTTGCCCAGCCGCCACGCGATCTGGATTACAATCGTGACAACCTTCCCTGGCGTGTGCAGGCTGACATTGCCGGAGGTGGCTACTTCTACGACCTTGCTCCGCATCAAATTGATTTGTTGCAGGATATGTTCGGTTGTATCCTCGAAGCAAGCGGTTATAAGAGCAATCGAGGTGGACTTTATCCTGCTGAAGATACATTAAGCGCCTGTTTCCAATTTGATAGCGGATTGGTTGGTAGCGGTTCCTGGTGTTTCGTAGCCCACGACTCCGCCAAGGAAGACCGTATTGAGATTATCGGAGACAAAGGTATGATCTGCTTCTCCGTCTTCACCCGGCATGCTGCGGCGTTTACGGCTGGGCACGTGCACGTGGTGCAGATATTCGCCTGCAGAAAGGAAAGCTCCCATGTCGGAAGTCTCTTCCCAAGTCATGTGCCAGAAGTCACCCATACAGCGTACACCCGGATTGTTGATGTCGCGGCAGATGGAAGCTGCATCCGCTACCTGACGAAGATAGAATGCTTCTTTCCTGTTGAGCGGTTCAAAGATAACTGTAGTCCCGTGCTCTTTTGCGAAGTTACCCATTTCATTGAATTGTTCGCATAAGAAATCCCGCGTTTCCTGCGTATGAGGCATAGCCGGTTTTTGACCGTTGAAAGCCGGGACGATGATCACACCCGTAGAACCCAGTTCGCCAGCAGGAGCAATGATCTCTTTCATCGTATCCATGCACTGTTTGCGGATAGCCGGATCTGTCGAGAGGATGAACCCCTGGAAACCAGCACAGATGGCGCTCACTTTGATGTTGCGTCCGTTTAGTGCTTCCTTGATCTCTTTTACACGATCTTTCAGGCCACGTCCGCCCGGTTCGAAACCAACGACACCTAACTTTTCCATCAAGTCAAATTTCTCGTTGAGATTAGCTCCCGGTGCAATCCCTTCCTGAAAGGATATCTTCAACTCGGCTTTGCTGTTTGGACATGATCCCTTTTCTGCCGGACAACCTTCTGTAGAAGCAGCCTTGCCGCCACAGGCAGCAAAAGCTGAACTACCGGCTGCAACAGCCGCGCCTGCCAGAGTTGCTCTTAAAAAGTTTCTTCTGTTCAGTGCCATATTTTATTTTTTCTTTTCATCACGAGGTTTTCCTGGAACCGGAACTGTAAATCCACTCATATCCATCTTGCCTAAGTTCAGGTCTTTCGGAGTATAATCCAGAGGAGAAGCAGTCATTGCATCCCATGTCGTTTCTGCACCGGTGTATGCTGATTCACGTCCCATGATAGCAGCCATGTTGGCAACAGCTGTTTCTGAAGCCTGTTCGATAGGTTTGCCGCCACGGATGCAGTTTACCCAGTTTACATGTTCCAATACATATGGATTTGTCTGTGTATGTGCGTTCTTTTCTGCTTCACCATCGTATTTCCAGATGACGTTACCTGCATTGTCCTTGATTTCCATTTCAGCACTGTTCCAAGAACCTTTTGTTCCTTGGATAAATTCGCTGACGTTAGTGGCACAACCATCAATCTGGCGGCACATACTATGCAAGTGGATGCCGTTTTCCATTGTGAAATCGATGCTGAAGTTATCATACTGGTCGCCCGTGATACGGCGTTGGCGAGAACCGAAACCGACAGCTTTAACCGGTTTCAAGCCGCTGAACCATGTGAATACATCGATGTTGTGCACATGCTGTTCCACGATATGGTCTCCGGATAACCATTTCCAGTTTACCCAGTCCTTGATCATGTATTCGCAATCGTTCCAGTCTTTCTGACGTTCGCGGAACCACAACATGCTCTGATTCCAGTAAACTACACCACCCGTAATTTCACCGATAGCACCTTCCATGATCTTCTTGTAAGATTCGACATAGTTGCGCTGGTGATGACGCTGTGTACCTGTTACGACACATAGATTCTTTGCCTGAGCCTGTTTGGCGGTTGCCATAATCGTACGATAGCCTACCGGGTCGACACAAATCGGTTTTTCCAGGAAACAATGTTTGCCTTTTTCAACCGCATATTGGAAATGTACCGGACGGAATACGGGAGGAGTTGCAATAATGACAACATCGACACCGCTATCGATCAATTGTTTGTATGCATCCAGACCAACGAAACGTTTGTCTTCAGGAATATTACATCCTTTTTCTTTCAGCTTGTCGGCCAAAGCGTCTACACGTTCTTTGAATGTATCGGCAACGGCAACGACTGTCACGCCGTTTGCAGCATCCAAGAAGTTTTCTGCTGCACCGGAACCGCGTCCGCCACAACCGATAACACCGGCTTTCAGTTCTTTTCCGTCAGTAGCCTTATCTGGCAATTCCGGAATATAATAAGTTCCAGGTTCTTTCAGAGGTTTGTTTGCAGCTGCACTTTCGCCGCCGCCTGCACATGAGGTTAATACACTTGCACTACCTGTACCGATTGCACCCAGTGCTCCGGCCATAGCTGTACTTTTTAAAAACGATCTTCTGCTAATACTGTTTTCTTTCTTCATGATATAGTAATTTTTAGGTATCAATTAAACATCTGTTATTTCGCTCCAATTGCCGGGTCCGGTTCGCAAACCACACGGAAACCGATACCGCGGATATCCGAATACCACCAGATACTCTTCGGTTGTTGCGGATCAGTCTTCAACCAGGCATCATGCTTTGTATAATCGCGGGCTGCAGAACGAACGTCTGCCGCATCGGAAGTGTAGTTACCGCCGCGTACAACCCATTCTTCTCCTTCTGTGATTAACGGGTTGGTCACGTTATCGCCCCCTTTGCTGTAAGCCTTCGGATCATATTTGTCGGCACAATATTCCATTACATTACCCAACATATTCTTCAAACCGAACGGGTTCGCTTTCACTTCGCCCGGCTCTTGAGTTCTGTTTTTGCTGTTCTTCGCGTAAATCACGAATGAACTGATGCTGTCTGTTTTTGCATCGAAGAACTTACGCCAGAATCCCTGGTCTGAAAAATCTTTCGGGTTCCCGGTGAAGAAATAAGGAGTTTCCGTTCCTCCACGGGCTGCATATTCCCATTCTGCCTCGGTCGGCAGGCGGTATTTTTTCCCTGTTTGTTTGGACAGCCACTGGCAGAATGTTTCTGCAGCATAGTGTGTCATCGTGATAGCCGGACGGTCACCTGCGCCCCATCCCTGGTCGGGGAATCCGAACGGAGGAGTCGGGCCGGAAATGGCATCGACATCCGGATTGCTGTTATTTGCATATACGGTTTCGGGCGGAGTACGTCCTTCGCTCATGGTTTGTCCGTAGAATGCCCAATACTGATCCCACGTCACTTCTACTTCAGCCATAAAGAACGGACTGACCGTAACGTTTCGAACCGGAGCTTCATCTGCCTTATGGAACGGTTCTTTATCGGTGCTACCCATTTTGAATGTACCGCCCGGAATGGCGACCATTTTGAATGCAACGGCCGTACCCGGAATTTGTTCCGTATAATCGGTAAAAGATGTGACAGGTGTCGCCGTCTTGAAATAAAGGCTGGTATCAACAGTAGCCGTGGCGGCTCCGGGAATACCTGTTAATTTGCCGTGTTTATAATCCGGATTATAGTGTCCGGCGTCGAGGTGGCAGCTGATACACTGTAAATCCAGTTTCTTTTCGTTTTCGTCATAATAAAGGTGAGCGGTAATGCCGTCCTGGTTAATCCCTTCCGGGAACAAGTTCTGATGGCATTCCTTGCAGGATTCGTTCGGAATATATTTGACGGCATGTTCCAGTTCCGACTTGGTGTTCCAGTCGAAATCCGCACTGTCTTTTGTCATGAAGGACCATACGTCTTTCAATCCCAATTTGGCTTTAGCCGTATAATGATTCCAGGTGTCGCTTTGAGGCGGAAGGTGACAAGCCACGCAATGTGTTTTAACGCCGCTTCCGTTATTTACGTGTTTGGAGAGCTTCCAGCTGTCTTCCGCATGAGGATGAACATGGCACATCATACAGGATTCATCGGAAGAAAAATAAACGGATGTTTTATATACGGCAACCATAATGCCTGCCCCGAGAAGTAATCCGACCAAAAGAATGAAGGTTTTTCCTTTGAAAAATCTCCCTTTTTCGGAAGGATAGCGATTAGAATTGTTGTTAGTAGCCATTTGTTTTTATGGTAAACGATTTTACAATTAGTCCTGAATTAGATTTAAAAATCGGCAATAAAAGTAGTCTTTTTCTACATAAAATAAAAGTTTGCACCCACTATTTAACGAAATATGCATAGTGATTATGCTTTTTTACCAATTTTTGTAAAAATAGGAACTTGTCCCCGCTTCTTGAATGGAAATGCGGGGACAGCTCCCTTCATTTATTGCTGTTTATAAATTAGATTGAATCGGTTTCATGATGAAAGAGAATTCATAATCTCCGTAATGGATACGGTATTGTTCCAGTGGAAGCGCTCCCCAGCTGTTGACGCAACCCAATCCCATTTGTACCTTGTCAATACACATATTGGTGTAGTTTGCCTGAGGTACAAGTTCGGAGTGTCTCTGGTCTTTCTGTACTCCGTCGTCAAGTGATTCGATCGAATAATTCAAGGCTGAAGCCGAGAACGGAGCTTCCGAAATGAACATGAGTCCGTTGCCGCCTTTGTTGGTCTGTTTCCACCAACGGATATCCGTTTTGGTTCCTGTTTCCTGCGGGCGGATATAAGAGTAGAACTGTTCGTCTACAGTCTGTCTGTAATTACCCAGGTCGGTGACGTTGTTACGGTCGGAATAGTTCTCGATCGGACCTCTGCCGTAATAGTTGATCTGATCCAAGCATTTAGGCATCTGCATCTGCATGCCGAAGCGGAACATATCGGAAACTTCAGCCGATTTGTCGGCTACCATTTTCTGTGTGACTTTCACTGCGCCTTCGTTGTTGATCGTATAAGTCAGATACAATTTGGCTTTTACTGCATCCATCGTGTATTCGGCATTGACAGTAGCCATGTCGTTTTCGATTTTGTTTGTCAGAGAAACCAGTTTCAATCCCGGTTCTTTCCAGGCGGCATATTTGTTTTGCAGGTTGGCTCCCATATCGTTGTCGGTCGGAGCACGCCAGAAGTTCGGAGTCAGTTTTCCGTCTTCTTTCAGCATCGTCATGCCATTTACATCGTATCTGCACAAGAAACCGTCATGCTTATCGAAGTCCATGCGGAAATTCTCTCCTTCGACGATCAGATAATTGATGTCATTATCTTTAATGGTCGGAATGACAGTCTCAATGTTCACTTGGTGTACATTCTGCAAATCCAGTTTCGGAGCATTGTACGGGCGGATCGTCAACTGGTTTTTGGCTACCGTATAACCGGCAGGCAGCAATGTTTCCGCTTTTTTCAACTTAAAGGCCACATTCAGCAAGAGTTCTTTGCATTTGCAAATGCCCTCTGTGCTATAATTCAGTTTTATGGACTTGGTCTGTTGCGGAGCTACTTCCAGGTCTTTGACCATGCCTGTCTGAACCACTTCGCCGTTAGCCAGCAATTCCCATTCTGCATAGTAACCGTCCAGGTTACGGAAGAAGTTTTCGTTGTATACGTTTACGACACCGTTAGCCAAGTCGGATGGAGTCACCCAGATGGACTGGTAGATATGCCCGACTTCGTGCATATGCGGATTCGGTTTGCGGTCCGGGCTTATCAAGCCGTTGTCCATAAAGTTGTTGTCGGAAGCGTCATATTTGTTCCAGTCGCCGCCATAAGCATAGAAAGGAACGCCGTCTTTTGTTTTCCAACGCAAAGACTGATCAACGAAATCCCAGATAAAGCCACCTTGGTATTTCGGATATTTGCGGATCAGATCCCAATATTCTTTGAATCCCCCTTGAGAGTTGCCCATCGCGTGCGCATATTCGCATTGGATAAGCGGTTTGTCGATGTCTCCCTTGCAATATTCTTCACTACCTTTATAGTCGCGGTACATCGGGCAATAGATATCGGTGAATTCGCTTGTCCGTGCCTGTTCGTATTGTACGGCACGTGATTTGTCTTCGTTCTTGATCCAGGTATAACAAGCTTCGAAGTTTGGACCCATGCCGGCCTCGTTGCCTAATGACCAGAAAATGATGGACGGGTGATTATAGCCACGCTGGACGTTGCGCTGGTTGCGTTCCATATGTGCTTTGGCGAACAGCGGGTTTTTAGCCAACGTCTTGTCACCGTATCCCATACCGTGCGATTCTACATTTGCTTCAGCAACGACATAAATACCATATTTGTCGCAGAGGTCATACCATAAATTGTTGTCTGGATAATGACAAGTACGTACGGCATTGATATTGTATTCCTTCATGACCTTGATGTCCTGGATCATGCGCTCCGGCGATACGACGTAACCTCCGTCCGGATCCATTTCGTGCCGGTCGGCTCCCTTGAACAAGACTGGTTGTCCGTTTACCAATATCTGGGCGTTTTTCAATTCGATCTTGCGGAAACCGACTTTCACCGGAATAACCTCAGTCGTGTTGCTGCCGTTTTTCAAAGTGGCGATCAGTGTGTAGAGAACCGGAGTTTCGGCAGTCCATTTCTCAGGATTGCTTATTGCCATGTCGGTGGAAACTTTGCCCGAACCTTTGACCGACGAAGTAGCGACTTCTTTGCCGGCCTTATCTAACAGTTTCAGGTCGACTGTCCCGCTGCCTTTCAGGTTCAGGGAAACATTTAAAGTACCGTCTTTATATTGTGCATCCAAATCCGGAGTCACGCGGATGTCCTGAATGTATTTCGGAGTGCGGGCATAGAGGTAGCAGTCGCGGCCCACTCCGGAGAGGCGGAGGAAATCCTGGTCTTCCAGATAAGTCCCGTCGCACCAGCGGAACACCTGGAATGCGATCAGGTTTTTCCCTGGTTTCAGGTATTTGGTCAGATTGAATTCGGCTTCAAGTTTGCTGTCTTCACTGTAGCCGACGAATTGTCCGTTCACCCAAAGATACATGTTTGATGTGACAGAACCGAAATGAGCGAATATCTCTTTTCCTTTCCAGTCTGCCGGAACCATGATCTCTTTACGGTAAGAACCTACGTGGTTGTTTTCCGTAGGAACTTCAGGCGGGTTGTTCTTGAACTGGCTTCTCCAAGGATACCCGACATTCACATAGATCGGGTCGCCATAACCGTTCAGTTCCCACAAGCCGGGTACTTTCAGATTATCCCATCCCTTGTCGTTGAAGTTCACCTGGTAAAAATCTGTCGGGCGCATATCTGCATTTTTTACCCAGAAGAATTTCCAGTTACCGTTCAAGGTCATAAAATTCCCGGATGATTCCTTACATCCTTTCAATGCACTGTTTTCGTCTTCGTATGCGAAATAGTTGGTGTGCATGGGAGCTCTGTTGATCTCGTTTACGTTAGGATCTCTCCACTCGTTTTTTTGAGCGAAAGCTGCCGTCCCGAGCAGGGACAGGCAGCAAGCAAGTACGTTTAGTTTCATAAGATGTTATTTATTTACGGTTTTTCAGGATTTCAATCAATCCATTTTTGCCATTTTACATTATCGTTATATCCGGCTTCCACCATTGTTTCAATGAATTGCATACCTCTTACGCCATCGTATACGGTCGGGAAATCCAAGCAGTCTCCACTGGGTGTTTCTCCGTTTTTGATAGCTCTGACGGTAAGTGAGAAATTGCGGTAGATATTGGCAAAAGCTTCGATAAAACCTTCCGGGTGTCCTGCCGGAGTTCGGGTATTCCACAGGGCTTCGGGGGTCAGGTAGCCGTTGTTGCCGATATCCAATATTTCAGTCGGACGATCTCTCCATCTCAATGTCAGCGTGTTCGGCTCCATCTGGCGCCATTCCAGTCCGCCTTTTTCACCATAAATACGGATGCGGATATTATTGGCTTCGCCTGTTCCAATCTGTGTTGCGGTCAAGACGCCTGTCACATCGTTTTCGTAGCGAAGGAATGCCGCCCCGTCGTCATCGATCGGACGTCCGGGAACGAATGCCTTCAGGTCGGCACATAGTTCTTTGACTTTCAGTCCGGTAATATATTCGCTCAAATGCCAGGCATGTGTTCCGATATCCCCTATGCAACCGGCTTTGCCGGAACGTTTCGGGTCCGTGCGCCATCCGGCATTGTTGCCACCTAGCAATTCGATACGTTCGGAAAGCCATCCTTGCGTATATTCTACATAGACGCGGCGCAATTTTCCGAGTTCGCCTTTCGCGATACGGGCTTTCGCCTCTTTTACTGCCGGATAGGCCGAGTATACATGTGTCAGAGCCAGCACTAATCCGGTCTCTTCCACTTTTTTCTGTAGTTGTTTGGCCTCTTCGAGTGAGAACGTCATCGGTTTATCCACGACCACATGGAACCCTCTTTCAAGAGCCATCATAGCTGGTTCGAAATGCCAACGGTTGGGAGTCACGATCGTGACAAAATCCATCCTTTCTCCTTCCGGTAAGGTCATTTCGTGTTCGAACATTTCTTGGTAAGTGCTGTAAATCCGGTCTTCCGGCAAAAAGTACGATAAACCGGAGCTTTTGGATATCTCAGGGTCTACGCTGAAACATCCGCAAACTAATTCGATCTGATTGTCCATAAAGGCTGCGCGACGGTGGATCGCCCCGATGAAGGCGTCACTACCTCCTCCAACCATTCCCATTCTTAATTTTCTGTTCTTCATGATATTATTAAATTAGCAATTCGGTGAATTGAGATATTGCCCAAAGTTACAAAATGTTGTAATAAGTGCAATGTGTTTTGCAATAAATAATTTGTTATGCGAAGTGTATATGTCATATACAAAAAAAACTTGATTCCGAAAATCAATATCACTGTATCACTTTTTATTTTTAACTGACTGTATATTAGTATGATGATATGCAATTGGTGCTTGAAATATCTATCACGCTTATATCACTCATATGTCACCGCTTTTTTATAAGTTAAAAGTCTTTTTAGGACTTGCTTAGCTCAACTACCTGATATATAGTGCCTCTGTTGCTTCTTTTCGAAGGGATGCCGTTTCGCTTCAAAAGACGTCCGAAGTTGGAAATGACGGTTTTTGTGTAGCTGAAATCACGTTGTTTCTGCTTGATCCGCCCTAAAATCTCTATCGACAGAAGAAATTCGCCTACCTCATTCTTTTTCGGGAGTCGGAAATATTGCAGGAACAGTTGTTCTTCGGGCGGTATTTGCTGGAACTGCCGGTTGTTGGCGACTATTTCGGCTTCTTCCTCGTGTGTGAACCAGTAGCGTTCGCCGTTAGCCAATGCTTCCATCGCCTGTGCATACAGCTGCTCGTAGTCGATCGGTTGTATATAATCGATGGTGTCTGTGACTTCGATGCAAATGAAACGCCGGCTACCGGTCGGGTCGGTCAGGATATTGAAGTTGTTGCTTGTCGCGATGAATGTGGCGTAACGTCTTAAATTCCTGTTGGCCGTCTGATAGGGCAGCCGTGTACTGACATTCGCTTTTTGCAGGATATGCTTCAGGTAGCTTTGGTGCGTATCCTTGACGGAATCGAACTCGTCTATGTTTACCAGGGCATAGCGGTGCAAAGCCAACTCCGTATCCCGGCGCTTGCTGAAATCGATGCTGTCTGTGTAGAACTGCCGCAGTTCGGGAGGCAGGATGTTCAGGCAATAAGTCGATTTGCCGCATCCCTGGTCGCCGACCAGTAGGGGAGTAGTGCTGTTGCCATGTTCCCGGTCCAACCCTAACCAGTGCGCTACCATACTGAGGAACCATCTGTGGAAGTGGTCTGCCCATCGGATATTGTTGCAAGGTACGCGTTTGGCAAGCTTCCGGATATGATCTTTGCCATCCCATTTGGGCAGATGTCCGAGATATTCTTCTATCGGGAAAAAAGTGGGTATGTTGTCCGAGTAAACATATCGTTCGATGTCTTTATCCCAGACGTTCAACCCTTCTTTGTGCGCTTCCGTACAGATGGAGTTGCGGACTTCGCGGGTGAAAGGGCTGAATGTGAAACGTAGGAGCGATTTGTCCCGGTATTCCACTTCGCCACTCATCTTGTTGTTTCTGATTTCGTAACGGCGCAGCATGAATTCTTCTAATTGCAAAGTCAGCGACATGATTTCAGGCATGAATGTTTTTCCGGCGAGCGCTTCTTTCAGTGTGTAGACGGATCGGAAAGTCATGCGGATTTCCATCTCTTTGGATCTCAGATCGTTGTAAAGCAGTGTGCATTGTACGGCATCCTCTTCTGGGATACCGGCTTTCAGGCAATTATCGGCTAATAGGGTAAAGACCGGCTTGAGATCCCCGTCTTTTATCTGTCCTGATTTTCGGATGGCGTCTACCATCGCTATGCTGAACAGTGTAGCGATCCGATAGTTGCGTGACATACCGGGCATTAGCCTTTGAAGTGGTTCGGATGGTTCTTCCGGGACGATACGGATCTCTTCCGAATCCGCCATCCGCATCGGTTGCTCGATCCGGATGGCGACGGCATCGGGGTTGTATACCGGCTGCGGGTCGTAGCTCATGCGGCATCCGTGCTGTAGGACCGGTTCTTTCAGTGTGATGTTACGTCCTAATTGTGGCTGGTAGTATTTAACTGCCGTCAAGTAGGCTTGCGAGTGGAATCGTTTGACCTGTTCGGGTGAGCGTGGAAGCGTCCCGTCCGGCAGTGTGAACGGGATCACTATTTTCACGCTTTTCCCGCTAAAGCCGACGAATGCCAGTAGCGTTTGCGGCATCATGGCGGCTTGTTGCCGGATTTGTACCGCTTCTTGCAAGTCGGAAAGATGGTTTACTTCGAGCAGCACCAATCCCGAATAGTCGCGCATGGGAGGGGCGGGTTCGCCTGTCTTGCGGAAAGTCCCTCCGAAAACGACCACCGGAAGTTTCTGTATGTAGCTGTTTTGCGTGCCGAGCAGTGCAAACATGGCTTTGTCGCGTGTGGTGCTGACCGGTTTGTTGAGATTCTCTGTTCGTAGGGCAGCCTGCAGTTTTTCCATTTCGACGGAACGCATGACGAGCGTCTCCTTTTCATATCGATATAACGTTACCTTCATCTTTGATTGTTTTTTATCATGAATTTCTACTTGCAAATCATTTCCACCTTTCAAACTTGAGTCTTTTCATGAACTTCTTCATTTCCGGATCAGCCTTGATGCATAGCCGTTTAGCTTTCACGCGATGAGGCGTGCAGTCTTTTGGGTTTTCATATCCTTCACTTCCGGCCGAGAGGAACAATGTTCCTATGCCGTGAAGGTTTATGGTGTACCCCATATCCAGTTGGAACTGGATTTCGCGTCCGATTTCGATTATGGCCGCCAGTATTTCGCCTCTTGAAAGCGTGCACCGGGTAGAGATACATGTAGCCAGTTGTTCGGTCGATACTTGTCCGGATGTTACCGGGACACCATAATAGCGGATTTTTTCTGTTTCTCCGCTTTTGTCCACTTTGGGACGTACTACATAAGCGTGTGACATAAGCTGTATTTTTGATAAAACCAATGAATAAAACTGAGAGAAGTGCCTAATTAACTTTCTTTACACCCGGATTTACATTTCTGAACACCCTGTCTCGTCCTGAAATAGGTTGACTTCATAAAAGTCAACAAAGATGAAAAAAGAG
>ERZ772889.3046-NODE-3046-length-12173-cov-3.634098_pt1 | contig 12173 bp, 6 predicted proteins | sample MGYA00512127_ERZ772889 | MGnify/ENA primary metagenome ERZ772889 (study PRJEB29015, sample SAMEA2737689) | human gut metagenome | biome: human gut; feature: human-associated habitat; material: faeces | place: China | collected 2012 ...
GGCTCGGAATTGCCCACGGAGATTTGCAGCGGTTTAGAGGTATCCTTCAAGCCGTATTCCCGTGCCAGCCATGCGGCGGTGTCCCGGTCGCGGGCGTGAGCCTTCATATAGCGGACAACCGCCTGCTTGCTTTCAATTTTCCCGTTCCAGCTCTGCAAGGCAGCGTCGATGTCCTCCTGCGTCACCTTGTAGGGCGAGGGCGTGACCATCGTTGCCAGCGTGGGATACAGCTCGTCCAAAAGCTCCTGATGGAGCCGATTGTGGAAGGAGGGCATATCGAAATAGAGCCGTGTGAGCTGCAAATCGCCGGATTCTGTGACGATGCGCCGGATTGCCGCCGCGCCCTCCAGATAGGCGTTTTGACGGTCGGAGTTGCGGCAGGCGTTGAGAAATGCTTCATCCTTGGAAAGCGCGTTGCCCACGCTCAGGCGGTATCTCTCGAACAGCTCCTGCACCGTGGGCTGAACTTGCTCTGCGGCAGGATCGCGGAACACCCTCGTGCCGTCCGCGCCGAACTCCGCTTCATAAGCATTGATGGCGGCCTCCGCTTCATGGTCAACGGAGCGCAGGGTGTAAATGTGGCGCTCAGCTCTAAAGTCCGGCGCTTCGGCAATCGTCACATCATACTTATCGCGCAATTTCTCCACATACATCTCTAAATTGTGCGACGGTACGCCGCACATCTCCACACGGCCAGCGCCGGGGATGTTGCGGGTGGTCAGGTTCATATTCAGCAGCTCCGCTGCCTGCTTTGCGTCCTCGCCGTACATCTCAAAGAAATCGCCCACCTGAAACAGCACGATGTTGTCCGGGTGGGCTTCCTTTACGGCATTGTAGTCATTCCATGCTGCACTTCGCGCTGCGGTCTGCCGTTGAAGCTGCTCAAAGCGCGACTTTTCCTCCGGCGTCAGGAAACGGTCTTTGCGGATCAGCTCAGAGATACGCTTGGCGACGTTCGCCCAGTTCAGCTGGATTTCCGGGCAGTCCTGCTTTTTCAGGCTGACGCCCTTGCCGCTGTGATCCTCACCGCTGTGGGATGCGCCGGATACCGCGTGGGAGCGTCCCCCAATGCCGTATTCATCTTTCAGGAAATCCGCCTGCTCCCTGGGGCTGTGTTTCTCTTTGAAATAGGCGTAGATGCGCCCCTTGCTCCCTTCAATATTGCTGCCGCGGGTCAGGGTCGCGGCGATCTCGTCCTCCGTAATGAACCGCTGCACGGCGGGAATCTCCGCCATTTCCGTACTGTACTCTCTACGGGGCAGATTCAGCTCCTGCAAGCCCTGCCAGATTTGATGGGGCTTGTGGAAGTTGAAGCGCATGAGGCTTCTGTCCTGCTCATATGCGGCGGAAAACTGCGCAAGCTCGCCGGAAAGCGTTTCACGAAAAGCGAGATCGGTCAGGCTTTCGGCAAGCCGCGCCGTTTCCTCCGGGAAACCGCCGCCCCGCATATCCGACAGGCAGGAGAGGTAGCCCTGCGCCCGCGCCTTTTCACTTAAATCCTGCCGTAGATACCAGATAGACTGCGCCAGCTCCGTGCGCTCGTGCCCCGGCGCTTCCGCAAACTCTACGTTGGTTGCGTATTCGCCCTGCTCCAAAAGCTCGGAAATGCGCGCTGCCGCCTCCTGCCAGCTTACGACCTTTGCGGAGGTCAGGTATCTTGCCGCGTCCCCATTGGCAATGTGGATGCCGTCGTCGGCGTACCACGCGGAATATCTGCCGCTCTCGGTGACGACGCCGTTGCCGCCGTGGAAACTGCTTTGAAGAAACGCCGCGATTTCTTCCACGCTCTTGCCCTTGGAGAACTCCGTGGCGATCTTCATGCGGGCATAATCGGCGTTGCCCTCCATGCGCAGAATATGGTCGATATCCGACTGCGGGATGGACATGGAAAAAGCGGAGGGCGCGTAGCTCTCCGCTTCTGCGATATATGCGATTTGCTCTTCCTCCGTGGGGAACAGGCTCAGTTGGTATGCCTGCGGTATCGGAGGCTGCGCCGGTTCCGCTTCCGGCGCGTCATTGGTCAGTTGTATACCAGCTCGCTGAGGATGATCTCCTCCGCCTGCGCTTTCAGGCTGTTCATCAGCCCCACCCATTTCATCTGATCGCGGGCTTTCAGCTCCTCCGTCACGCCCGCCGACTTCATCAGCTCCGGCATCATCTGCTCCAGCCTCCGGTTCGCCGTCTCGTCGATCTCCCGCAGATGCGGGAACAGCTTCTCCGACAGCACCAGACGGCTGTACAGCCCCGGTCTGTGCTCCTGAAGGTAGCTCCTGCGCAGTCTCCCGTACTTGCCCAGGGGTCTCGCGTCCTCCGGCGTTTCGCTCAGCGTCAGGTCGGGAATCAGGTAGTCCCCGTTCTTGGTGTAGGTCAGCTCTGTCATGGCTATGGCTCCTTTCCGCGAGTTTCTCGCGCTCGTAATTCTTGATGGTGACTTCGATCTGCCGCAGCACCTCTCCGTTGATCCTGCTCACCGCCGTGCCCAGCTCGGCGGCTGCTTCCGGGGTGTTGAAATCGAAGATGCTCAGGAAATCCTCATGCTCGAAGCGGTCGTCCGCTTCAAGCCCGCAGCGGGACATGAGCGAGTAGGCGATGCTGACGGCGGCGGCGCTTTGAAAGGCCGCTCCTACGTTAAATTCATCATACCCGTAAAGAAAGGAATCGTCAACGATGGCGAGGATATCCCGCTTATAGTCCCGCCAGTATTCCTCCGCAAGCTGAGACGCGATGCGCTCAAGCTGGTCAGGGAACCCTCCTTTTCCGTCCACACCGTAGCGGCTTTCCAGCATGGCGCTTACCGCATCCGCGTGTTCCTCCCGGTATTCCCACAGATAGCGGCTCTTTGGAAACTCCCTGCCGCCCGTGTCCGACACGTCGAACACATACCGAAGCCTCGGCCTTTCGCCGCTGCTGTCGATGAGGGCGATGCCCTTGGAGCCCCTGCGGACATACCGGCCCATCTTTTCGTTCCAGAAGTCGTACTCCGCGCAGGCGGTGGCGTCCGGACGCTGGGCGTGGATCATGACCTGCTCGGCGTAGGGGTATTTGTACAGCCTTGCGGCGGTGGTGAGAAAGCCCGTCCAGCCCCGGTAGCTGCCGGTGATCTGCCGCTGCGCCTCGTCCGCCATCTGCATATACGTTTGCAGCTTGCTCGGCATATTGCTCCTCCTTCATGGCATAAATTTAGAGCTCCCGGAATCGGACGCTCTATGTACAGGTCGGTACTATGGAAAACGTCCCGAATCCTATGCAGGAAACGGGACGCTTTCTCTTGTATGCCGATGTTCTATTTCCCGAAATTAAAACTTTTTCGATTTTGGGAAGTAGAATGTGGGTTGAGGTCGCTCTTGCGTCGCTCCTTACTTTACTGCGGCTCACAGCTTGAACCTGTCCACGGAGATGTCGATGAAACCTATCGGGTCGTCTTGCAGGAACATGACCATATAGATGGGGTAGTACGTCAGCCTCCCGTCTACCTTTACATTGTCGTTCGTGAAAACATAGGCTTCCCTGATGCCGTATTCCTCAACGGCCATTACGTTATCCAGTGCGGAGTGCTTTTCATAGTCCTTTCCGCTCTTTACCTCGATGGGGAGCGCCTGCCCCACATGCTCGACCACGAAGTCAAGCTCACCCTTCTTCTTGCTGTTGTAGTAGTACAGCGGATAGCCGTGGGCATGAAGCTCCTGCGCCACCACGTTTTCATATACAGCGCCCTTGTTGATGTCCTTCTCCTTGCTGACAATCTTCAGCTTGCAGGCTTTGCCGTAAATTGTGGTAAGCAGCCCCACATCCGAAAGGAATAGCTTGAACAGCGTACTCTTTTCATTCAGCAGGAGCGGCACCGTGGGTTCCGTTGTGTTGAACACGCCCAAGGCAACGCCGGCCTTCCAAAGCCAGGTGAAGCTGTCCTCCACTCGGTCATATCGCAGACCCTTTTTGATGTCCGCTATCATGAACCGCTTGTTCTTTTCGTTCAGCTCCGCCGGGATAAGCTCATAGATATGCGTGATAATCAGCTTGCGGTTTTCTTCCTCATACTGCGTGAAATCCAGCTTATACTGCTCGATAATGGCTCTGTGCTCGTCCATCACGTCGTCTATATTGCCGGTGGTGCGGTATTTCTCCACTGCGGCGGGCATACCGCCGATGATCAGGTAGAGATTGAACATCTTCATGATTTTGTCGTGTATCACTTCATCCACAGGCGTTTTGGAGGTAAAAGCTTTCCGCAGCATATCCAATACGGGCTCTCCCACATTGAATATTTGCAGGAACTCCTCAAAGTCCAGCGGATACATATTGAGCGTCTGCAAATAGCCGACCGGCGCAGATTTCAGATTCACAATTTCCACGCCCAGCAGCGAACCGGACATGATATACCGGAACCGCTTATCGTCCACAAGGAACTTGATTTTCGTGACAATCTCCTTGTATCTCTGGATTTCATCGAAGAAAAAGAAGGTCTTGCCAGGAACGATTTTCTTATCGCTGTACAGGGACAGCTTCAGAATCAGGTCGTCTATTCCCGTTGCTCCGTCCAGAATCTCTACGATTTCCGGCTGTCGGATCAGGTTGAACTCGATGTAGTCGCAGCCTGCCGCTTTCAGGCACTCGCGGACGATATAGGTTTTTCCCGCCTGCCGGACGCCGTAAATCAGCAATGCCTTATCACTGCTCTCAATCCAGCGCATAATATCCTTTTCAATTTTCCGTTTCAGCATCACCGGCACCTCCATACTCATCTTGTGCGTTTTCCAAGGATATTATACCGCCTCGCTGACACTTTTTCAAGGGATTTCCGTGCTGATTTTGACACTTTTTCCTGAGTGATGGCATCAACCGCCATTTCACCTACAACTTCGGACGGTTGCGCCCCAAGCGATAGATGCGCAGGCTTCCTGTTGAACATTTTTGCGTGAACCCGCATTTTTGTCCAATAGAGATGTGGTGAGAAAACGGGAGCGACCCGAAAGCCGCTCCCGCGAATTCTCCTTATTCGTCCGTATCGAAGTCGGGAATTAGCTCCAGCTCCGCGAAGTCCTCGTCGGTGATTTTGCCCAGCTTTTGCAGGGCGCTGTCGGTCAGCTCCCGCAGCTCGGCTTCGTCCTCATCCAGGTATCCCTGCATCTCGGTGAGGGCGGCAATCAGCCCGCTGCGGCTGTCGCTTTGGTAGATGCACATGAGGTTCATTTCATCGTTGGTAAAATTCATCATAGCAGCTCTCTTTCCGCGCGCTTTGAACGCGCTGTCTTTTTCGGCTCGTTGACGGGAGGACAGAGCTTTGCCAGCACGGAGGGCTTCTTCTCCTGCCGGGGCGCTTGCGCCTGTTCCCGGCGCGCCGCCTGCGCCAGCTCCATGAGGGAGATGGGCTTGCCGGACTTTGCCTGTTCCTCCAGCTCTGCCACGGTCTGCTTCGGCCCGTTGTTGATAACGCCGTCGATCATGCCGTAGTCGTCCTCCATGGCCATCTCCGCATTTTTGAGATAGTTTTCCGGCTTGAGAAAGCCCGGTAGCTCCTTGAACCCACGGGAATCAACGTAATGACAGGATACCACGCCGTTCTGCTTCAGCGCCACGATGTCGCTGACGGACAAGGAGTGTCCCTTGAAATCCTCCGGGCGGCGGATGTTGAAGGTTTCATACAGCTCGTCCAACCTGTCCTGCGTATCGCCCCTATGGTCGAGGCTGCCGGCGTAGACGGCGGCGTAATTCTCCTTTTCAATGGAAAGCCCCTTCTGCGCCAGATACTCGGCGTTCATAAAGCGGAGCTGCGCCGTATCGTCATTATCCCGAAGCTGATAGATGGCAAAGCTGTCGGCGGGGTTGTCGAGGAATGTTTTTTCATAGTCCTGCGGCGCGAAGCGGTCTTTGACCGTCTCCCATTCGGATGCTTCCACGCCGAAGATACCGTCAAAGCTGCGGATATCCTCTGCATCGAAGGCCATGGCCTCGGTGTTGTCGGTGTGAAGCATATACACGCTTACGTCCCGTTCCATGAGCTCCAGCGCACGCTCCTTTGTCAGCGGCAGCATATTGGAATCGGTGTAGCCGTAGGCGTTCATGCTCTCAACAGAAATCGCAGGATCGGGGACGCAGCCGTTGTCCGGCGCTGTGACCGGCTCAGGTTCCTGCACGGCGATCTCCTGCACCGGCTGGGCGGCAAGGCTCTCCGTCCCCTTGTCCAGCCCGCGCTCCTTGCAGATTTCCGCGTAATGGCGGTCGATATCCGTAATCAGGGAGGATGAGGTTCGGTTGATGGTCTCCAGCGATGCGCGAAGCTCGGTCAGCTCCCTGTCCTTTGCCCAGGTCGCCAGATACCCGAAGCTGTTTTCGCCGGTCTCAATGCCGTAATAGGCGCAGACGGCGAAGGAGATGCTCTCCGCCTGAATCTCCTCGGCGGCGCGGGAGAGCTTTGCCTTTTCCGGGTAGTGTGCGTGCAAAAACTCCTTCACGGTCTGCTCGCCGCCCGTGAAGTTCAGCCCGTCCTCGCCCAGATACAAAAAGCCCTGCTCCGGCAGCTCAATGGGCGCTGCTGTGATGACGGAGGCAGCGTGATTGACGGTGACATGGCTTTCAAGCGTTACTGGAATACCGGGGTCGTAATCCGAGCCGCGCAGGTCATATACATACAGCCCCTCCGGCAGCTTCTCTCTGTCGATGCGCCCGTTGGAGAACAGCGCAGGCTTGCCGAACAGCTCGATCTCCTGATATTTTTCTCCGATTTCGTCCTTATTGTGGAGCCTGGAGTGTGCGATCTCATGGACGGCGGCGCAGACCGTCTGTACCTCGCTCATGCCTTCGCGGACAGCGATGAGCTGTTTGTCCACGGAGAAGTAGCCGTCCATATTCTCCGCCAGCTTCTCAAAGGTAATGGGTACGGGCGCGCTGCGGCGCAGAGCTTCTATGAACACCTCGTAATTCTGCACGTCCCCCGTAAGGTTCGCCGCCAGCTCCGGCAGGGGCTTGCCTGCGGTCTGCTGCACGTCGAATACCACTACGGGCTTGTACATGGGGATCTGCACCGTCTTTTCCTCCGTGATAATATCGCCGTTCTCGTCCCGCAGGGGGAGCTTGGTGTCGGGGTCTAACTTCTGCTGCTCGATTTTCTTCTTGAAGGGCGTGGGGGCGATGATCTTAATGCCCTTTTCGCCCTTCTTGACGTTTCTTCCGAACTGATCGCGCCATTTGTTGAAGCCAGCCACATGGGTGGCGTCGGGGCGCTGCATATAGATGAGCATGGTGTTGTTGACGCTGTACTTGTGAAAGCGGCTCATGGTGGCAAGGTACTGCCTGTATTTGTCGCTCTCAAACAGCTCCTTTATGCCCGTCTCAATGCTGTCGGTGATGTCCTTGAGCCGTTCCTTGTTGGTCTGTTTTTCAGCCATTGGGTGCATACCTCCTTTGAATCATGGTAAAAACAGCGGCTCCCGCAGGGGAATGAAACGCCCGTGCGGGAGCCTGTGAGGGTCACTTGGTGAAGTCCAGCTTATAGGAGGAACGCGCGCCGTCGTCCTCCAGCACAATGAATGCGTCGTAGGTCTTGCCGGTTTTCTCGGAGTAGACGCCGCTGGCGTAGGCGCGTCCCTGCGTCAGGAGCGAGGAAGCCATCTTCTTCGTCAGGCTGATCTTCTTGGCGGCAAGGAAGCGGTTGTCCCGCCACAGCCCGAACTTGCAGTTTCGTCTTTCGCAGAAATAGCCGTTTTTGCTCTCCGTGACCTCTGCGCCGCAGCGGGGGCATTTGCCCACAACGGGTCTGCCGGAGGGGAACAGCACCTCCGCGCCGTCCACAGGCGCAGCGTCCCGAACCAGCGCTGCGACCATATCGCGGATGCCGGCAAGGAACTCGTCCGCGCCCAGCTCGCCGCATTCGATCTCCTTGAGGCGGTGCTCCCATTCGGCGGTCAAAAGCGGGGACTGGAGCTGTTCGGGCAGCACGGTAATGAGGGAAACGCCCGCTTCGGTGGGAACGAGGCGTACAGATTTCTTCGCCTTTCTGCGCTCCGCAAAGCCCGTGGCCACCAGTTTTTCAATGACCGCTGCCCTTGTTGCGGGGGTTCCCAGCCCGCGCCGCTCCGCAGCTTCCGGCATATCCTCTTTGCCCGCCGTCTCCATGGCCGACAAAAGCGTATCCTCGGTGAAGTGCTTGGGCGGGGTTGTTCTGCCTTCTTTGACCGCGCAGGAGGAAACGGAAAGCGACTGTCCCTCGGAAAGCTCCGGGAGGGTGTTGTCCTGCTTGCCCTTTTCCGTGTATGCCCTCCAACCCATATTAAGGATTGTTTTCCCTTTGGCGGCAAAGGCATTTCCGCCGCAGTCCAGCCTTGCCTCGGTCTCCAGATAGACGAAGGGTGCGCTGACCGCCATAAGCACCTGACGGGCGGCAAGGCGCAGGATTTCCCGTTCACCTGCGGGCAGCGCCTCCAAGTCCGTTTCGCCCGCTGCCATGGTGGGAACGACGGCGTGGTGGTCGCTGACCTTTTTGCTGCTGCACACCTGCCCCGAACAGACGGCTGCGGGCGGCTCCGTGCCGCAGATGCCCGCGCAGCACAGCGCCAGCGCGTTTACGCCGCCCTCCATATCGTCGGTGAGGTAGCGGCTGTCGGTGCGGGGGTAGGTGCAGAGCTTCTTTTCATAAAGGCTTTGCAGATAATCCAGCGTTTGCTGCGCCGTGTACCCAAGCAAGCGGTTCGCGTCCCGCTGGAGCGTGGTCAGGTCGTAGAGCGCCGGGGCTTTCTCCGTCTTTTTTGTCTGCACGACGGAGGTAACAGCGGCGGTCTTGCAGTTGCAGTCCCCGGCAAGCCGCTCCGCCTCTGCCTGCTCCTTCATGCGCCCGCCTGCGGCGGAGAAGCCGTTAAAGTCCAGATGGACGGTATAGAAGGTCTCCGGCTGAAAGGCATTGATCTCCGCTTCCCGCTGCACCAGCAGCGCAAGCGTGGGCGACACCACGCGCCCCACGTTCAGTGTGCGGTGGTACATCACGGAAAACAGGCGGGTGGCGTTGATACCCACCAGCCAGTCCGCCTTGCTGCGGCAGAGGGCGGAGGCGTAGAGGTTGTCGTACTCCGCGCCGTCGCGGAGATTGTCAAAACCATGGAGAATCGCCGCATCCTCCATGGAGGAAATCCAGAGCCGCTTTACGCGCTTGCGGCAGTTGTTGAGATTATACGCTGTGCGGAAGATCAGCTCGCCCTCGCGCCCGGCGTCGCAGGCGTTGACGACCTCGCAAACGTCCTCTCTGTGCATGAGGGCGCGGAGGGTGTTCATTTGCTTCTGCTTGTCCCGCGCCACGGTATACTGCCAGCTTTCCGGCAGGATGGGCAAGTCCTCCCTTCGCCATTTGCCGTACTTTTCATCGTAGGCGTCCGCATCCGAAAGCTCCGCAAGATGCCCGAAGCACCAGGAAACGAGATAGCCGCCGCCTGAAAGAAAACCGTCCTCGCGCCTGCATGCGCCAAGGACGGAAGCGATGCTCCTTGCCACGGAGGGCTTTTCACACACAACAAGCCGGTAACAGGTCGTATTCATCATTGGTTTTTGTCCTCCTCACTGTCAGCAGTGTTTTCATCTTCAAACTCGTAATCCTCTTCTTCCTCGTCCTCGCCGTAGTCGTAATCGTCCAGGTCGTCCGCCCCACGGGTGTCGGCCTTGGGCTTGCGGAGCTTGAACCAGTACAGCGCACCGCCGCCGCCCAGCAGGAGCAGGAGGACGACCACAACAAGCCCCGCACCGCCGGACTTCTTTTCGGGCGCGGTCTCCGCAGGCTCGGCGGGCTGTGGCGTGGGTTCCGTCACTTCCTTGCCCGCGCACTCGCTCATATTGGTTCTGCACACCTTGCAGCCCGTGTTGATCTTGCCCACGGCGCATTTGTCCGTGCAGGTGCAGGCAGGGACGATGCTCTCGCCGTCCTTGGTCAGTGCCAGCAGGTCGGCCTCGTCCACAAGATTCAGGAAATGGACGTTCTCATTGCCCTTATCGTCCCGGTCGATGATGAGATAAAAGGTGTTGCCGCCCTTGGTCGTCACGGTGATAAACTGCTTGCCTGCGCCGAAAGCGGAGCCGATATCGTCCATGAGCGTCAGGTTGCCGTCCGGGGTCAGTGGCGCTGATGAAGAACTTCTGAAAACAGTGCAGTATTTCAGCAGTATATCCAGCAGTCCCGCCATATCCGTATCGTTTCCGCTGTTTTCTGTCGGTGCGTTCATGACGTCAAGGTATTTGCCGTATACATAGCCTGTCTGCTCCGGCACGACCACCTTGTACCAGCCGTTGCTTTCCTCCAGCACCTTCACCTCCGCGCCGTTGAGCAGATGCCCAATCACAGTGTAGTCCGTGCCGGGGCCGGTGCGCAGGTTCAAATAGGTGCGGACGTTGACCACCTTTCCGGCCTGCTCCCGTTTGGCGGGAAGCGTCCAGCTCCGATCCCCAATGGTCACGGTATGGCTTCCGTCCGCGTTTTCGGTCACAATCACGGTCAGTGTCTGTCCGTTTGGGGTCTGCTCACCGGTATTCGTATTCTCCGGCTGTGTAGTTGCAGTTGGGGTTTCCATGGTCGGGTCGCCCATTGTCGAATCGACCATATCGCCGCCTGCATAGGCCGTAACGGAAAAGACCGTCATGCAGAGCACGACGGCCAGCGTCACGGCAAAAAATCTCCATTTATTCTTCATCCGTAAAATCCTCCGTTTTTCTGTATTCGTCGGGCAGCGCCGCCGTGGGGCGCTTTTCCAGCATCGCCATCAGCGCCGCGAGCTGCTCAATGGTCAGCCCGTTCTCGCGGACGATGCCCACAATATCCGTGTTTTCCAGCTTCAGAATCTGCTCGTCCAGGGCTTTGAGCCGTGCGGTCAGCGATGCGAGCTTTTCCGCCAGCTTCTCGCGCTCCTGACGCAGCTTTTCAAGTCGCGGGTTCATAACATCCTCCTTTTTGCGTTGATATGGTTGTTGTTAAGGTAATCTGCCGAACTGGAGAAAATGGCTTCGCCAGTAGCTTGTGTCGATGGAAGCGTAGTGAATGGGGTCGCCGCAGTGGAGCATCCTGTTATTGCCCACATAGATGCCCACATGGGACGCGCCTGCGGTGTCGTAGGTCTTTTCAAAGAAAATAAGGTCGCCCGGACGGGCGCTTTCCGGGGAAACATAGGCGCACATGCCCCGCAGCCCCTCCGCGCCCAGCCTGCCGAAGCTCCAATGCAGGCCGCAGTTGTTGTAGACATATGAAACGAAGCCGGAGCAATCGAAGGAGGTGTCCGGCGAGCTGCCGCCCCAGACGTAGGGGTAGCCGAGATACTTCTCCGCTTCCTTGATGATGGCGGCGAACTGTTCATCCGCCAGCGCTTCCGGGGGTATCTCGTACTTCTCATACTTGGTATAGTAGTAGCGGTTCACATACGGGGAGCCGGGGAACAAGTCGGGGCGGTTGCCCAGCACGCTCATATACACGGCGTACATGGAGAGCTGATCGTGGGACATGATATGCACCGGCACATGGGAGAGGTTGAAGTTTTCAAGCGTGACCGTACAAATATAGTAGGTGTACGGCACTTCCACCTCATACTCGTAGCTTTGCAGGTTCCCGTTTTCATCTGTGTAGTAGCCGGTTCGCGTTTCGGTGCGGTATCTGGTTTCCGTGGCGACGGTTTCCGTTAAGATATACTGCTTTTCAAACAGCGTCTCCAGAACCCCGCCTATTTCGTCAATCGTCCATTCTCCGCCCTTGAGGGCGGTAATCATGGAAATGAGCACATAGGGGTCGTGCTCGATCTCGTCCAGGTCGAAGTGGTACTCGTCGTAATCGTGGGTGCTTTCGTAGCTGCTCAGGTATTCCCGCAGCTCGTCCTCCATGGCGCAGTAGGCGGCTTCCGCCGCCAGCATATCCGCATCCTCCAGCGGATAGGTGGAGGCCGCAATGCCGGACACCCCGCCCTGAAACAGCGTGGAGCAGGAGGAAATGCAGGTCATGAGCAGCAGTATCGCGGCGGCGATACCGCCCGCGATGAGGAAGCCCTTTTTGTGCCGGACAAAAAAGCTGCCGAGTTCCTTGCTTCCCTCGGCGGCGCGCCTGGCCGCCTTTGCGGTGGTCTCGGACGCTTTGACGGTATTCCTCGCGCCGTTTCCCGCTTTTGCGGCGGCGTATTCCTTTTTGATGGCCTGCTTCTGCTGCCAGCGTGAAAACGGAT
>ERZ772889.3053-NODE-3053-length-12153-cov-2.953959_pt1 | contig 12153 bp, 13 predicted proteins | sample MGYA00512127_ERZ772889 | MGnify/ENA primary metagenome ERZ772889 (study PRJEB29015, sample SAMEA2737689) | human gut metagenome | biome: human gut; feature: human-associated habitat; material: faeces | place: China | collected 2012 ...
CCCGCGCCGCTGGCCGTGACCTGACGGCAGAGGAAAGAGCAGAGTTTGACGGCCTGCAGCGCCAGATCGACGCGGCGGGCAACAATCCCCCCGCCCAGGGCAGCGAGGGCCAGGGCGGTGAGGATCCCACCGGCGGCGCCCGCGGTATGGGCAACGATAACGGCCAGCAGGGCACAGACCCCACCGAGGCAGCCCGCCAGGCGGTTATTGCGGAGCGTCAGCGCGTGAGCGATATTACCGCCCTGTGCCGTCAGGCGGGCATGGATCCCGCGGAGTATATCAGCAACGGCGCCACCATGGACACCGTAAGACAGGCGGCGGTGGACTATCTGCTGAAACACGGCGCCCCTGTTTCCAGCCGCATGGGCAGCGACGAAGGCGACAGCTTCCGCCAGGCAGCTGTGGACGCCATGCTGCTGCGGGCCGGCGTAGACGTCCAGAACCCCGCCCGCGGTGCGGAGGAAATGCGCGGCTACTCCCTGCGCGATATGGTTATTGAGTGCATGGCCCGCGACGGCATGGGCACCACCACCTCCCTGCTGCGTATGAGTAAGGACGACCTGTGGAACGAGGCTTGCCGCCAGTTCTTCAACCCCACCGCGGCGTTTCCCGCGATCCTGGACAATGCGATCAAAAAGAATATTGTCCAGAAGTATCAGGAGATCCCCACCACGTTCCAGCTGTGGACCGCCAAGGGCAGCGTGCCCGACTTTAAGCCCACAAAGGATCACAGCTATCTGGCCGGCGGCGCCGGTGAGTTCCTGCGCGTCGGTGAAAACGGCGAACTGAAAGCCGACACCCCCAAGTCGGAACTGCTTCCCCAGCGCCAGATCGACACCTTTGGCCGCCAGTTCAGCATGACCCGCCAGGCGTTTATCAACGACGACGTGGGTTTCATTACCGAGGTTCCCGGCCTGTACGCTACAAGCGCAAAGCGCACGATCAACAAGCAGGTTTACAAGATCCTGATCGACAACCCCGCCATTTTCGACGGCGTTTCCCTGTTCGACAACGCCCACAACAACCTGATTGCCAGCGGCGCAGCGCCGTCCATTGACACCCTGCAGGCCGCCATGCTGAAACTGCTGCACCAGAAAGATCCGTTCGGTGACTCCATCATGGTGGAACCCAAGTATGTGATCGTCCCCGTGGGCTACGGCTTTAAGCTGTCGCAGATCCTGGAAACCGCCATGATCGACGTGACCGGGATCGGCAGCCACACCGCAAACGCCCTGTACCAGTACCGCAACAAGCTGCAGGTTATTGAGGAGGGCGCCCTGAACGTCCTGGCCGGTGACGGCAACGCGATCCCCTGGTTTGTCGCCGGCGATCAGCGTTACGCCAAGAGCCTGCAGGTTGATTACCTGAACGGCCAGGAAACCCCCACCATTCGCCGCAGCGAGGTTCCGGGCCGCCTGGGCTTTGTGTGGGACATTTGGCTGGACTGGGGCATTACTGCGGTTGACTTCCGCGGTATCGCCAAGAACACCGGCACGACTATTTAACAGGAGGTAAGAGAACATGACCGCAAAATACTGGCAGAAAGGTGAGGTGCTGGACTACAAGGCCAGCGCCGCAGTTAAAAACGGCGAAGTGGTGAGCCTGGGAACCAGGATCGGCGTGGCTGGTGAAGATATTGCCGCCGGCGAAACCGGCCACCTCCATGTGGTGGGCGTCTTTGAGATGGAAAAGGCCACCGGCGACGTTACCATGGGCGCCGCGCTTTATTACAGCGCAACGGACAAGAAGATCACCACCACGGCCTCCGGGAATGTGCCGGCGGGTTACGCTGCCGCCCCTGCGGCCAGCGCAGACGAAACCGTACTGGTGAAGCTGCTGGGCTAAGAGCCGGGAGGAAAGGAACATGAAGCGACTGACAGCACAGCGCCCGATCCTGTACGGCGGGCGTATGTATCAGGCGGGCGACACCCTCCCCGCCTATGACAAGCGCATGGTGCAGGCGTGGCTTTCCGCTGAAAGCGCCAAAATGACCGACGACGCGGTGGAGGAGGCCACAATGCCCCCGCAGGACGCTGACGGCGGCCAGGACGTCGCCGAGAACGCCGACACCACCCAGGACACCCAGGACACCCAGGAGGCCGCGGACGCCACAGAGGGCGCCCAGGAGAGCCAGGAGAACCACGACGGCAACCATAGCGGTGAAAGCACCGACATGGTGGAGGGCCACCTGGATCCTGCACAGCTGGAAGAAATGAACAAGGACGACCTGAAAAAGCTGGCCAAGGACATGGGCGTGGATCTCCCGCGCGGCGCTGCCAAGGCGCTGATCGTGGAGCGCCTGGCGGCGGCTATCGTCCAGACCCCTGCGGCGGCCATTGTGCCGCCTGCTGCGGATAACGGCGGGGGTGCCCAGTAATGGGCGCCCCTACGTTCAAGGAACAGGTCGCGGCGGACATTTCCACCACATTCCTGAACTGCCTGGAGTTCGCGGACACCCACACGGTCAACGGTAAGGAAATGGCCGCGGTGGTGGACGACAACGAACTGCTGGAGCGGGACAAGGCCAAGATCATGGCCGCACAGACGGAGGGCACATACAAGGCCCGGCGCCTGGTTTATGTGGCAAAGGCTGATTTTGGCCCACGCCCCGCCCAGGGGGCCATGCTGACGCTGGACGGCAAGGCGTACAAGGTGAAAACCTGCACCGAGGAGGCCGGAGTGCTGGCCATTGAACTGGAGGCGGTGAGATCGTGAGCGATCAAAGCATTTTGCAGATCGACACTGACGAAGAACTGGCCAGGGCCATGCGGCAGCTGAAAACGCTGCCCCAGCAGCTGGGGGCGCCCAACGTGCTGAAAAATGCACTGAACAGCACCGCCAGAAAGGTCCGCCAGCAAATCATAAAGGACAGCAAAGGCCGGTATGCGCTGAAAGAGAAAAAGGCGCTGCAATCGGAAAGCAAGATACTTTCCGCCAGTGCCTCCACCCTGGAGGCCGCCGTGCTGGCCAAGGGCAGCACCGTCATCGAAAACGCCGCCAAGGAGCCGCACATTGTGGACCTGGCCAACTTCCTCAATTCCATGGGTGCCGACGTCAAGGGAGCCGGCACCGACACCATCAAGATTCGCGGTGTGGATCATTTGGCCGGCGGCAGCTACGGCATCATTCCCGACCAGATCGAGGCCGGCACCTATATGGCCGCCGTGGCCGCCGCAGGCGGTCAGGTGCTCATCAAAAATGTGATCCCCAAGCACTTGGACTGCATCAGCGCCAAGCTGGTGGAGATGGGTGTTTACATTGAGGACCGGGGTGACGCCGTGCTGGTGCGCCGCAGCGGCCCGCTGCAGAAGACTAACGTAAAGACCATGCCCTATCCGGGCTTTCCCACGGATATGCAGCCCCAGATCGCCGCGGTGCTGTCCACAGCCCAGGGCACCAGCATCGTCAATGAAAACGTGTGGAACAGCCGCTTTAAGTATATCGACGAATTAAAGCGTATGGGCGCCAATATCCAGGCCGATGGCCATGTGGCCGTCATCGAGGGCGTGGAGCATCTCCAGGGCGCACCGGTGCAGGCCTGCGACCTGCGGGCAGGCGCCGCCATGGTCATCGCCGGCCTGTGCGCTGAGGGCGTAACGGAGCTGAGCCAGGTGCAGTTCATCGAGCGCGGCTACGAGGACCTGGTGGGCAAGCTCCGGGCCGTTGGGGCCGACATCCGTGTGGTGGACGCGCCGGACATCGCCGAGCAGAAGGAAGCACATATCGGCTGATACAATGCCGCCAAAGCAGCGTCTGCCGCGTAGGGCCGCCAAAGGGCGGCCGGCGTGGTGACGCTGCTTTTATCACCCGGCGGTGCTCCCTCACCGCGCTTTCTATTTATAATATGGCAATCCGAAATACCCAAAATCACAAGCGAGGTCTGACATTTGATCACCATACACACTCTGGCCAGCGGGTCCGAGGGCAACGCCGCCTTGGTCTGCGCCGGCGATGTTCATATTTTGGTGGACGCGGGCATCTCCGCCCGGCGCATTGAGACCGCCCTGCGGGCTCTGAACCGGCTGCCTCAGGCCCTGTCTGCCGTTTTCATCACCCACACTCATTCCGACCACACCGCCGGGCTTCGGGTGCTGCTGAAGCATACGGGCGCCCCCGTATTTGCCTCCCCCGCCGTGTGCGCCGCCCTGCTGCGGCAGATACCGGGCAGCGCCTCTCTGCTGCGGCCCCTATGCCCCGGGGATGCACAGGTCTTCGGCCCTCTGACCGTGACGGCCTTTGCCACCTCCCATGATACCCCGGGCAGCATGGACTATCGCTTTGATTGCGGCGGCGCCTCCGCCGGGATCCTAACGGACACGGGCTATGTAACGCCGGAGGCCGAGGCAGCCCTGGCCGGGGTGGAGCTGCTGCTGCTGGAGAGCAACCACGATGTGCAGTGGCTGCAAAGCGGGCCCTATCCCTATCCCCTGAAGCGGCGGATATTAGGCGACCGCGGCCATCTGTCCAACGATGCAGCGGCGGAGTTTGCCTGCCGCATGGCGGACCGCGGCACCCGGCAGTTTGTCCTGGTGCATTTAAGCAGGGAGAATAATACCCCGGTCCGGGCCCTGGATACTGTAGGCTATGCCCTGCGCTGCGGCGGATTCGAGGGAGTCCGGCTCACCGCCGCCCCCCGAGGCGAGTGCAGTGAGGCCTATATAGCGGAGGGTTCGCCATGCAGAAAATAACCGTCCTGTGCGTAGGCAAGCTGAAGGAAAAATTCTACCTGGACGCTGTGGCAGAGTACACCAAGCGCCTGCAGCGCTGCTGCAAATTAGAGGTTATCGAGCTGCCGGAGAGCAAGCTGCCGGAGGAGCCCTCCCCCGCCCAGCTCCAGCAGGCTCTGGACACGGAGGCCGCCGCCATAAGTGCAAAGCTCCCCAGGGGCGGCGCATTGGTGGCCATGTGCATCGAGGGCAGCCCCTGCTCCAGCGAGGAAATGAGCCGCAAAATGCAGCAGCTGGCGGTTTCCGGCAGGACCCAAGTTACCTTTCTCATCGGCGGCAGCGTGGGCCTCAGTGAGGACCTGAAGCGCCGGGCAGATTGGCGTCTGTCCATGTCCCCCATGACCTTCCCCCATCACCTGGCCCGGGTCATGCTCCTGGAGCAGATCTACCGCGCTTTTCAGATCCAACAAGGGACGAAATACCACAAATAATCGAATGAAGCATATGGGAGGTTTTGTGATGAACGAGTTTGATATGTTGGCAGCTGCGGAAACCGCGCGAAGCGGCGAGCTCCCGCAGAATTTTTGGGACGATCTCTCCTCCGGCTGGCGCTTCCGTAAGGAGGAATTGGCCTGGCCGGTGGACGAAAAGGGCGAGAAGGAAAAGGCCGTGCTGCTGACGTCCACCTTTGACTCCCCTGCCGAATCGGATGTGACCATTTCTTTTTTGATATCCTGCGGCATTCCCTGCTTTAAGTATTACGCCAAGGAGGGCGGCGCGGGCAAGGTCATCAGCGGCTTTTCCGGCTATGGAGCCGACCTCTATGTCCCCGCCTCCCGGCTGGAGGAGGCCCGAGCCCTGCTCCAGGCAGAGCCGGTTTTTGACGAGGATAATTCTTAACCTTCATAGTAAAACGGAAAGGAGATTTTATAGCATGATCGACTACAAAGCAGAATATCTGAAATGGCTCCGCAGCGATGCCATCACTGAAGACGAGCGGGCAGAGCTGGCCGCCATTGCAGATGACGACAAGGAGATCGAGAGCCGATTCTACGGCCCTCTGGAGTTCGGCACCGCCGGCCTGCGGGGCACCATGAAGATGGGCCTGCACCAGATGAATATCTATGTCATCCGCTGGGCCACCCAGGGCTTTGCCAATGTCATCTGCGCTGAAGGCTCTGCCGCCATGGACAAGGGCGTTGCCATCTGCATGGATTGCCGCCACCATAGCATGGAGTTTGCCCGGGCCGCCGCCGAGGTCTGCGCCGCTAACGGCATCCATGTGCGGATTTTTGAGTCCCTGCGCCCCACTCCGGAACTTAGCTTTGCCGTGCGGCACTACGGCTGCCAGGCGGGCATCAACATCACCGCCAGCCACAACCCCAAGGAGTATAATGGCTACAAGGTCTACTGGTCCGACGGCGCCCAGCTGCCCCCCCAGCACGCCGATGCCATCGCCCGGGAGCTGGAGAAGATCGACATCTTCACCGGCGTAAAGACCATGCCCTTTGATGAAGCCAAGGCTGCCGGGCACATTGAGCTCATGGGGGAGGAAACCGACAACGCCTTCATGGAAAACGTCATGGCCATGGTCAATGACCGGGAATGTGTTGCCAAGGTGGCGGATACCTTCCATGTGGTCTACACCCCCTTCCACGGCTGCGGCTGGAAGCTGGTTCCCCAGGCTCTGCGGGATCTGGGTGTGAAGCACCTGCACTGCGTGCCTGAGCAGATGGTGCTGGACGGCTCCTTCCCCACGGTGGTCTCCCCCAATCCGGAGAATCCGGAGGGCTTCTACCTGGCCATTGCCCTGGCGGACCGGGTGGGTGCCAACTTCATCATCGGCACCGATCCGGACAGCGACCGGGTGGGTATCCTGGTACGCAATAAGGGTGGCCGCTTTGTGCCCGTGTCCGGTAACCAGACCGGTGTGCTGCTGGCAGATTATCTGCTGGGTGCCATGGCCCGCAGCGGCAAGCTGCCCAAGAACGCCGTCCTGCTCAAGACCATCGTCACCACCGAGATGGCCCGCCGGGTGGCGGAGGCCCACGGCGTCAAATGCTATGATACCTTCACGGGCTTTAAGTTCATGGCCGAGAAGATGAATGAGCTTGAGGGCGCGGGCAAAAACACCGTCATCTTCTCCTACGAGGAGAGCTACGGCTACATGATCGGCCACTACGTGCGCGACAAGGACGCAGTCACGGCCTCGCTGCTGCTCACCGAAATGGCCGCGTGGTACTACTCCCAGGGCATGACGCTCTTCGACGCGCTCAACGCGCTCTTTGAAAAGTACGGCTGGTACGGTGAAAAGACGCACAACCTCGTCATGCCGGGCTTAGATGGTGCGGAGAAGATGGCCGCTCTTATGAAGTCCCTGCGCGAGACGCCGCCGAGCGAGATCGCGGGCGTCAAGGTCGCGACGTACAAGGATTATTCGGATGGCACCGCGCGCGACGCCGCAAGCGGCGAGGTCACGAAGATCGCGCTCTCGGGCTCGAACGTGCTGCGCTTCGAGCTCTGCGACGGCACGCACATCGTCGTGCGCCCGAGCGGCACCGAGCCGAAGATCAAGGTCTACATCCTCACCAAGGGTGCGAACGCGCAAGAGCGTGACGCGAACCTTGCCAAATACTCCGCCTGGGTCAACACCCTCGCCTGATATTCCCCAATTCTACCAAAGCAGCAGAGGGCGGCGCGGATCACGCGCCGCCCTCATTCAATTTTAGCCGCATCGCGGCGAAAGGATGACGACACTTTATGACTCTGCTCGCTCTCTACTGGTCCATTATGATCGCCTGCTACCTCCTGGCCTCGCGCCTGCGAAAGTACGCAGAAAAATTCAAATTCGTGGACAAGCTCATGTCGCTTTCCGTTTATGCGCTGGTGCTTTTGATGGGCCTGCGCATGGGCGCAGACGAGGAGGTCACGTCGAGCCTCGGCAGCATCGGCATTCAGGCGCTTTTTGTCACGGTGCTGACTGCTGCGGGCAGCATGCTCGGCGCGTTCGCCGTGCGAAAGCTGCTGCACATCGACCGCCACGCCCACCCCGCCGGTGCAGTCGTCAACGAAGCGGAGGCTGTGCACGAAAAGGCCGACGTCTCGGGCGCGAAAATGTCTTTTATCATCCTGCTGATGGTCGTTGTCGGGATGCTGCTCGGTGATCTTGTCATCCGCCGCGTGTGCACCGACCTACCCGCCTTTCAGTCCCGCTCGGGCGACTATCTTGTAGTCGGTCTGTGTATCATGCTGGGGCTCATCGGCTTTTCCATGGGGCTGGACGGCAGCATTGCCCGCATTCTGCGCAACGCGGGGCTCGGCGTCATTTTAGTCCCCATCTTCGCCGTGCTCGGCACGTTGCTCGGCGGCGCGGTCTATGCCGCGCTCTCACCCATGACGCTGCGCGAGGGACTGGCCATCAGCGCAGGCTTCGGCTGGTACACGATGGCCCCGAGCGTCATCGCAAGCGCGGGGCACACGATGGCGAGCGCGGTCTCGTTTCTGCACAATGTGCTGCGCGAGATGCTCGGTATCATTCTGCTGCCCGTCATCGCGGGCAAGATCGGCTATATCGAGGCCATCACCATCCCCGGCACCGCCTCGACTGACGTGTGTCTGCCGATCGTCGAGCAGGTGTGCAGCTCGGAAACGGTCGCCTACTCGTTCTGTACCGGCATGCTGATGTGCATCACCTCCGCAGCGCTGGTGCCGATCATCATCGGCGCGTAAAAAATCACCCCGCAATGCACGGAAGAAATCATAAAGGGGAGTTCTCTTGTGATAGAGGGCTCCCCTTTTCGCGTCTTTACACACGGTCAAGCAAGTGCGGTATCGGACGCTCACTGCACTGCCGGGCACTGCCGGCCTTCGTGGTCGATGGTATAGTCACAGGTGAGCAAGATCTTTGAAATCGGTACGATCTTATACCCCTCGGCGAGCAGGTAGTCGAGGATATCCGGCAGCGCCTCGGGCGTATGCTCGCCCGCATTGTGGAACAACACGATCGACCCGCTCTGCACCTTGCCCGTCACACGCTTCGTGATCTCACCCGCCGAGATGCCCTTCCAGTCGAGGGAATCCCCACTGGCAGCACTTGGAAACGCCTGTCGTGCCTCGCTTCATGGCCTCCGCTGACTGTCTTCTTTCCGCCTATTCATAGCCCACCGCTGAACATGCCCAGAATCAATTCCATATTAGTAAAGTGTGTTCACCAGACACACAGCAGGAACTGCTGCCGCAGAATTGCGGCAGCAGTTTTGTGAAATTCAATCTGCGTTTGCTCAAATCAACCAAACAGGAACATACCAGTTTTTTTGATCGACCGGGATCATATCCGGCGGCATGCAGATTACGGCACCGGTTCCAATCTTCGTTTTCAGATGCGCTGCTCCAGCCGAGATGCTGTCAGCATCTGGTTCTTTCTCAATAGGATTCAGCACGCTGAAATTCTTTGCGGCATCCTTTGGCGCAGAATTTTTTTGATCTCTATCGGCGAAACGACACCATCCTGATAAATGATAAGGTCGATCTCCTTCTTGTTGCTGTCACGGTAGAAATACAGCGGCGGCTGAGATTTTCCACTGATTGAGGTAGCTCTTGTAGATCCCAGATACCACCCACGTTTCAAAGAACGCGCCGTCCATCGCTCCCCGCTCTAATGTCTCTGCGCTGGTCCATCTGGTGAGATGTGCGCAGAGCCCTGTGTCCAGAAAATACATTCTCGGAGCCTTGATCACTCGCTTCAAGGCGTTGTTGGAGTAGGGCTGGATCAGTGCCACAATCCCCGAGGACACCAGAATCGAAAGCCACTGCTTTGCGGTTGGCGCCGATTGAGCGAAGCAATTTTGATGCGGTGGAAAAACTCTGGCGTGCGGGTACCATCAGCGCAGCGGAAGCCATGCGTCGTCTGGATTTTTTAGGATTTTCAAGGGTTTCAAGATTTTCTGAAAAAATAATACATTTTTACACAGCCTTCAACAGGGTGGCAAAGCCGTCCGGAATAACTTCCGGCCCTGGCTCATACATTCTCGAAGGAGGAAACCCTTATGATTATCAAAAACACTTATTCAACCGTTGACCCTATAGAGCGCTCTGCGCGTCAGGCGGCGATCTGCCGCCGCTGCCTTCTGCTGCTGGCTGCCCGCGCGCAGAGGTGAGGCCGATGGATGCCATTTATGCGCGTCAGTCCATCGATAAAAAGGGCAGCCTTTCGATTGAGGGACAGATCGAACTGTGCCGGAAGTTTACTGTGGACGATGCCCTTGTTTTTTCGGACAAGGGCTTTTCCGGCAAAAACACCAAGCGGCCTGCTTTCGGCGAGCTCATGGAGACGGTGGAGGCGGGCCGCGTCAAAAAAATCGTCGTGTACCGGCTGGACCGCTTCAGCCGCTCCCTCGCGGATTTCAGCCAGATCTGGGAGCTTCTGCGTAAAAACAATGTCGAATTTCTGTCCGTCAACGAGCAGTTCGACACTTCCTCACCGATGGGACGGGCCATGCTCAACATTGTGATGACCTTTGCCCAGCTTGAGCGCGAAACGACCGCGGAGCGTGTGCGCGACAACTACCATCACCGCGTTTCCCTCGGTGCATGGCCGGGTGGGCCCGCACCGTACGGGTATGCGCTTTCCAAAGCTGAGCTTGACGGGCGCAAGGTCTCATCTCTGATAGCCGATGAAAACGCAAAGACTGTTCTCCACATTTTTGAAGAATATGTCCGGTCTGAAACATCGCTGCGCGCCCTTGCCAAAGCTCTGACTGAGCAAGGCATTCACGGCCCCAAGCGCGAGGCGTGGGATAACGTGACTCTGTCCCGTATTCTGCGGAACCCCGTCTACGCGCAGGCTGACGAAGCGGTCTACTGCTATTACCTTGCGCAGGGCATCCAGATCCGCCAGATGCCCGAAGTTTTTGACGGCGTCCATGGCTGTCTTCTGATTGGGAAGCGCGACCGCAGCCGCGGCAAGTACACGAAAAAGGATGAGCAGATGCTCAGCCTGTCCACGCATGAGGGAATCATTCCGTCATCCCTCTGGCTGCGTGCGCAGGACAAGCTCTCCGGACAGATGCAGCTTCCCCGCGCCAACGCGGGTAAATACTCCTGGCTGACCGGTCTCTTAAAATGCAGCAAATGCGGCTATGCCGTCAAGGTCAACTACATAAAGTCGGAGCAACGCTGTAAGCTGGTCTGCTCCGGTCGGTCCAACTTCGGCAGCTGTGATGAATCGATTGATGTAGACCTTAGAGAGCTGGAGACCCATATTGCCAATGAGCTCCAGCGCATTCTCGATGCCTGTCCCGCCGAGCTTCCCTCAGTAAGTGAAGACCACGCGCAGGCGAAAGCTGTTTTGGAAATCGAGCAGAAAATCGATCGTCTGGTGAACGCTCTCGCCGAGAGCAGCGATGTGGCGGTCGTGTATATCTCAAAAATGATTGAAAAACTGCACGCCGAGCGGGAACAGCTCTTACATACCGCCCCGCATTCCTCGTCTCAGATCCGACGGTTGGATTTTTCTCATTCTGTTTTTGACGAGAAAAAATTGATCGCTGCTGAATTTATCGAGCGGATCGAACTCGACGGCAACCATGTCAACATCATTTGGAAGGCCTGATGGGGCTGCACAATTGCGTGCGCTTCATCGGGCTCTTTCACAGTCTGCACCAATTTTTTATCACGCTACAAACATCCGAATAAAGGGACGTCATACAATTTGCGCTCCTTGCCACGAGCAACAAGAAAGAAGGATTTCAATGAAAAATCGCATTCTGTCCGTCCGCCTCTCAGAGGACGAACGAAATGATCAGAGAGGAGATGAACCGGCTGTGCCAGACATTATCTTGATCCGCAATCAGTATCCAGACGCAGCAGCTTTGCACCGCGTTCTTGACTATGTGTGCCGTTCCGGAATGATAGGCGGATATGCCCTGCACACGGACTCTGCGCACTGTCATCTGCATCTTGTCGTGAACTCGGTCTCCTTTGAAGACGGCAAAAAGCACTTCAGCGGATTCCATGATCTTTTCCCGGTCCGCGATTTTCTGCAAGAATGCTTTCCGCGTTCGAACGTGCACATTTACCAGTCTTTCCCTGCCTCCGATGTTAACCGCTTCGGATGCTCCGACGATGACGAATTGCTGCGGATCGATTAAAACTGCGAAAGAGCTGTAAGACTTTTCCTTGCCGCAGGAACCTTTTCAACATTTTCTGCAGCACAAGGCCGAATAGTCCTATTACACACTTTGAACTATGCCGGTTCGGCTGTATTGACAGTCCGCAGCAGGAATGCTACCATGAAATTAAAACTGGGCAAGAAAAGAGGAAAGCGAATGACATTGAATCAATTAAAAGTGGGGAATTCTGCCGTGATCACCACTGTTGGCGGAGATGGAGCCTTGCGCTGCCGCCTGCTGGATATGGGCTTGATCCCGCACACCCGCGTGACATTACAGAAGGTCGCGCCGATGGGTGATCCTATCGAAATCCGCGT
>ERZ772889.3055-NODE-3055-length-12143-cov-2.834464_pt1 | contig 12143 bp, 4 predicted proteins | sample MGYA00512127_ERZ772889 | MGnify/ENA primary metagenome ERZ772889 (study PRJEB29015, sample SAMEA2737689) | human gut metagenome | biome: human gut; feature: human-associated habitat; material: faeces | place: China | collected 2012 ...
ATAGAGTCATAACTTTTTAATTTATAACTCTATCTGGATGTGAATGGATAATACGATGGTACGATCGAACGGATCATCGAGCAGAAATGGGTCAGCCTCTTCATGGTGGGCTTCGAGGCGTGGTGCGACTACCGCCGCACGGGCTATCCGACGCTCGAGATCGGCCCGGCCTGCGAGAACAAGAATACAAGTGGCGTAGCGACGCTTCCCACCCGTCTGTGTTATCCGACCATCAGCCAGACCGCCAACGAGGTGCAATATCGTGCAGCCGTCGAACGCATGGGCGGTAAGGACGACATGCTGACCAAGGTATGGTGGGCCTCGGGAACCAATTACTAACCTTTAATTCGAAGACTATGAAACGATTCAGAATACTTGCACTGCTGCTCCCGATGCTTTGGGCGGCATGCTGCGAGAATGATGAGAATGGGGGAGTGCCCTATTTCGAAAGCGACTACTCCGTCGAGAACCCAATTCGGTTCGAACCGCAAGGGGGAGCCGCGGACAAAGTCCAGGAAGTACGTGTCGTCGTAAGGTCGAACGTCAGCTGGACCATCACGAGTGATGCCGAAGAGTGGTGTACGGTGTATCCGGCCACCGGCAAGGATGAAGGCCGTTTTTATGTGACAGCCCAGGTTCAGGATCAGCCTTATCCGCGTAGCTGTAGCCTGATCGTACGCGATGGCGGAGGCAATATCGTTGCGACCATCCCCGTCAACCAGGGCGCTCCCGCGAAACGCCTCGAAATCGGGGAGCCGGAGATCACGGTCAGCGCCGACGGCGACGACATATTCATCGCTGTCGACACGAATGTCGACTGGGGCGCCGAACTGGTCGATGCCGCCGACGCGGCGTGGGTAACGCTCGGCAAGCCCGACCTGGAAGCCGACCAACTGTCCGTTTCAGTCACACCGTACAGCGGCGACCGACAGGCACGTATTCGGATCTATGCGCTCGATGAACCTTCGTTGGAGCAAACGGTCACCCTGATACAGACCAGCGTTTTGGCGCTTCCCGATTTCACGACCCTCGACGTCGTGCCGCATAACACGCTGGTTACGCTCCGGAATGTCAGTTTCGCAGTCCCCCTGGGCACGCTCTACAACCTGACCCTCGCGGGATTCGAATGCGACCTCACGATCCGCGACGACAAAGGCAATACCTTTACGGTGCGCACTCGCGATAGCGATGGTTTCAAACACGCGCAGAACATCCTTTTCGGGGATTACAACCTGACAGGCTCCATCGACCGTTCGGGTTCCACTCCCGCACTGAGGCTGCGTTCGGAGGCCGACATGGTGAAGATCGCCGCCGAGTCCTACCGTTCGATCGCAGAGTGGTACGGGGATAAGAGTGCAGTTTCGGATACGGGCTGGAGCGTGGCAAAGGGTTCGGGAACGGCTACGTTCGGTGTAAAGATCAACAGCGCCGGTGCCGATGTCAAGTCCTCGTTCGCCCGCAGGGATTGTACGAAGGCGTATGCTGCCGACAACACCTATTGGGGGCCGAGTCTCAAGTCATGGGACGGTTCGGGACAATACTACAAGTTCACGGTTTCGACCGCCGGTATATCGGAAGGCATCTACCTGTCGCTTTGGACTTTGTCGTTCAGCTCGTCGGTTGCCGAACTGAAAGTCGAATGGGCCGAGAGCCCCGATGCGGCGACGTGGACCGACTGCGGCGTGGTGCTCACGCAGAACAATGCGGCGAACGGCACCAGCAACGAATACTTTCTGGGGACGTACAGCGTGCGTGCACCCGGCGCTCAGAACCGTGAGACGGTCTGCTTCCGGGTTTCGAAAGCCTCGGACAAACGGGCCGACGGCAAGACATCGGTCATCAGCGCCACGGGCCCGAATTACATGTGTTATTTCGGCGTCTTTGCGCTGAACGAATAACCGTCCGGACATTGTCGGGTTTTCCGTCCGCCCGAACGCCCCGGCTGCCGGGCGGACGGAAGGCTCTGCAATCCGGGACCAAAAACAACCCATTATGACCCGACTGAAAACCATATTCCTGCCCGTTCTTCTGTTTGCAATGGCCTGTACGGGGGATTCGATCGGTAAGCCTTCGCAGAACGGCCCCGACGGCCCCGGTTCCGGAGGGACGGCACTGCCCGAAGGGACGGTGTCGATCACCGATTTCCGTGCCGCGGTGGCCGGCGGAGATTGGCACAAGGCCTTTACGGAGGCTTTCCGGGTTGCCGACCGGATTCTCGTTCCTGATGGAGAATATCCGCTCTCACCCCTTATGGTGCCTTCGGGCAAGACGATCGAAGGAGCCGGCGCGGGTACGGTCTTCACGCCGCTCGGCTCGATCCTGTTCCGGGTGGAAGGCTCGGCCGGCGACGAAATCCCGGTCGTGAGCCACATTCCCGATTTCTCCTCGGCGATCGAAGTGGCTTCGGTCCGGGAATTCGCTCCGGGCGATCTGGTCATTCTGAAATCACAGCGTAACTGCATGTTCCGCGAAGATGCGGGCGATTGGACCCTGGGGCAGACGACCAAAAACAGCCGGACCTGTTTTTTCGGCGAACTGCTCACGGTCCATTCGGCGGCAGGTAATACCGTAACGACCGAAGAAGCAACTCTTTTCCCCTTCTATCGCAGCGATGCATCTCAGGAAACGGTGAAAGCGGGCTTTGAGATGCGCGCCGGCTCGACCCTGCAACGGATCGATGCCGTGCGGGATACGCACCTGAAAAATTTCACAATCCGTGTGTCGAGAGCTTGCTCCGAGATCGTGCGGATTAAATGGGCCGAAAACTGCACCGTCGAGCAAGTCACATTCCGCGTTTCAGCCGTTCCGGACGATTCGTTTATGGTGCTCAAGATCTATTTGGCGCGTAACTGCAAGGCCGTCGGCTGCCGGTCGGAATACTCCTCGGCGCTGATTGCCGATCTCCAGAAGCGCATGACGAAGAATTACGACTGCTATTCGACCTACAATAACTTCCGCATCATCAGTTCCCAGGAGTGTGTGCTGGAGAACTGTACCGACAATTTCGCCTCCCATGCCTTCAACATCACCTACTCCGCCGGCGGCATGCCGAGCATCCGCTGCAAAATACGGAACTGCCGGGCCGTCAATTCGGTCTGGGCGGGCGTGATCGCGCAGCAGTGCACGCCGTGGAGCGAACTTGCAGGCAACACGGTCGAACGGTCGGGGCAGGGGGTGCTGGCCGGGTGCCGTGGCTCGAAGATCATGAACAATACGGTCAGCACTCATCTGCCCTTTTCAACCGACTATTATTATACGCGGATCGCCCGGGGCGGCACGGTCGGCGTAGCTGTTTTCGAAGGTTATGCCCGCGACTGCGAAATCCGGGGCAACCGCGTGGAGAATTTCTACACCGGAATCGCCGTATTGGATGGTTATGAGGAACTGAATGTCTTCGACCGGGTCGATGCCGTCATCGCCGACAACACGGTCAGGAACTGCATCCACGGTTTTTACCATTATCGCAATTCATACAATACCGCCCGCGGTGCAATGCATGTGACGCTTTCGGGCAATGTGTTGAACGGCGCGGGACAGCGTATCGGCCGGGGGCAAACAATGGGAAACTTACGGTATTCGCCTTTCGGACTGCTGCGGGGAGTACGCTATCCGCTCCAATGCGACCGATGGGTTCTACGGCGCTGCTTTGGGTCGTATGCCCGATTACATGACACTCGATGCCAACCGTTTTTCCAACGGCCGTTACGGGATTTTTCTCGACGATCTGTCGGGCACGGGCGAAACCGGGGATATTCACTTGCACGACAGCGACAACATTTTTTCTTCGATCCTGATTCCGCGTCAGGGGCTGGATCAGGCGTGCGTAAAAAACTATTGATTATGAAACGCTTTATCATCTCGGTACTCCTGCTTGCCGCGGCCGAAACCCTGTGTGCCCAGCGGGTCGTACTTTCCGACTACGCCGCAAACAAATCGGGCGACGATTGGGCGGGAGCCTTCGCCGCCGCTTTCGCCGAAGGCGACTTCGTTTACGTGCCCGAAGGGGAGTATCGTTGTTCCGAAGTCCGCGTTCCGGGCGGCAAGACCATTGCCGGGGCCGGAAACGCGACCCGTTTCCAGCCTTTGGGCAAAGTGCTGTTCTGCGTGGAGGGCGTCGTTGAGGAAGAGCGCCTCTTGGCCGAAGACATGGCCGATTTCTCTCGGACCATGCGGCTCGTATCGGCCGACGGACTGCTCCCGGGTGACGACCTGCTGCTGATCGGACAGCGCAACAGCATGATGCGTGAAGACTGCGGTCCGGAATGGACGCTCGGACGTACCTACAAGAAAACCTGTCCGTTCGGGGAGTTCCTCACGGTCGAAACCGTTGAAGGCTGTATCGTCACGACCACGACCGCAACGCTTTTTCCGTTCTATTACAAAGATGCTTCGCGCGAGACAATCCCCGAAGAATATCCCATCAAGCGCCGGCATACGACCGTACAGCGGCTCCGGATGGTGAAGGATAGCCACCTGCGTAATTTCACGGTCGTTAATACGGCGGATTGCACAGGGGCCATATCGTTCCGGTATGCCGAGCAATGCTCTGCACGGAATATCCGTGTCGAAATTCCTGTCGTGGCCGACAATTACTGCCCCTTTTCGATCAACTGGTCGAAATACGTCAGCTGCCTGGGATGTTCCACAATGTTCGATGAGGAACTGGCGGCTTTGTTGAAACCGATTGCTGCCGAAGGGTTCAAAGCCTATTCGCGTTACAACCTTTTCTGCATTTTCGCCTCATTCGGCTGCGGGTTCGAGCAATGCGAATCGGATTTTTCGACGCACGCTTTCAACATTACTGCCGGGCGGGTCGGCCATATCCCTTGTGTAGGATGTTATGTGCGAAATTGCCGTGCTTCGAACGCCGTGTGGGCCGGAGTCATCGTGCAGCAGGCTTGCTGCAACTCCCTGCTCGAAGGCAACAAAGTTTCCGGTTCGGCCCAGGGAGTCGTCTCGGGAGGACGCAACACCGTCATCCGTAACAACGAGGTGTATTGCGACCTGCCGTTCGAAACCAATTATTATTATGCCCACGCCAAACGGGGCGGGACATCGGGCGTGGGACTGTTCGAAGGATATGCCGGCGGATCTGTCATCGAGAACAACGTGATTACGGGAGCACGCACGGGCATTCTGATCATTGACGGCTACGAGCAGAACAATATTTTCATCGAAGGCGATATCGTTATCCGCGGCAATCGCACCCATGAATGTCTCAACGGGTTCTTCCTTTACAAAAACAAATATAATCGGGACCTGAACCGGCTGAATATCCTGCTGGAAGAGAATAGTTTCATACGCGATAGCGGTACCACCGCGAGAATCGGCGGCCATGATTCGAGTTCCTACGGCATACGTCTCTTTCCGCGCACCTGTGGTGTGACACTGCGAGGCAATGCCGTTTCTGGCTGTAAATACGGGATGTTCGTTTCGTCTCCGGCCGAGGAGATCGTTGTTGAGGGAATGTCGTTCAGAATACAACTTACGGAATTTCACGTAAACGCAACGAGCATCCACAAATTGGGCTTCAGTCTAAAAACAATACGTTTATCCATGTTAAAACTCAGGAAAAAGAGTGGTGATGGCAATAAGTAGGTTGAAAGTGTATAATCTGTTCTCTTTCTGTTTTTCGAGTCGGTTTAGAGATCCTGTTCGACAAGCCGGATGTTTGCGGTTCAAATCCGTTTGTTCCCACCAAAAACAAGCCACTCATTGCGAGTGGCTTGTTTCGTTGGTATCAGTGCGACAGTTCGTTGAGCGTCCGTTTGGATTGGGAGAGCCTGTCGGGCCAGCCCGCTTCCGGGGTTATGGAGGCGAATCCGGCGAGCAGCGTTTCGAGTTGTTCGAGCCGTGACGCGGCCTCCGGCGTTCCGGCGGCTGCGAACTCCTTTTTCAGGATCGAGATCTTTTCGGCATCCTGAATTCCTTCGACCAGTCGTTCGAACCGGACGGAAGAGCGTGCGCCGGGATAAATGATATACGTATCGCCGGCGGGAAAGGTCCTGAACCGCGAGTCGGTCAGCGGTTCCCCGACCCACGAATTGTAGGCCCAGCGCAGAAATCCGTCGTAACCGCAGGCGGCCGTATACCATCCGGCATAGACCGCTTCGGCGGGGTCGGAGAAGGTGAACATGTTGGGGAAGCGGTCCGAGCAGCAGACGTAGTAGGTCGTTACGAAGCCTTGGGTGCGTCGCTCGGCGATATGCTTCGGCGGAACCCGGTCGCGAACTTTGACGCACATGCTGTTTATGAAAGGATAGCTCAGGTAGCTGTTCTTATTGTCGGCCATGGCGATTCCCAGTTCGGGAGCCGTTTTCCGCAGGAGGTCGAGCGCATCGGTCATCTCCTCCGGCGAACGTTCGTCCATAGCGATATTTGTCCGTCCGAGCCACCCCTTTTCGCGGAGGTGCCCGGTGAAATCGGTGAGGAACGGCACCCACAACTCTTCGAAAGCCGGAGTGCCCGGATCGGCCGTCACGTCGACGAAACGGCCCGTGACACCGTCCCGGTAGTGGAGCTCGTTGTTCCACGGCAGCATCGAGTAGCAGTTGATGGTGTGGTCGATTCCCAGACCCGTCATCAGTTCGACCCACCGGTCGAAGACCGTGTAGTCATAGCTCCACGCTCCGTCTGCATTCTTTGTCCAGACGATCATGTCGGCGTAGGAGTCGAAGCACTGGTTGTTCCACGGGTCCTTGTTTAGGGTTGTCGTGACGACTTTCTGTCCTGCGTCGGCCAGGAGCCGCATATACGGGACAAGGGCCTCGAAATGGGCGTCGCTCCACATGTCGAGCCCCTCGACGCGGGCGACGGCCGCGGGGTGCTGCCAGAGGTCGAGGTAGTAGTTCCATTCGGCAGGGGGCGGGAGTTCCCGGCCGATGACCGTAAGCCCGATGTCGAACGTTCGGAGCTGCCGGCCTTTTGCATACAGTTTGACTGTCGAAACGTACTCTCCGGCCGGGGCGTCGGCCGGGACGGAGACCGTTATCCATACCGGACGGACGTTCCGGGCCTCTATGTCGAAAACATCGATGTCGTCGAGCATGTCCGGAACCAGATGCGGCGGGTAGATCGCCGGATCGTGATAGCCGCATTTGTTGCCGAACTCGTCGCTCAGAACATAGCGGACGAATCGGGCCTGGGCGGCATCTCCGGGAAGCGTGTACCCGTCCGACTTGAACGGCCCCACCTCGACCTCTACGCCGTCCGCTCCGGAAGCGGTCCAGAGCAGCAGTTGGGCGGAAACTCGTTCGCCGCGCCATCCTTCCAACCGGGCGGATGCCGAGGGTACTACGTCCGGGGCGACCGAACGTTTGAAAACGGCGTCTGTGCTCACGAACGAGGCGTGGAGCCCTCGGGGAACGCCCGACCAGTCGGAGAGCGTGTCGGCCGTGGGGTCGGGCAGTTCGTCGAACGATGAGATCTTCCGGGCGGTCCCGCTGTCGCACGAGACGAGCAGCAGGGAGAACCCTGCGGACAATAACAACGAAGAAAGGTACGGTTTCATATCTTAATGGTTTTGGGTCAGTTCATGGCCGGTTCCAACTCTATGTCGAGGCTGCCGCCCTCCGTGACGTCGATCTCCCGGCGTTCGTAGCCTTCCAGTTCGAAGACGGCCCGGTCGTTGGTCCGGATACGGAGGGTGTATCTTCCGTGTCTGTCGGTCACGACCGCACGTGCGGGAGCCGATGCAGCGTAAACCCTGACGTCCGGCATGACCGCTGCCTGCACGTTGCGCACCGTTCCCGAAATCTCGACCTCCGCTCCCGGCTCCCGGACGGCGCCGGCTTTCACCCCAGTCGCCTTTGGGTCCGGAATGTCTGTACAACCGGCCACGGTTACTGTGTCGCGGAGCCGGATGTCGCGGGAGGAGGCTCCGACCTGCAACTCGAAATCGCCCGGTTCGACGATGCGCCGCATGTCCGCATCGTACAGGGAAAGCTGCGGAACGGAGATCGAAAAACGAACCGACCGCTCTTCACCCGGGTTCAACTCCACCTTGTCGAACGCATGGAGTTGTCTGACGGGTGTCGCAACGGAACTTATCAGGTCCCGGACATACAGTTGCACGACTTCGCTGCCCGCCCGGCTGCCCGTGTTTTTCACGCGGACGTTTACCCTCAGGGTGTCGGTCGCGGAGAGCTCCCCGGAAACTGTCTCCATTCCGGAGTATTCGAACCGCGTGTAGCTCAATCCGTATCCGAACGGATAGAGCGGTTCGGGGTCCGAGAAGACGTAATCGCGTCCCGGACTGTCGGGGGAGCCCTTCTTATTGTAGTAACCCTTGTCCGTGGACAGGTGGTTGTAGTAGCACGGCAGGTGCCCGGTGCTCTGCGGAAACGAGACGGGGAGCCTGCCCGAAGGGTTCGTCTTCCCGAAAAGTATTCCTGCGACGGAGGCTCCGGCCTCCTCGCCGGCATACCACTGCACGAGCACGGCATCCGCCAATTCCCGGATGCGGGCCAGTTCGAACGGTTTGCCCGTCACGAGCACGACTATCATCGGTTTGCCCGTTCGGGCGAGCTCTTCGACGAGTTCCTCCTGCACACCCGGCAGACGCAGGCTGGTGAGGTCGTAGCCCTCCCCGCTGGTCGCCGGTTCGGATGCCCGTGCGAGTATGGCGCTCTGCGATCCGACGAATACCACAACGACGTCGCTCCGGCGGGCGGCTTTCAGAGCTTCGCCGAACCCGCTTTTGTCCTGCGAGTAGGGATCGCATCCCTCCGCATGGTTCACCCGCACGCCGGAGCCGGCCAGATATTCCCGGATTCCGCGCAGCGGGGTAATGCCCTTGTCCTTCTCCGCACTCCAGCTGTAATCGCCGAACTGTACGCGGTCGGCGTTCGGGCCGATAACGGCCACCGACCGCAGTTTGCCGGGCGACAGCGGCAGCACGCCGTTGCGGTTTTCGAGCAGTACGGCGCTTTCGTCGGCAATCTGCCGGGCGAGGCGCACGGCTTCGGGGGCATGTATCTTCCGCCGCCAGCCGAGCGTATCCGCCGGTTCCTCGTCGAAAAGACCAGAAGCAAATTTAACGAATAAAATGTTACCGACAGCCCGGTCGATGTATTTTTCGTCGAGAAATCCTTCCCGGACCATTTGTTCCGCGTGTCGGTATTCTTCGCTTCCGGCTTCGAGGTCGATGCCGGCTTCGATGGCCATGCGGGCTGCAGCGCCTCCGGGAGCGGCCACGCGGTGGAAATGCGAGAGCATCCTGACCGAACCCCAGTCGGAGTAGACGTACCCCCTGAATCCGAGGCTGTCGCGCAGCAGCCCGGTCATCAGGGATTTCGAACCCGTGACCGCCTCGTCGTCGTAGGAACTGTAACAATTCATGGCGGACAGCGGCTTCGTTGCGGCGATCAGTTCCCGGAAGGGTTTCACGTAAAGGCTCATCAGCTCCCGTTTGCCGCCTTTCACCGAGGCCAGGTTGAGCCCTGCCGTGGGGGTGCCGTGTGCGACGAAGTGTTTGGGTGTCGTGATCATGCCTTTGGCGTGCATGGCTTTCATGTAGGCGGCGCCCATGCATGAGATCAGGTGCGGGTCTTCGCCGAAGGTCTCTTCGACACGCCCCCAGCGCAACTCCCGGGCGATGTCGAGTACGGGTGCGAGCACCTGTTTCGCACCGATGGCCTCCATTTCGTCGGCAATATGGCTGGCCATCCCGCCGACAAGCCGCGGGTTAAAGGTCGCGCCCTGGGCAATGGCCTGCGGAAAGATGGTGCTGCCGTCCTGCACGACGCCGTGAAGCCCCTCCATGACGGGAATGACCGGAATGCCGAGGCGGGTGTCGCTGCGCATGTATACCTGTATCTGCCGCATGGCTTTCATATACTGTCCGGAGGAGTAGGGGAATGCCTCGGCGCATCCCCAGCCGACTCCGCCGGTGGAGGATACCAGTTTTTCGAGGTCGACCTCTCCTTCGTTGTCGTAGTGTTTGAAATGGATGTGGCGCATCTGCGCGATCTTTTCACGCAGGGTCATCCGCCCCAGCAGGTCTTCGGCACGTTTCCGGGGCGTGAGGCTCCGGTCCTTGTAGGGCGGACGCACCGCGAGCAGCACCGAATCGACCTCGGTGAGCAGCTCTCCGCGCGGTTCGGTCGGATACTCCTTTCCGGAATCGGCCCATGCCTTTTCCATGCCGAAATAGTCCGGTTCGGGGACTTTTCGGCCCTCCATATCGGCGCTCAGATAGTCGAAGAAAGCCTTCCAGCGCGGCAGGTAGTAATCCGCGAGCAGGCCGCTCCACTCCTTGTTGGCGTAGTCGTGCACGCGGGTATTCGGGTCGGCGGGCCCCCAGTAGGTGATCTGTGTTTTGGCGTTTTTCAACGACTGACGGCGTTCCTGCTCGTTGTCGCCGTAGTGCAGGGCTTTGTCGAGCCATCGTCCCAGCAGGAAATCCGGTTGTGTGCCCGTGAGACGGTCCTGAAGTCCGAGCAGCGCGAGGAAATCGGCCGAAAGCAGGCCGAAACCTTCGCGGTCGCCGCGACGGTATGCCTTGACGGTCCTTCGGTAGATGTCCCGGGCGTGGTTGGCGAGCACCTGGCGCGCCAGGTCGGCCAGATCGTAACGATATGTCGGCGAGTTACCGTATTGCTCCGCCGCCTTGCGGAAAAGGACCAGCGCGTCGACGAGCTTTGCCGGGTCATACTGGAACCGTTTGGGACCCCACGTCGAAACGCTGGTGACATCCAGTCCGGGGCGGGCGCAGAAGATGGATTCGAAGGTCCCTTCCCCCTTGATTGCGAACTCGCCGTAGACAGACCCCAGCAACAGCCGCCAGGCTTCGTAGACATGGTCGTTCCATGTGCCGTAGCGGTAGACGATGTATCGGCGCAGGTAGTCGTCGGGATCGGGCGCTCCGGGCTCCCAGGCCGTTTTCAGGGCCCAGTCGTAGACGACCGGATTGGCGGCGATACCCTCGGGCAGGATGCCCACGCCGCAGAGGTGCTTTTTGGACTCGGAACGGGCCTCGTGAGGTCCCGCGAGAATCACCGGAAGCTGGCCGCCCATATCGGTCTTGCCGCCGAAATGGTTTACGGTGGCCCAGATCCACGGGGAACCGTAAAACTCCCCGGTGTTTCGCCACGTCGAGCCGCTCTCTCCGAAGAGGTCGATGACTACGGTCAACGCCGGGTCGAGCCCTGCGAGCAGCTCTTTCTTCGGATTGCCGCTCCATCCCTGGAGCATCCATTTCGATCCGGGGAAATGCCGCTGCATGGAGGCCTGGATCATCGACGCCGTGCGGGTTACGTGCATTCCGGTCGTATCACCTCCCTCGTGGAAGAGGTCGCCTCCGAGGTATTTCACCGAGTCGCCGTAGAGTTCCCGCAGGACGGAGTAGTAGCGGTCGGACATCCGGTCGAAGAGCGGGTCTTCGGGAAGCAGGATCGCCGGGCGGGGGAAGATACGTCCCCACAACCCCTGATCGACGATCCGGGCATCTGGGTATTTCTCCCGGAGCTTGTTGGGAACCATCCCCCAGAAGCCCTGCAATACGGGTTCGATACCCAGTTCGGCCATCCGGGCCAGGATACGCTGCTGCATCCGGGCCCGGTTTTCCATCATGCCGCGGCTCATCGGGCCGCCCCATCCTTCGAGATTGCCCATGAGCCACCATGCCGTGAAAGCCGGTCCCGGGATGAAATCGCCGATCTCCTCTTCAGTGAATCCTGCGTCTTCCAGCGTCTGGGCCCATACGAGTTCGGTTCCCAGAGGGGCGAGCATGAGATTGACACCGTTCAGGGCCATCCAGTCGAGTTCGCGCTCCCAGTCGTTCCAGTCGTAAAACGAGTAGGTGTAGTTGTACGTGCAGTAATTCAGGGCGTAGCGGTAACGGAACGGTGAACGGACCGTCACCGACGGGGCGACCTCGGGCAGCGACGGCAGATCGTGCAGGTTGTCGCCGTTGTGCGACAGACTCATCCCGCAAAAGTGGTTCAGGTAGTAATTGACGGCCGTGGCTGCCGCCGAAGGCGAAGTGGCCTCGATCGTCAGCCGTCCCCGGCGTGTGGCGAGGGTGAATGCGTCGCTGTTTTCTGCGGCGGCGGGAGCCGGCCGGAAATCGACCTTGCCGGCCAGGAAGGGGATGCGGCGCTCCACGAGCCGGGCGACGCCGCTGAAATCGGTCCGTTCCGGGC
>ERZ772889.3069-NODE-3069-length-12111-cov-2.792551_pt1 | contig 12111 bp, 12 predicted proteins | sample MGYA00512127_ERZ772889 | MGnify/ENA primary metagenome ERZ772889 (study PRJEB29015, sample SAMEA2737689) | human gut metagenome | biome: human gut; feature: human-associated habitat; material: faeces | place: China | collected 2012 ...
TGATGAACTGGCAGCGCCTTTTTTTGAAAGGTTATTTTATTTCTTGCGGAACAGGGACTGTCTTGCACCGTGATTTGCAGCTCTGTGCTTTAAGGTATCATCTACCATGTCCATACGGAGTCCGGCATCAATGAAATCACAGTACTTACAGAACTGATAATCACTCCGGCTGGTTTTGATCGCCTGGCGGAGCTTCTTGTATTCCTCACTGCTCCATGCTTCCTTTAACGGGGTTTTAGTAAGATCAGCAAGTGTGGTAGCTTCGAAATTGTCACAGCAGCAGATGCCCATGCGGCCATCCGGGAAAATGAACATATCCGTATAGGGCATAAGACAGGTTTCTTTAATGATTTTGACATCATTGGTCTTGTTCGGTGCACTTCCGGCACGGTTGCTTAACACAGCATCCATATATCGCATCTGGATAAGAAGCTCGACGTCCTTAAACTCATCCGGGTGGGACTTGACATATTCATATATTTCACGGACGTTGTCGTGAAGCTTCATGTCTCTGCAGTAATTATTAATAATTAACTGATTTACGTAGGGTATGATTTCCTTTACCTTGTCAACCGTAAGAAGCAGGCCGTTACTGGACAGGAAAATGAAGCTGTGGGGTAATTTTTCACGGCAATATTTGTGGAATTCTACAATTCTGGTATCCAGAAACGGTTCATTATTTCCGTATAAGGTCAGGTGACCGGTATAGCCCCATTCGGCAAGCTGGTCAATAATACTGTAAAATAAGGAATCCTCCATGCGCTTATAGGGACGTTTTTCTGCATTTTTGTTTGCGGTACAGAAAGAACAGGTGCTGTTACAGCGGTTAATGGTTTCCAGATTAACAACAAGGGGCATGGGTGGCTCCCCGGTAGAAAGGAAATAATCAATGTATTCTTTCTGCAATTTATTTCTGGTGGAACGCTGCAGCTTCAGGTAGCTGTCAGAAGAAAGCATCGGAAAATACTTCTGAAGATTCCAACCAATCACACCACCGAAATTGTGATATCTGACTGACATATTTATTCTGGTCTCCTTTGATTTGTGTATGATAATAATTTGATATATCTACAAATAATATACCTGTAAATAGTAACATTGAATCGAAAAGGAGTCAAGACACGGAGGAATTGCAATATGGGTGTAATTCGTGCTAAAATAGATAGAAATATGTTTGTGGAGAAATGAGAATGGCAGAATTTTTGGAGAAACACCGGAAAACACTTTTTTATCTCATCCTGATCGGATGTGTGATTACAATTGGAATTTACAATTTCCTTACGCCATATTTTACAGATGATTACGGGTATGCACAGGAAGCACGGAGTGCAGGTTCTCTGTGGGGGCTGATCAAACAGCAGTATATTGAGTATATGTATCACAATGCCAGAATTATTGGGCAGTTCAATCTGCGCCTGTTTCTGATTCCGGGGAAATGGCTGTTTAACATTGTGAACAGTCTGATGTTTACCGGACTGGTACTCCTTATCTATGCCATGATTCATGGTAAGAAAAAATATGATCTATTTGTATTGTTTCTGGTAATTACATTTGTATGGATGTATTCTGTACGGTTCGGGGAAACAACGTTGTGGCTGTGCGGCACCTGCAATTATTTGTGGGGTATGGTGATTATCATGGGATTCCTGGTCTGGTACCGCCATATGCTGTTTCGGGACAAGCCGGTGCAGCATCCTCTGGGGACGGTAATAGGAGGCTTCTTTTTTGGACTTGCGGCCGGATGGTGTAATGAGAACACATCGGGGGGCGCGTTTTTACTGACGTTGTTCTTCACCATCGTAGTGGTATGGATTCAGAAGAATAAAAAATTCCAGCCTTTTATGGCGGCATCCCTCCTTGGAGTATTTACCGGTGTTATGGGCATGGCCCTGTGTCCGGGAGTACGTTACCGTATTGACCAGACAGAAGGTGAGAACTTTACAGGATTCATTGGATTGATTTCCAGATTATATAAAATTACCGTGACGGTTAAGGGATTGTTTACGGAACTGGTGATTTTACTGGTCATTGCGCTGGTGATCTGGATGCTGCAGAAAAGACGGGATGACTGGAAAGAGATCTGTGGAAATTACAGTGTTTTGTTTGCTGTTGCAGCACTTGCAACGAGCTATGCATTGATTCTGATTCCTCCGACAACAGCAAGGGCACATTATGGTGCCGGTATTTTTCTGGTGATTGCCTGTATTCAGGCAATTGTACAGCTTGACAGAAAGGATCTGTTTGTTAAGACATTACAGTATAGCCTGGTAGTGATTTTATGCCTGTGGTTTTTAACTACTTATTCTGAAAATATGGTTAATTTATGGAGAATTAACCGGGAGGATCAGGAGAGGATTGAACTCATTCTTGAAGCAAAACAGCAGTATGGGGAAGATGCAGAGGTGATCGTTCCGCAGCTGCGGCCCCAGTTCGAGAATCCGTACAGCACGGCTCATGATTCGGATCTGACAGAGGATAAGGATCATTGGATTAATATGTTTTATGAGTCCTATTATGGTGTGAAGTCGGTTATTGCAATCCCGAGAGAAGAGTGGGAAGAACAGTTTGGGAAGGAAAACGGATGATAAAGAGTAAAAAGACAAGGATATGGTATGGACTTTACTTTCTGGCAGCAGCGTTTGCCATTATGCTGCTTGCTACCCGGTCATCCTTTCTGTATCCGTGTAATAACTGGGATGATGCAAACAGTTATTTTTCAGTGGGCAAGGCATTGTTCCATGGGAAAATGCCTTACCGCGATGTGTTTGATCAAAAGGGAATGTATTTGTATTTCTTTTATGGATTGTGTTATTTCGTATCGCATACAACATTTCTGGGTGTATTCCTGATGGAGGTGTTATTTGCATTTGCAGATCTTTGTGGGATATTCTCTGTTTTATGCCTGTATATCAGGAAGAGTACAGCTCTTGTTCTGACACCGGCTGTGCTTGCGGTCTGTTTCTGCTCTTACAGCTTTTATTACGGCGGATCGGCAGAGGAGTTATGCTTTCCCTTTCTGATATGGGGCTTGTTTCTGGGTTTGCGATATTTTAAGCAGGATTATCCTGAAAGGGGAATGCCGGTGAAAATGCTGCTTTTTGCCGGCGGACTGGCGGGGATGGTAGCTAATATCAAGTTTACCGTACTGGGTTTTTTCTTTGCATGGATGATGATGGTAGCATTTTCCTATCTGGCCTGGAAAAAGTTTACCGGTGCTGTGAAAGCCTGTCTGTGGTTTCTGCTTGGGATGCTGATACCGTTTGTTCCGTGGATCCTGTATTTTGCTGTGAGAAAAGGGTTATATTACTGGTATTGGGGTTATGTGTATATTAATGTTTTTTCCTACAGCAATCTCAATGCAGAGGGGCCCTCTCTCGGAGAAAGAATTTACACGCTGGCTAAGATTCTGTATTATGTGGTATGGAAGAATCTTATTTATTATGTATTCCTCATTCCGGGATTCTTTTTCGGAACATTCTGTGTCGGAAAGAAGATTCTTTCCCATTTGTTTGTTCCGGCACTTGCCTTTTTTCTGTTCCTTGGAATTTATATTGGAGGATCAGAGCTGCCTTATTATGCACTTCCGCTTGCGGTATTCGCTGTTTTGGGCTTTGTACTGATTGGCTGGATTTTTGAAGCATTGGAAAAGCATTTCATAAAGCCTGAAAAGAGCATACCGGTCTGGATCCCTGCTATTGGATCTTTGGCTGTGAGCGTGGTTGTGGTAGGACTTGTTTCCATGAATGTCTTTTTTATGAAGGTGAAGAGGGAAGATATTTTCCTGTATCAGTTCCGGGATATCGTCATGCAGACGGACACCCCTACACTGTTGAATGTGGGATGTCTGGATGCCGGATTGTATACGGTGTGTGATATTGTTCCGACCTGTCAGTGGTTTCAGACACAGACCATACATATGGATGAGGTATATGAGGAACAGAAGCGGTATATCAAAGAAGGACAGACCGACTATGTGATTGCGAGAGATGGCTATCCAGAGAAGATTAATGACCGCTATGAATTGGCAGCGGAAGCCACTTTTGAAGAAAACGGTTACAACCATAACTGGTATCTGTTTCGGCTGAAGGATCTTAATAAAACATCCTGAAGGAGTAATTTAAGTGAAGAAAAAGATAGGAATTGCCTTGTTTTGGCTGGTGATAGCAGCAGGATTTGTATTCCTGTTTTCATATAGTACTTCTCCGTTCTATCCGACATACTACGGAAATGATTCGGCACAGTTTCAGACGATTGGGAAATGCTGGCTGAAGGGTGCCATTCCTTATCGTGATTTATTTGACCATAAGGGACCGTGGATCTTTTTTATTAATATGCTGGGATATTTGCTGACCGGCACGAAGTACGGCATATTTCTGATTCAGATTGTGTGCATGTGGATTTCACTGTACTTTCTGTATAAAACAGTGAAGTATGGATTACATAGGACGGGATATGCACTGGGGACTGTTCTGGTCTCCATGTTTTTCCTTTTTCTGAATTATGGAGAGGCGAATCTGACGGAAGAATATTGCCTTCCGTTTATCTGTGCGTCTGCTTATTATATCTATGTTTATTTTAATGAGGAGTATCATCAGCATTCTCCCAGGGCGGCGTTCCTGTATGGGATGGCATTCTGTGTATGCTTTTATACCAGGGTGACAAACTGTGTGCTGGTAGCTGCCGGGGTACTGGCAATTACCGTTTCTTTGATCCGGTATCGGGAATTTAAGAATCTGTGGCAGAATATCCTTGGATTTCTGGGAGGAGCATTAACCGTATTTCTTCCGTTTGCAGTGTATTTTGCAACACAGGGCGCGTTAGGGGATATGCTGTATGGAACATTTATTTTTAACCTTACCTATATTTCGGATACAGCATCATGGATTTCGGAAGCAAACAGAGATACCTATATCAGTTTTATTTATATATATTTTTGTGCCTATAGTATTTTCTTTACCTTATTTCTTGCAGCTTTAAGAAAAAAGCCGGGACTGGCCGGATGGTTTTTAGCTGCCGGAATTGTGGAAATGTATTTATATATCAACTCTTCCCTGTATTATCATTATCCGATGGTGGTGCTTCCTCAGTTTGTTTTTCTGGTAAAGGAACTTATGAGCAGCGAAGAACACCGGTGGATAAGATGGATGAAACGCGGAGCAATGGTTGTATTCCTTTTATTTTTGATTTATGGAATCTGCTATTATAAAGGCTGGCTTTTAAGCATTGAAAAATATCATACTCCATATGATGAAGGATATTATGATATTGTTTCATTGATTCCCGAAGAGGAAAAGCCGTTGCTGATGACTTATGGTGGAGTAAGAGTAAAGCAGATCTATCTGGAAAATGATATTGTGCCGTTATATCCGCATTTTGCGATTCAGGCATGGCATAGCAGCTTTAATCAGAAGGTCAGGGATACCGTACATGACGAATTCGCAGCCTGTAAAGCAAAATGGATACTGGCGGAGCAGCCTTATGATGGAATTGCAGATATACTGAGTGAACATTATACATTGGTTGTGGCAGAAAGCGGATATGAACTTTACCGTCTTAGGGATGAAGGGGAGGAAGAATGATCATACTGAAAATCTTGGGTCTGCTATTCTGGCTGCTGGTGATACCTGTGGGATTGGGGCTTTTATTCCGGAAGGCTCCTAAACGGGAGCATCTGCCAAAGAAGCTGCAGACAGCAGGTGTGACTTTGTTAATTGGATATTTATTATTGTTTGCGCTTTTGGAGATGGTTGGAATTCCGATAATGCTGCTATCCGTTTATCATGGCTATTCCAGAATGGTGATTTTATATGCAGCTCTGCAGATCTTAGGGGCAGGAGCCGGTTATGGGTTCTGGATATACCGGGGGAAGAAGACACGGAAAACGAACCTGTCCGGTGCCTTAAAGGAAACAGATCATTTCTTATGGCTTCGAAGAGCTCCCTATGATAGCTGGGAAGGAAGGATCTTTCTTGTACTGTTCCTGCTTCTTGTCGGATTCCAGCTTTACATGGCGTTTACAAGGGCTTCATTTGACGGAGATGACGCTTATTATGTGGTACAGGCGCTGACCGCACAGCAGACCGATACGCTGTACCGGATCGATCCGAACCGCGGAGTAAGTATGCCGTTGGATGCCCGACATGCACTGGCACTGTTTCCCATCTGGGAGGCCTTTGTCGGAACCATGTGTGGCATTCATGCGACTGTTATGGCACACAGCGTTGCTCCCCTGTTTCTGATTCCACTGACATATCTGATCTATTATGAAATTGGGCGTGAACTGTTCTGCAATAAAAAGCGCCTGCTTCCGATGTTTATGGTGTTGATGGCACTCTGGCAGATGTTTGGGAATGTGTCGATTTACACAACGGAGACCTTTTTCCTGACGCGTACCTGGCAGGGGAAGTCCTTTGCAGGTAACTTCATTATTCCCGCGGTGTTTTGGATCTTTCTTTGCCTTTTCCGTGAAGAGGAGCGTGAAAATCAGCAGAAGCTGGATTTGGGCGCAGAAGCTGATGCGGAAGGAAAAAACAGGAAGATTCAAAGAGAGAATAGTGGCAGTTTGTGGATTCTACTTACATTGCTTAATCTGGCAGCAGGAGCAAGCAGCTCCCTTGCAGTATTACTAAGCTGCGCATTAACGATGGGACTTGGGATGCTGCTGACCATCCGGAGCCGCAGATTCCGGAATCTGCTTTATGCAGGATTAAGCTGTGCACTGGGTGGAATTTATGTCATATTGTATATGATGTTGTAAGTGGGTAATGCTTTGGAACTCCATTTATAAAGTTGCTGATCACAGATTAAGTTATATGCATGTGGTCGCTTTACTATATAAAATTGTTGTTTTGTATGGAGAGGAACATTTATAGAAAGCAATTTTGCATGGATCTGAATAGTTGCGAGCTATGACAGCAATGACTGGATGTAAACATATGATCCGGGCTTGATTGGATTCATATCAGCTGGTTAGATGCATAGAAATGGAAAGGGTTTGCGCACATGTTTGGAATTTTTATGGAAAGCCTTGTGATTTTCAAATTGTATACAGGACTTCGGGGATTGTTTGTGCTTTCCCTGCTTGCGTGGATTTATCTGCTGTTTTGTGAAAAGGACAAGACCATCCGGGCTTTATTTGTCTATGCACCGATTCTGATCCTGCTGGTATTCCTGTTTCCCCTGAGCCGGAAGCTTTTCGTGGCAGCAGGCCTGGATGGGGAGACCTATTACCGCGTGATCTGGACGATCCCAATGGGAATGGCAGCGGTTTATGGAGGGTGTTCCCTGTTTGCACGTTTCCGGAAGCTTGGAACAGTGGTGATCGGGGCGTGCATTATTCTGCTTGGCACATACGTTTATCGTGGAACCTATATCTCAAAAGCAGAGAATCTGTATCACATTCCGGATTCCGTAGTTCATGTAAGCGATTATATTGGAAATAAAGATGCAGACGATATGGTCACTGCGTTGTTTCCAGATGAAATGATTCATTTCGTGCGTCAGTACGATGCCACAATCCGTATGCCCTATGGAAGGGATATGCTGGTGGAGCAGTGGGGCTATTATCAGCCGGTGCATGACATTATTAAGAATAACGAAGTGCTTCCAATGGAAGAGCTTTTGACAGAAACACGTAAGGAATACTGTCAGTATCTGGTTTTCCGGGAGGATCAGCAGATGGACCGGGTGCCGGAAGCCTGCGGACTGATTTGCAAGGCTAAGATGGATGGCTATGTAATCTATGAAGATCCGGAAGTGACAGAGATTGTTACGGAGTGGAAAAATATATATGGTGTTTAATTCATTTTCCTTTTTATTTGCATATTTACCGATTGTGCTCATTCTGTTTTGGGTGAGCAGAAGATACCTGGGAAGGCAGTGGGCAGATGTCTGCCTGATTGTGGCTTCTCTCGTTTTCTATGGGTGGAATTATCCAAAGTGTCTTCCGGTTCTGCTTGGAAGCCTCATCGTCAATTACGCATGGGGCTGTTTTCTGTACAGGGATCTGACGAAGAAGCCGAAGGCAGCAAGGGGAAAGGCAGTAGAAAAAAACGCAGAAAGGACCGTAGCAAAGACCGTAGAAAAAACCGGTTCGGTGCCGGATGATTTCAACAGAAGGAGAAAATGCATGTTGGGAGCCGGAATTGTACTGAATGTGGCAGTACTGGGCTTCTTTAAATATGCACGGCTGCTTCCTGCACTTCAGGGAATAGAACTGGATGCACCGGGAATCAGTTTCTTTACGTTTACGCAGATTGCATTTCTGGTGGAAACCTATCGGAGGAATATTGTGCCGATGGGAATGAGTGAGTATGGGTTATATGTAAGCTTTTTCCCTAAGCTGATGCAGGGTCCGATTATGCTGCCGGAGGATTTTCAGGCACAGAGGAGTGATGAAAAGTCCACCGAGCAGCGAAGTAATAGAAAATTGACAGAAGGAGAGAAAAAGCGGACACGGGCAGTTTTTGAAGATCTCGCCCTGCGGTCTGCACAAACCGGGGATGAGTGGTGGGAAAAGCTTTTGCGTAATGTGATTCTGATTTCCCTTGGCTTATTTAAAAAGGTGATTCTGGCAGATACCCTGGGACAGGCTGTTGCGGCAGGATTTGAAAATGTGGCGGCACTTCTCACAGCGGACGCATGGGTTGTAATGCTGTCCTACACCCTGCAGCTATATTTTGATTTCAGCGGTTACTGTGACATTGCCATGGGCGTTGCGGCATTCTTCGGCTATGACCTGCCGTTGAACTTTGATTCGCCGTATAAAGCAGTGAATATTATGGATTTTTGGAAGCGCTGGCATAAGACATTGACGGATTTCCTGACAAAATATGTGTATATTCCGCTTGGTGGAAACAGGAAGGGTGCTTTCAGGATGTATGTGAATTTCCTGATTGTCTTTTTAGTAAGCGGGATCTGGCATGGCGCCGGCTGGCAGTTCGTTGTCTGGGGCATGATGCATGGCACGCTTTACGTCATTACCCGTGCTGCTTCGGGTTACAGCAGGAGAAAAGAGGCACAGGTGGCTGAGGGAAGAACGGTCAGGGAAAGCTGTATCAATAGCGATAACCATAACCACAGAATGCTTCGGAGACTGTCTCATGGAGTACGTGTGCTTCTGACCTTCCTCTATGTCAATATTGCATGGGTATTCTTCCGGGCATCCTCAGTTAAGGAAGGGGTTCAGTTCCTTCGCAGGCTCCTGACGGGAGGAACCGGAAAGGTGAGCCGTTCAATTGCAGAGGCCTTTAACCTGGATGAATTCTGGTATGTGATTAAAGTACTTCATCTGGATCGGCTGCCGGACAGCTATTTTTATGTGATGGTGCTGTTTCTCATAGTATGCCTGCTGTTCATCTGGGTTTCCCCCAATGCCGTGCAGATTGCAAAGAAGTGCAGATTGAACGCCGCAGTGGTTCTGCTTGCGGCAGTGTTGTTTGTGTGGAGTGTGATTTCCTTCTCGGGAGTCAGCACGTTTTTATACTTCAACTTTTAGGAGGCGGTCATACGAAAAGGTACAGGAAATTATTGCTCTTATTTATTACGTTCGTGCTCACAGCATTTGTGCTGATGATCGCACTTGTTTATGTGGATCCCTTTTTCCATTATCATAAGCCGTTAAAAAATTTCAATTATGTAGTGGATAATCAGCTGACGCAGAATCCGGGAATGGCAGAGCACCTTCCCTATGACAGTGTGATTTTGGGCTCCTCCATGACGGTCAACTTTGAAACCGACTGGTTTGAGGAACTGATGGGACTGAAAACAGCGAAGCTCAGTTACAGCGGGGCATTTCCGAAGGATCAGTCCAACATTATGAAGCTGATTTTTGACAGTAGGTGGAACGGAGAGAAACGGGAGGTTAAGAGGGTATTTTTAGGCGTGGATGTCATTACCTATACCGGGGATGTGGAACAGACGAAATATCCGATTCCGGAATATCTTTATGACGATCAGCTGCTGAATGATGTACAATATGTTCTGAATAAAGATGTGCTTCTGCAGTATGTGCTTCGTCCCCTGGTAGACCCTGAACCGACGAACTGGTCTCATATCTATGCAAGCTGGTGGACGGAAGAGTACTACAATGAGGACTGGGTGCTGCAAAATTATGAGCAGCCCAAGAAGGTGGAAACGGAAACTCCAAAGGACGAGTATGTGTCACCGGTGGAAGCCAATCTTTCTGCCAATATCTGCCCTTATATTGAGGCAAATCCGGATACGGAGTTTGTGATCTTTTTCCCACCGTACAGTATTTTGTACTGGAATGATGTATTGGAAGAGAATCATCTGGAAGCAACTCTCGAGGAGTACCGTTATATTACCGAAAGACTGAATGCTTATGATAATGTGACGGTGTACTTTTTCCCGGCATGTGAGGATATTATCTGTGATCTGAACCATTATGCGGATTACAGCCATTATCATCCGAGGTTCAACCGTTTTATGACGGAATGCTTTGTGTCTGGCAGTTACCGTGTGAGTAAAGAAACGGCCGGACAGACTGCATCGCAGAATACAGAAGAGAACCTGCAGAAAGCAGATGTGCAGCCGGAAGAAAAAACAATTGATGAATATCTCGAAGAGATGCGCCGGATCGTTGATCACTATGATTTTGATACATTACATGAAAAAATTGCGGTGTGGAATCCGTAAAATACTAAAATCAAAAGGATGAGAACAGGTTATGAAAAAGAAAATGCAATGGAAAGATTTTCTGCTGCTTCAGGTTGTATTTCTAATCTACAGCTTCACCAGTCTCACGCAGAAGCTGGCTTCTTCTTTTTTACCGAAGGATGCCGGAACGACAGAAGAACTGGTTCGGCAGCTCCTTAACTGGAAGCTGATTTTGTCGGCGGGGCTTGTGGTACTGCTGCTTGGTGTATATGCATTGCTATGGCAGCAGGTGATTAAGCGGTTTGAGTTATCTGTTGCCTATGCGAATAAGGCCATTACCCTTTTGTGGGCATTGGTGTGGGGAATTTTTATTTTTCATGAAGAGATTACACCCGGAAAGGTGATTGGAATTTTACTTGTCATGGCCGGGATTTACGTGCTGAACACGGGAGAACGTCCGAAAATGGAGGATCACCAGGATGTAGCAGAACATCAGGAAGTTGCAGGAAAGGAGAGCACAGAATGAATAGTTATCTGATTATCTTGATTGTTTCTGTAATGATAGCTTCTTTTGCACAGGTTTTATTGAAAAAAAGTGCGGAGAAGACCTATGCTTCTCCGCTCCGTGAATATTTGAATCTCTATGTCATTTGCGGTTATGGTCTCATGTTTCTTTCCATGTTTATGACCATTGCCTCCTACAGCGGGCTGGATTTTACCAATGTCCCTGTGATTGAATCACTGGGCTATGTAATGGTAATGTTCCTCAGCTATTTCTTCTTTAAAGAAAAAATAACGAAGCGTAAGCTGCTTGGAATGGTCATTATTCTTGTGGGGATTTTTATTTATCACCGTTGACCTGTTGGGCAAGCAGTGTAGTGACGGGAAGATGATCCGGGTTATTTGCCTGTAACTCTTTATACCACTTGCTGTACTTGTACATGCGGTAATTGGTCTTTAATTTACACAACTGGCTTTCGTCAGCACAGGATTTTAGAAATGAGGCACGCTGTTCCAGGTTCAGATCGATATAATCCAGATAAGAAATACGAAGCTCGGCAAGCGGTTCCGTACACCGGGGACAGATTAACTTATGGCCGTTGAGCATATAAATGCGGTTACAGTTCTTGCAGTAATGAATATACATCATATGGCAGGACTCCTTTCTGTTCAAATGAGTGGGTTGCGGTAAGGGATTAAGTAGAGTTTATCTGAATTTGTATTTTACCGTCAATATTTTCTGCAAAAATTCACATATTTTACAGGTAAATTTGACATAAACTTTACATTTGCGGCTCAAACTTTACGAATCTTTCGTTACTGCTCGCTCGTACCTCGTTCCAGTAACAAATTATTACAAAAGAATTAGAAAAGGAATTAAATGGATTTGTACATACTGTAAATTAATGGTATAATATACCATAGCGCTTCAGATGTCAAGACGAATATCTGGATTTTTAAAGAAGAATTTATCGAAATTTAGCGAAAATCAAT
>ERZ772889.3073-NODE-3073-length-12103-cov-3.910857_pt1 | contig 12103 bp, 10 predicted proteins | sample MGYA00512127_ERZ772889 | MGnify/ENA primary metagenome ERZ772889 (study PRJEB29015, sample SAMEA2737689) | human gut metagenome | biome: human gut; feature: human-associated habitat; material: faeces | place: China | collected 2012 ...
GTTTCACTGCACTTGTGACCAGAGCTTCCACAATACCATGATCGGCATTATATCTACGTGTAAACTCCTCACAGCAGCCGGAAAACTCTCTCAGAATCTTCTTCTCGCATAAAAGTTTGAGAAAATTAAGGAGATACGGTTCTACCTGTCCACCAAAGGCTTCATCGAGAAGCTTTATTCTCTCTTCCTGCGGAATTGCCGGTTCTCCCAATAATTTCAGATATCCTGGATTTTCCCGAAAAATCTGTCTGATTTCATTCATCTGCTCCATGATCTGTCCATCGAGCTTTTCTTCAGTGGCAAGATCATAGAGACTGCCACCATAAACTCTGGCAGCCTGTGTCATGATGCCTCACCTACATTCTCAATAAAATCATTAATCAGTTTCGTATGATCCTCTTCGTTAATTTCGCGCTCGATTACCTTACCGGCGATCTCAACAGCCATACCTCCGATCTCACCTTTGATCTCGTTGACGGCTTTACGTCTTTCCTGTGCAATATCTTTTTCTGCCTTTTCTTTCATGGCAGTTACCTGACTGGAAGCTTCCTTGAGCATTTCCTCACTCTGAACAGCTGCTGTTTTCTGAGCTGTCAGTACGATGTCATTTGCCTTTTCTTTTGCTTCCTGCATATTCTTTTCGTATTCGGCTTTCATAACCTCTGCCTCTTCTTTAGCCTTTACAGCGTCCTGAATCTCGGCATCGGCTTTGGCCCTGCGTTTTTCAAGCATTTCATTGACCGGCTTGAAAAGAAAACGTTTGATGAGATACACCTGAATAAAAAGGTTGCAAATCGTCGCTATAAAATTCCACGGCACAATTCCTACTAATTCCTGTACCTGCATGTTTGTAACCTCCTGTTGTCACTGTTCGCTTCATACTCTTCACGGCGAACAGATCCTGCTTTACTTTCCTGTCTCCTGCTGTCTGATTTTCCCTACTTAACCCAGGAAATTCATAAACATACCAGGTGCTACAAAAATAAGGAGCAGGCCGGTTACAAATCCATAAATACCAGTTGTCTCTGCGATAGCACAACCAAGAAGCATCGTAGATGTAACATCACCTTTGCATTCCGGCTGACGTCCGATTGCTTCCAGAGCACTTGCAACAGCATTACCTTCACCAATACCAGGGCCGATACCTGCGATCAGTGCACATCCTGCTCCAATTGCACAACCTGCTAATGCGATACCTTTTGCTAATAACTGAAAATCCATAGTAAAAACCTCCTGTAGTATGTTTGTTTTTCTAATCCTGCGGATTCCCCATATCCGCTGTTTTGTTACTCCTCTGCTGCGTTTGCGATGTACATAACAGTCAGCATACAGAAAATAAATGCCTGCATAATTCCTGAGAACCAGTCAAAATATACAGATAAAATAGCCGGGATACCTACATCAAGAACAGGTATCTGTGACAATACATCTCCTACAAGTCCCGGAATCAGTCCGAGAAGTGCAGAACTTGCCACTGCCAGCGCTCCATAGATCAGACCATTGATTACAACACCGGAAAGAATATTTCCGAAGTGACGACACGCCATACTGACTGGTGTTGCCAGTTCAGAAAGAACATTAAATGGTGTCATGACCGGAATCGGCTGTGTAAATCCTTTGAGATATCCACCGAAACCACTGGTCTTGATCTTCTGCGCGGTGATCATGATAAATACCACGACTGCCCACGCTGCCTCTGTCGACAGGTCTGAAGTCGGACTTCGAAGTCCCACAAGACTGATCAGGTTCGATACCACACTTGTTGCAAAAAGTGCTGCAACGAACGGAATCATATATCTGAACTTCTCGCCCATATTGCCGACAACAAATTTGTTTGCCATCTCTACCAGCATTTCTGCCAAAGCCTGCCGTTTAGAGATGTTTTCTTCCTTGAGATCATGCGTCAGCCAGATACAGAATCCTGTAATCAGTATCATAACAATCCAGCTTACGACCATGGTCTCGCTGATTCTTAAAGGTCCCAGAACCGGCAGGTCAATGGGTAAAGTAAATAATATCTTCGCCCCATTAATATCCAGTTCCATACATTCATTCACCTCCCATCTATATCAGTTTTCCGTCTTATATTTTATTATGAAATATCCCCATGATCTTTATTCCCGTTCCCGGAAATAAAAGTGGAGCAATTCCTGCAACAAAATGGAAGCACGGTGCGACGATTGCCAGGATCACCCACAGGATCTGCATCAAAAAACGCTGTGAATAACTGGCTTTGAGTTTCATTCTTGCAGTTCCCTCGTCAGAAGCTGATGCAGCCTTCTGTACTGCCAGCCCCATCAGGAAAAAATTCAGAACTGCAACTGCTCCGCCTCCAATGCCTCCTAAAAATACTGTATAATCTAACGGCACCTTATCCGGCATTGCAAAATGAAGTACTGCAAAAAGAATCCACATCAGGATCAGACCAACTATTGTGATCTTAATGATTCTTTTTGTTTCCTTCTTTACCGCCGGCTGCACATTATCCAGTATACTGCTCATATTGTCCATTCCTTTCGTAACCGTTTCGCTCAATCAAAAAAAATGCCAAACAGTTACTTCCTTTCCTTTATTCTGTCCTTCATGTTGATGTTTATGAATGTCTGTTAAAATATATTTTATTTTTTTTATGCTTTTTCTTTTCCTGTTTGTTTACAGAAAGATAAAACTTATATGCCACGGTTGCCGAACCACCCATTCCGAAGAAAAATCCCGGAATGTAGACCCAGACACCAACACCGGTCTTTGAAATAATGAACCAGCAGAGCGCCAGGCACAGAAGAAGCGGTGTTATAAATGACAGCCCAAGCTGCGAAAGCATTGTGACATTTCGCAGGATCTCTGACCACTGTTTCAATATCATTCTCCTTTTTCACTAATTTTTATCTATTATTTCCATTGCGCATAGTCAAATTTTAACACATTTGTTTATTTTTCACAACGCATTTGTACAATTTATTCAAATATTTTTGGTATTCTCAAAATCTTTTTGTTAGTATTATATCATTCTCGTCTTTTTACTGTCATGTAACAATAAAGAGGTTCTGTCCAAAATTCAAACAAAACCTCTTTTTTGTATAATAACTTTCTATTTTTTGTCTTTTGTGCTATGCTACTCAATGCTTAAATTTTGATACTCAAAATTCCAATATAAATATGGAGATGAATATTATGAAAACGCAAACCAAAACAACCCATATGGAGACGGGAAGTATTCCCAAACTCCTTGCACAGCTGGCAATTCCGGCAGTTGTGGCGCAGGTTATTAATCTGCTTTATAACATTGTAGACCGAATCTACATTGGTCATATTCCGGGAATCGGAGCCGCCGCGCTGACGGGTGTCGGACTTTTTACTCCGATTCTGATGCTGCTGAATGCCTTCGCCATGCTTGTTGGCTCCGGCGGTGCTCCACGTGCCGCCATTGCAATGGGAAAGAAGGACAATGATCTGGCCGAAAAGCTCCTCGGAAACTGTTTTACTTTGTTGGTCGGTCTTGCAGTCGTGCTGACCATCGTATTTTACGTAAGTGCACCAACTCTGCTCAGACTCTTTGGTGCCAGTGATGTCACCTTAACTTATGCAACAGATTATGCCAGAATCTATATCCTCGGAAGCTTTTTTGTACTGATCGTACTGGGCATGAATACCTTCATTACAACTCAGGGATTTGCCAAGATCAGTATGATGACTACAATTATCGGTGCTGTTATCAACATTATCCTGGATCCGATCTTTATTTTTGCCCTTGGCATGGGCGTAAAAGGTGCCGCACTTGCCACTGTTCTCAGCCAGACCGTGGGTGCTGTATGGATTCTCCGCTTCCTGACCGGAAGGAAAACCATCCTCCGCCTGAAACGGAGCAACATGCATCTGGATCCTAAGGTATTTGGTCCGTGCCTTGCTCTTGGTATTTCTACCTTTGTTATGCTGTCAACGGAGAGCCTTCTGTCAATCAGTTTTACAAGCAGCCTTTCCAGATTTGGCGGTGACGTGGCCGTTGGAGCAATGACGATCATCACAAGTATCAGTCAGCTCGTTACCTTGCCGCTTCAGGGAATCTGTCAAGGCGGACAGCCGATCATCAGTTACAACTTTGGCGCAAACAAACCAGACCGTGTAAAGAAAGCATTCTTCACACAGTTCTGCACCTGCGTCATCTATACAACACTCTTCTGGCTTGTTGTAATGATTTTCCCGAAAGCATTTGCAACAATCTTTACTTCCGATAAGGAACTAGTAACATACTCTGCCTGGGCGCTCCGCATCTACATGGCCGGAATCTTCTCTCTTGGTTTCCAGGTAAGCTGCCAGCAGAGCTTTATGGCTCTCGGACAGGCAAAGGTCAGCCTGCTGCTTGCCTGCCTTCGTAAGATTGTCCTGCTGATACCTCTGATCTTTATCCTGCCGAATTTCTTCGACAATAAAGTATTTGCAGTATTCCTCGCAGAACCAGTCAGCGATATCATAGCTGCTGCGGTGACAACGATCACCTTCTTCACACTGTTTAATTCCATTCTGAAAAAAGAAAAGAGATAAAAGAACCCCGAGGCTTGCTGCCTCGGGGTTTGCTTGTTACAAAGCTTTTTATTTTTCAAATTTTATAATACATACATCCCATGCCGACAGGTAAATTTCATACTTCGTACTATCACCATTCCCAAGTACTACCTCAAAATCATCCGCCACCTCAACTCTTTGCTCTTCCCAGGAATAATTCAGATAGAAACGAAGTTTTTCGCCCTCTTCATTGACTCCCTCTCGCACGATCACCGGGAATTTTTCCGGCACTGCAGCATTTACACTAGCCTTAGCCAGAATCTTTATCAACAACTGCTGCAGGTAGCATTCTTCAAACATACATCCGATATACCAGGCATTTCCGCTTTCATAAGTATGATGCGTAACTGCGGCATACTTTTTCCAGTTTGGATGCTGATATGCAGAAATGATTTCTGCACCATCCGGAATCAGAAGTTCCATGAAAGTCTCTGCCTCTGGTTCACCACCTTCAAAACCTGTCAGAGTAACTTTTTCCGGGAATGTAAACTGCTGATAATACATCCCGAAGACTTCACTCAGAATATGTGGCTGTCTGTCAGAATATACCTTCACATTCTCGTTGGCAAATGCAGTCTTGAACGTCGCGATCAGTGTGCCTCCCTGCGCGGTATAATCTTTCAGACGTGTGAGAACTTTTTCATCTGCAGTGTACATAGCCGGAAGGATGATTGCCTGGTATTTCTCAATATTTTCGCTCTCTTCCCAGATAATGTCACACTCTATATTTATTTTATAAAGTGCATCGTAGATCCGGCGAACAACATCGTTGTATCCAATTCCACTGTTTCCTGCTGCAGTTGCTTCGATTCCAAACCATTTGAGTGCAGTCAGAGCCTCGTTGCTCACCATGATTGCAACTTTGTTATCCTTCTTCAAGCCTGATAAAACAGGAGAAAGTTTCTTAAATTCATCACCTACGATACATGCCTCTCGGTATACAGCATTTTCTTCCATGTCATGGCTAAGAAGACCTTTCCAATAAGTCTCAAAGGAGTTATGGATTGAATGCCAGTGCCAGTACATCACGCCAAGCGCACCGGATGCCAGATGGCTGTATGCCTGCAGACGAAGCTGCCCATCATACGGTGTCCAGCCCGGATAACCCTGTGCTTCTGTTTCCAGAACCAGATAGTTGTCATTTTTAAGACATCGGATCAGGTCTCCGCCAAAGGCAATTTCTGCACCGGTCAGATGATCCTGGGTCGGATGATAAATATCTGTTCCTGCCATAGTCAGGTGCTTTGCACATTTGAAATGGTTCACATCCGGCTGCACGCCGTAGGAATAACCTCTCCACTCAAAATCCAGATTGTGAGTGATAAACTGATCTTCTCTCTTATATTCGGAAACAATCGCTGCCTGCCAGCCAAGGAATTCTTCCACCAGACTTCTCTGGTATTTTTCAAACTCCGCACCCAGACTTCCATTGATCGTGCCACGCACATCCGGAAAATCTTCCCATGCATTGATGCGATTGCTCCAGTAATCCAGACCGAATTCGTGATTCATGGTGTCCAGATCATTATGAAATTTCTCACGAAGGTATTTCACGAACCCAAGCTGTACATTCCTGCCTGCTGTTCCATAATATTTTGTTTCATTATCCAACTGAAATCCAATCACACACTTACGATGTGCAGAAACCTCCATCAGTTTACGGATTACTTTTTCTGCATGATAACGGTAAACCGGATGTGTAATGTCCATGTTCTGTCTTGTCCCATAAATGCCTCTTCCCCTGACCGTTTCTGCCAATACGTCAGGATATGCTTCTACCATCCAGGTCGGCACAGCGTAGGTCGGAGTCCCTATAATAACATTAATCCCTGCTTTTTCCATTGCATCCATCACACGGATCACATGAGAAAAATCAAAAACTCCTTCCTGAGGCTCGCAGGTACTCCATGTGGATTCTGCGATCCGCACCGTATTAATCCCGGCTTTTTGCATCATGGAAACATCCTTCGCAAGACGTTCATATGGCATGTATTCATCGTAGTAGGCTGCTCCGTAGAGTAATTCTTTCATAAACGCTACACTCCTTCTTCTGTTTTCCTTCATGCTTTTTATCTATATTTTATCATAGTTAATAGGTATTTGATATTCTTTTATTTCGAACGTATAATGCATTTTTACATTTGCATATATCTCTTGATTTATTCCCTCATACAGCTTTTTGCATTTTATGTATTATCCTGGTATCGCCATAACTTCCGGATAATTTTATCTATAATACGCTATCTGTTATAACAATCATTTTTACAACGAACATTTTTTATTTTTGAATTGATTAATCATCCCGTCTAAATTATACTTTGGATATGAATACACACAAAAGAAAGAGGAACACATAATGCCTACAGAAAACTATAAATTCCCGGCCGATTTTGTATGGGGTGCTGCAACCAGTTCTTATCAGATTGAGGGTGCCGTCAGTGAAGATGGCAAAGGCGAAGATATCTGGGACGTTTTTACAAAAGAGGACCATCGCATTTTTGAACATCATACAGGAGAAACAGCCTGTGATCATTACCACCGTTTCAAAGAAGACGTGAAACTGATGAAAGAAATTGGCCTTCATGCCTATCGCTTCTCCATCAACTGGAGTCGTGTTCTTCCGAACGGATATGGACAGGTAAATGAAAAAGGTATTGCCTTTTATAATGCCCTGATCAACGAACTTCTGGCAAACGATATCGAACCATATATAACTTTATATCACTGGGAACTTCCCTATGAATTATATAAAAGAGGAGGCTGGCTAAATCCGCAGATCGTAGACTGGTTCGGTGATTATGCACGTCTTATCGCAGAGCGTTTCAGTGACAGAGTAAAAAATTTCTTCACTTTGAACGAACCGCAATGCTTTGTCGGACTTGGATTTCTGACCGGCGAACATGCACCGGGAGTCCAGGCACCTCTCCGTGACACTTTCGAAATGGCGCATAATGCTCTTAAGGCACACGGCAAAGCTGTACAGATGCTTCGTGCTTATGGGAAACAAAAACTGTCGATTGGTTTCGCTCCAACTGCTTCCATGTGTTATCCGGAAACCGAAAGCGCAGAAGATATTGAAGCTGCAAGAAAAGCACTATTTTCTCTTCCAGATGATCCACACAACTGGACCTGGAATGTTTCCTGGTGGTCGGATCCCGTATTTTTTGGCAAATACCCAGAGGAAGGTCTGCAAAAATATGAAAAATATCTTCCCAAAATCACAGATGATGATATGAAGCTTATTTCTGAGCCGATTGATATCTATGGTCAGAATATCTACAATGGCCAGTGTATCCGCATGGGTAAAGATGGACATCCTGAATACGTCAGACGCTATGAAGGCTTTCCAAAAACAGCCATCGACTGGCCTGTAACACCGGAATGTCTGAACTGGGGACCACGTTTCCTGTATGAACGTTACAAAACTCCAATCTATATTACAGAGAACGGAATGTCCTGCCACGATGTTGTTTCTCTGGATGGCAAAGTGCATGATCCAAACAGAATTGATTTTCTCGCCAGATACCTTGATGAATTAAAAAAGGCCGCCACTGTTGCGGATATACGCGGTTATTTCCAGTGGTCCCTGATGGATAATTTCGAATGGTCCAAGGGATATTCCGAACGATTTGGTCTGATCTATATTGACTACCAGACACAGCAAAGAATCCTGAAAGATTCTGCTTACTGGTACAAAGATTATATAAAAAATAACGGAGAGTTCTGATTCTCCACTGAAAAAAGCGCATCTCATACCACACCAGATATGAAATGCGCTTTTTATAAATATGTATATTACAAATATTGACTGAACTCTACTTTTTCTTTATTCGGTCCTTCAATTGTAAAGAACTTCACTCCATTCTCCCAGAACGGAAGAAAATGAACTGTATCCTGTGTACTGTTCAGCCCAGCCTGATTGATCATAGCATAAACTTTCTCAATGTCTTTTACATCGGTGTGGATATGCAGTTCACCTTTGTCAAACTCCGGCATGCTCAGAACACCAAGCATGGATTTCGCATTTACAATATATCGTCCACAACATATATATATATATAAGTTCTCTAAAAATCTATTGACAATTGCTACAATGTTATTTTGCTTTTTTTGTATACTATTACTAACTTCTCCCGCTCTCACACGAAAATAATCTCCTATAAAACGAAAAAAGAGCACTGCAAGGTCATCGAATAGATTTCTTCGCAATGCTCTTCCGCATTTTTTGTATAAAATTTTATCGTTATTTACTGTTTCCTGAAGTTATTTACCAGAGTGTTCCTGAAGAAGCTGCTCGATCTTGGAAACAAACAGGTCATTGGCATCATTCGGCGCTTTGATCTCCACTAACTCATTGCTCTATATATTTTGTGATGACAGATATTAAAATGCTCATATCAATCGGCTTTGCCACATGATCATCCATTCCAGCCTTCAAAGCAGCCTGTACATCCTCTGCAAATGCATTTGCTGTCATTGCAATAATAGGGATTTCCTTTCCGTCCGGACGATCCGGCAGATTTCTTATAGCTTTTGTCGTTTCATACCCATTCATTTCCGGCATCATGATGTCCATCAAAATCAGATCAAAAGTCCCCTGAACTGTATTGCAAAACTGTGTCAGGGCAGATTTACCATCAGTGGTTCTGGTTACAATCATCCCTTTTTCTTCCAACAAAGCTATTGCTATTTCTGCGTTTAAATCATTGTCCTCTGCCAAAAGAACATGTAAACCATGTAAATCAATATCTTTCCTTAACTTTTCTTTCTCTTCAGTTAGTACATGTTCTGCTACAAGTAGCGGGATTTCTACAGTAAATGCTGAGCCAACGCCCTGTCTGCTGCTGACTTCAATTTTCCCACCCATAAGATCTACATACTGTTTGGCAATCGCCATTCCCAGTCCGGTTCCCTTATAACTGGTTCTTGCCCCATTATTTTCCTGACTGAACTCATCAAATATTCTGGTCTGGAACTCCTCACTCATACCAATTCCGGTATCTGATATATGATAGCGTACGATTAAATGATGCTCATCCTTGCCCGGACAGTTTTCTGCTACAAATGAAATGGTACCTCCGTCTTTTGTAAATTTGACTGCATTGCTGATAATGTTGAGCAATACTTCCCTGATTCTGAGTTCATCTGCCATCACATAAGGATTTTTAAGTTCTTCTCTTGAAACAGAAAAATTAAGGTCACGGTTTTCCATATATCCCCTTGCGATCGACAAGACAGTATCTGTCATATCCCTGAGATCTACCAGTACCGGTTTATATTCCAGTTTACCGCTTTCGATGCGGCTGATATCCAGCACATCGTTAATGAGTGTCATCAGATATTCTGAACTCTGCCTGATCTTTTTCAGACAATCCTCCACTTCTTTGTCCGGTTTCCTCTTCATGGCAATATCTGTAAATCCAACAATTGCATTCATTGGTGTCCTGATATCATGGGACATATGGTTCAGGAAAGTTGTTTTTGCAATATTCGCTGCATTTGCATCCTGTGCTTCTTTCAATGCTTCCATCTGTTTTTTCCTGCTTACGGAAAGGGAATAAAGCAGAAGAAGTAATACAAAAATAATCACAAATGAAACTCCGATAACGAAACCGGCATACTCTGTAAGTACATCCTGCAAGGTCATTTTCTTTTCTGAAACAGAATTCTGTGCAAGGACAACGCCATTTAAAATATTGGAGGACTGATCGATTGCTTTATTGATAATGGTAGCTGCTCTTCTGTTTTCTCTCGTCGTAAACATCGCTAATTCCTGCCGTTTTGCCATTTCTGCAAATGACAGGCTTTTGGTCAGTGGACTTTCATTAAGAAGATTAATCTTCGAAGATGGAATAACAGTTGCTCCTACTTTTCCATTTGCTACTGCCTCCAGGCATTCTTCCTGTGTGCCATATTGTTTAATCTCTGCATCCGGAAAAAGAAGGGACACCATCAATTCAGAATACAATGATGTCTCTGTCACTGCAATCGTAGAGAGGCAGCTGCTATATTCTTTTCCTTTGTAAATAACAACTGGCGTAATATCAAAGATTGCATCTGTCAACACCACCTGAAACTGTTCCTGCATATAAAAATCCTGAATGATAGGACCGGCAATATTTATTTCACCAGATTGCAATGCCTCATTCATCTGTACTCCCGTGGAACAGGGAACCACCTTGATCGTAATTTCATATTTTTCCTGAACCGTATCCAGAACGGTTCCAAGGATTCCTGTCAGTTTCCCATTTTCTTCACCACAGAAAGGAAGATTATCCTTTAGATATCCCACACGGATTGTATTTTCATGTGCATCCAGCCATTGTTTTTCTTCCTTGTTGAGTGCATAATTTATGACCGCTTTTCCTTCATAACTGGCATACAGCTTGCTGCTGTAGTCCGTTTCTGTATTGTTGATTTCTTCCAGGGTAGCATTTAATTCCTTTAACAGATCCGGTCTGGATTTTGATACACCGAAATAGCAGTCACCTGCACCGATATTAGCAATGGCAATAAAATCGCTGTTGACAGACAGTGCCGGGATCACAAGTGCATCCAGTTCATCTGCATCCAGTTTTTCTATCATTTCATCATAGCCTTTACAGGCAACAACCTCTGCATGGATCTGATTGCTGTCCAGCCATTTTTCCAAAAGATCTTTCTGATAACTTCCATCTGCAACACCGATACGACAGCCATTCATCTGCTTCAGATCACCATCCGTAAGATCCGTATGATCTTCCCGGGTATAGATCCAATATTTTTCTGTCCCCTCAGCGTAGGTTGAAAAATCGATAGATTCCGCTCTTTCTGGTGTATAACTGACACTTCCAAGTATGTCTATTTTTCCATCTGCCAGCATATCCAGACACTCTTTAAATGAACCATAGACATATTCATACTTCCAGCCGGTTATATAAGAAATTTTCTGAAGATATTCATAGCCTGCTCCCTGCTTATGTTCCCCATAACTTCCTTCCTGAAAATTGGAATATGGAAAATAGCCAACTCTCACGGTTTTATTTTCTTCCTCTATTACCTGAGTTGTTTTCCCGTCACTTTTCATTTCCGACGCATAAACAAAAACCGGTACAAAAAGCAACATGATAAATGCAAAAATGCTCAAATAGAATCTTTTTTTCTTACCTTTTTTTCTTATCTGCTTTTCTATCTTTCTGTTCATTCAGTCCCTTTGTTTCCCTCATAATCATAAAATCTGTAAGCATCTCTTTTTGTACTTTGTCTGATATGATTAACTGTTTCATATTCCTCTATATTGCATAAAAAATATTATAACAAAATAGCATGCAATTGTCATCATTACTCAAGCTTTATGTCTATTATTTAATGGATATTTTTGTTTTTTACTCATATACAGAATCAAAAAACAGGTGCCTGCCTCTGGTTCTCACCAAAGACAGACACCTGTCATTTTATTTCAGACTATATATACTTTTTTAGATCTCAGCCAGTTTCAGCAGATCCGGAATCTTGGATTCCCAGCCAAGTGCCATGATATGTACACCCTGACAGTATGGCTTGC
>ERZ772889.3080-NODE-3080-length-12089-cov-8.384494_pt1 | contig 12089 bp, 10 predicted proteins | sample MGYA00512127_ERZ772889 | MGnify/ENA primary metagenome ERZ772889 (study PRJEB29015, sample SAMEA2737689) | human gut metagenome | biome: human gut; feature: human-associated habitat; material: faeces | place: China | collected 2012 ...
GCTGCTCGGCCCCGGCACCCGTGTGACCCACCGTGCCATGGAGCTGATGGGAGACACCGGCGTGGGTGCGGTCTGGGTCGGGGAGCACGGCGTGCGCTATTATGCCCACGGCCGCCCGCTGACCACCCATTCCCGGATGCTCATCCGTCAGGCGGAACTGGTCAGCAACCACCGGAAGCATCTGGATGTGGTGCGCAAAATGTATCAGCTGCGTTTTCCGGAGGAGGACGTCTCCCATCTGACGATGCAGCAGCTGCGCGGCCGGGAGGGCAGCCGTGTGCGGAATGTCTACCGCAAGGCGTCCAAAGAAACTGGCGTGCCGTGGAGCGGGCGGCTGTACCGCCCGGAGGATTTTGCATCCGGGGATCCAGTCAATCAGGCGTTGTCTGCTGCGCATGCCTGCCTGTACGGGCTGGCCCATGCGGTCATTGTGGCGCTGGGGTGTGCACCGGGGCTGGGATTCGTGCACGTCGGGCATGAGTGCTCTTTCGTGTACGACATTGCCGACCTATACAAGGCGGAGGTAACCATCCCGATCGCATTTGAGGTGGCGGCGCAGGCCCCGGAGGACCTGCCTGCCGTCGTGCGCCGCCGTGTCCGGGATGCTATGGTGGAGCATCATATTCTGGAACGGATGGTCCACGACATCCGCTGGCTGCTGCTGACCGAAGAGGAACAGACGGAAGAGCCGGATGTGGTTTACCTCTGGGATAACAAGGTCGGTGCGGTGTCAAACGGCATCAATTACTTTGACCGGGAAGCGGGTGAGGAGCCATCGTAGTTCTGACCATGACCAACTGCCCGCCCCGCCTGCGCGGCGACCTGTCCAAGTGGCTGTGTGAGATCAACACCGGCGTTTATGTGGGCAATGTGAGCAGCCGCGTCCGGGATGCAGTGTGGGACCGTGTCTGCCAGAACCTGAAAAACGGGCAGGCGACACTGGTCTACACGGCGGCAGGGGAGCAGCGGATGGAGTTCCGCACCCACAACACCAGCTGGGAAGCTGTGGATTTTGACGGCATCAAGCTGATGCGCCGCCCGCTGCCCCAGACGCAGACCGAGGCGATGGACCTGAAACCGGGGTTCAGCAAGGCGGCAAAGTACCAGATGGCACAAAAAATGGCACAGCGGACTGCCCGAAAGCCCGGAAAAAACGATTACACGGTAATCGACCTGGAAACGACCGGCCTGCACGCGGCGACGGACTCGATCGTGGAGTATGGGGCCGTCCGGGTGCGGGACGGGCAGCCGACGGAAGAATTTTCGGCCCTGGTGCACCTGCAAACTCCGCTGCCTGCGGAGATCACGCAATTGACGGGAATCACACAGTCGGAACTGGAAGGCGGGATGGACGCGGCCGCTGCGCTGGAAGCATTTCTGGAATTTGTAGGCAAAGATGCTCTGGTGGGGTACAACCTGCAATTTGATCTGGAATTCCTGCGCGCGGCCTGTACGCGAAACCAGAAGCCGATACTGACCAACCGGAAGATCGACCTTTTGCCGCTTGCGCGGCGGAAGGTGATAGGCGTTGCCAACTTTAAGCTGCTCACACTGGTACGGCATTTTGGGCTGGCAGACAGGGTGGAGCACAGGGCCCTGCCCGACTGCCGCCTGACGCAGAGGCTCTATGCAAAACTGAATGAAACAGGCACAGGATGCAACTGAAATGGCCGATGCTATGGGATCTTTTTAGTCTTTTCCCCGCATACGCGGGGGTGATCCCACCAAAGTAGTCGGCAAGCTTTTGCTTTGTAACTTTTCCCCGCATACGCGGGGGTGATCCCACAAAGCCCCAGCGGGTCGCACCGCCTAAGCTCTTTTCCCCGCATACGCGGGGGTGATCCCTTCCAGCTCATAGGAGCAAGGGTCGAGGCTGGCTTTTCCCCGCATACGCGGGGGTGATCCCGGCATGAGCGAATTAAACAATCTCATCCCCGTCTTTTCCCCGCATACGCGGGGGTGATCCTACAACCGATACAGTATTCAGCGTATTGGTAAGCTTTTCCCCGCATACGCGGGGGTGATCCTTTCTGGGTCTCGGTCTGCTGGGCAGTCTGCGCCTTTTCCCCGCATACGCGGGGGTGATCCCTACTACGATCTAGGGCAACCAAAACCATTTGCCTTTTCCCCGCATACGCGGGGGTGATCCTTAGGGCCGGGCGCGGGGCCGCTTCCGGTTCCGCTTTTCCCCGCATACGCGGGGGTGATCCCCCCTTGCGGGTGTGGTATAATGGATGTGCGACCTTTTCCCCGCATACGCGGGGGTGATCCCCTAATACAATCCATATCCAAGGGAGCACTATCCTTTTCCCCGCATACGCGGGGGTGATCCCTTTCCTGGGTAAGGGGTCAAAACTGAGTATAACTTTTCCCCGCATACGCGGGGGTGATCCTTACTTTACGATGCTCTGGACAGCATACCGGGACTTTTCCCCGCACACGAGGGGGTGACCTCAAGGGCAAGCGGCGCATGGTGTTCCTGCCGGGGAGACTGGTGACGGACCGGAAAGCCGCGGCGGATGAAAAAATCAGGTTGTACAAATTCGACGGAAAAAGTTTATGCAAGACTCCATATTGCAATATATGAAATTTTGTATTATCATAAATCTGCAAGCGATCTGTCTCTTGTGAGGAGGGGCGGAATGCCCAAAATACGCTTCTTTCCTGTGGAATTTCCCACGGTCCACCTGATGCGGATTGAAAGATAGGTCGAGAAGGGAAGAGCAACCATGATGAACACAAGTCTGCTCCAGAAGTCTGGTCTGGCAACGCTGCAGGTCGCGCAGATCCTGGCAGGGCTGGAACCGGGAGACCGGATCCCCACGGTGACGGAACTGAGCGAACAATGCGAGATGGCACGGGGAAATATCCAGATCGCGCTGAACAACCTGAAACAGAATCATGTGATCCGTCTGGAATCCCATGGGCAGAACGGCACCATTGCAACAGAGATCGACTATGTGGCAATGGCGCAGTATTGCAGCAATACGGGTCTGACCTGCGTGATGCCTATGCCGTATGGCCTGCGCTATGAAGGTCTGGCCAGCGGACTGTATGAGGAACTGAACCAGAAAGGGGTCACGGGTGCGATCGCATTTATGCGCGGTTCCGGCTACCGGCTGAACTGTGTGGAAGAAGGGCGCTTTCATCTGTGCGTCATGAGCCAGCTTGCATTTGAACACTATGCGCAGGAGGGCAAGGACATCCAGCTGATCGCGGCCTTTGGCCCGCAGAGCTATGTGGAACAGCATCGGGTCTTTGTCCGCCCGGACTTCAAGGGCGACTGGCAGAACTGCAAGGTGGGCGTGGATGCCTCCTCGGTGGACCAGGAGATGCTGACCCGGTTCTGTTTTGCCGATAAGCCGGTGCAATATGTGCCCATCATCTATAGTCAACTGGTGCCGTTTCTGCACAGCGGCGTCATTGATGCCGGCGTCTGGAGCGCCGATATGCTGCCGGAGGGGCTGAGCTATTATCCGATGCCCCGGCTGGATGAGCAGGAAAAAGATACCGTGGCCGTGCTTGCCTGCCGGAAAAGTGATAACATCACCGCGCAGCTGGTGCGCAAGATCCTGTCGGTGGAGCGTGTGGACCACATCCAGCAGCAGGTGATGCGCAAGCAGATCATTCCGCGCTACTAAGCAAAGGTGCTGTCAAACAGAAGTCACATCTGCATGGAGGACATGCGGATGTTTCTTTCGGGATGAAAATACAAAATATTGTATAAAACATTTTCTCCCGAAAACCGATACAGGATGTCTGATTTTTTTGCAGAAAGAAAAGGAGATCTCGCATGAAAAAGATCACTCGGCGCAACTTCCTGATCGCATCCGGCAAAACCGTTGGCACACTGGCAGCTGCCTCTGCCTTTATGGGGTGTGCCAGCCCGGAGCAGGCGGAGAACTGCTTCCCCCGGTCTGCAATGCCCATCCGGACCGATGACCGCCTGACGGCCATCGACGACATTGTGGAAAACTACATGGGACAGGGATATTTCCCCGGCGCAACGATCGTGGTGGCACGCGGCGGCAAGATCGTGTATGAAAAGGCATACGGCTACGCAATGCTCAACGACATGGGCGTGCGGTTGGACGATCCCCGCCCCATGCAGATGGATACCATGTTCGACATGGCATCCTGCACCAAGATCATGGCCACGACACAGTCCATCATGAAACTATACAGCGAGGGCAAGATCGACCTGAATGCCACGGTAGCAAGCTACATTCCGGAGTTTGCCAAGAACGGGAAGGAAAACGTCACCGTGCATCAGCTGCTGACCCACACCTCCGGTCTGCCGCAGTGGAAGGCGATGTTCCTCTACATCGAGAAGGACAAGGCCAAGGTGCTGGATTACATCTGCAACTGTGAGCTGATGTTCGCCCCCGGCGAGGAAAAGTACAGCGACCTGGGCTTCCAGATGCTGGGCTTCCTGGTGGAGCGGATCACCGGGCGCTCGATGGACGAATACGTCAAGAACGAGATCTACAAGCCTCTGGGGCTGAAGCGCACCACCTATCTGCCGCTGGCCAACGGCTTTACCACCGAGGATGTGGCGGCCACCTCCTTCGGCAACCCGTATGAGTATGCCATGGTGGACGAGATCGACTACCCGGGCTTTGGCTACGACTGTACCGCCGATCTGGACGCGTTCCGCACCTTCACCGGCTGGCGCAACTACACCCTGCAGGGCGAGTGCAACGACGGCAATGCATGGATGGCAAACGGCGGCGTGGCCGGTCACGCGGGCCTGTACTCCGACGCGGAAGATCTGGCCGTGCTGTGCCAGGCCATGCTGAACGGCGGCATCTACAAGGGCGTCCGCCTTTACAAGAAGGAAGTCATCGACGAGTTCACCAGCGAGCAGAACGGCAAGCCGTCCCGCGGGCTGGGCTTTGAGCGGGGCTCCTCGTTCATGGGCCGCGGCGACCGCCACTATGACGCCTTTGGCCACGCAGGCTTTACCGGCACCCATGTGGTCATGAACAAGACCAACAAGACCGCAGTCATTTTCCTGACCAACAAGCAGAACGTCGGCTTCAAGCCGGACTCCACCTCGTACTACAGCCCCTATAGCTGCTGCGGCGAGATCTGTGAGCTGGTCTGGAACATTTTTGGAACCGAAGCTCCGGCTGAGACGCTGGCCGACAAGATCGGCGCCTGGCTGTAAGCAAAACAAAAAATCATTGGGAGATGTCAGAGATGGATTTTGAACCGAGATTAACGATCCTGCACCAGGCAGGGATGCTGTCCGAGGAGGATTACCGGAAGGTACAGGACGTGATCCGCTTTTTTCAGGAGAAATACGGTCTGACATTGACCGAAGAAAACGCCTCCGCCATGATCACGCACCTGTGCGCTGCGCTGGGGCGCATCCACCGCGGAGAGCCGGTGGAGCCGCTGGACGAGGAGGTCTACGAAGAGACCAGCCAGGAGCCTACCTTCCCCAAGGCACTGGAAGCAACGCAGGCGCTGGTGCGGGAGATCCTGCCGGACCTGCCGGAGGACGAGCAGAAGTTCCTGACCATGCACATCGGGGTCGTGCTGGCACAATCGTGACAGCATTTGCATAAAACCCACATCAGAAAGGAGGGCTAGCTTATGAAAATCGTAGTAGGCGGCCAGATCGACAAGCAGAAGGTTTATGACACCATCAAGGGTGTTGTAGGCGACCGTGCCTCGGTGGAGATCAAGGATGACATTGCGGCGGCAATGGCGGTCAAGACCGGGCAGGCAGATTACTACTTCGGCGCCTGCAAGACGGGCGGCGGCGGTGCGCTGGCAATGGCCATTGCCCTGCTGGGCATGAACCAGTGCGCAACGGTGTCCATGCCGGGCAAAATGCTGAGTGAGGACGAGATCCTGGCACAGGTCAAGGCCGGCAAGAAGGCATACGGCTTTACGGATCAGCACATCGAAAAGGTCGTGCCGATCATTCTCAAGGGTCTGGGCTTCTGATCCGGATCGTCAAATAAGGAGGATTACATATGGAAACCATTCTGCGCTACGTTATCATCGCGGCAGTTGGTGCGTTGGCATCGATCCTGGCAAACCAGAGCATCGCCGTGTTCAACGACGGCCTGCGCCCGGTCCTGCCGGAGTATCTGGAAAAGCGCATGGACCGCAAGGCTCTGGCAGCCACCAGCTTTGCCATCGGCTTTGGTCTGGTCATCGGCTACGGCCTGCCCACGTCCATTGCCGCAAGCATCATCCTGATCCACTGCATCCTGCTCACCACCGACATCATCGGCACCTGGTGCCCGGACACCAAAAAGGGCATGATCGCTTCCGGCGTCATCGGCGCTGTGTACGGCGTGGCCCTGCTGTTCGGCCTGCAGGTGATCATCGACCTGTTCAACCTGCTGCCGGTCAACTTCCTGGGCAGCCTGGGCCAGGTCTCTGCCGGTATCACGCTGGCCTTCGCCATCTTCCCGGCTGTGACGGTTGCCCTGCAGTTCGGCGCTGCCAAGGGCATCATCACCGCCGTTGTGACCCTGCTGGTCCGTCAGATCGTTGAGACCTACGGCAAGATCGCACTGGACGCCGAGCACACGATCAGCCTGAACAAGGACGGTATGGCCCTGCTGGCCGGTATGATCATCATGCTGGTGTTCGCTGCCATGGATAAGGAAGGCAACGACCAGAACTCCAACGAAATGCTGACCCAGATCTTTGCCGACAAGGTCGCACGCATCCGCAAGTATATGCCGGTTCTGGCCCTCATGGGCGGCCTAATCGCAGCAGGCACCAGTATGAGCATCATGGCCGGTGACCCCATCAGCCTGGGCCTGCTGGCCGAGGGTGACCGCGTCAACGCAGGTCTGACCGCTCTGGCCCGTGCCATCGGCTTTATCCCGCTGGTTGCCACCACCGCCATCACCACCGGCGTCTACGCTCCGGCCGGCATGACCTTCGTCTTTGTGATCGGTCTGCTGATTCCCAACCCCTTTATCGCCCTGATCGCCGGTGCAGCCTGCATCTGCGTGGAGATCCTGCTGCTGAACGTCATCGCAAAGGGTCTGGACAAGTTCCCCGGCATCAAGCGCTGCGGCGACAACATCCGTACCGCTATGAGCTACGTCATCGACATCGCCCTGCTGATCGGCGGCATCCTGGCTGCTCAGGCGATCATGCCCACGACGGGTCTGTTCATCATCGTGGCATTCTGGTGCATCAACAAGTGCAGCAAGAAGCCTCTGGTCTCCATGGCGGTCGGTCCTCTGGGCGCGATCCTGGTCGGCCTGATCGCAAACGTGCTGTTCCTGCTGTCTCTGTACACCCCTGCCGCCTGATCCCCGGATAAAATGAGCGCCTCCCGGCCTGCGCCGGGAGGCGGCTCTGGTTAAGAAACAATACAGGAGGCGAATCCTTTTGAAACTGCCTGAAAAGATTCTGTATGCGCACGAGCATACGACGATCGACCTGTCCGGTCCGAAGAAGAACATCGACTGCAGGCTGGATGATTTTGACGCGACCGCGGCGGAGTACCGGCGGCTGGCGGAACACGGTGTGGTCGGCATCATCGACCAGACCAACCGCGGGATGGGCCGGAACGTGGCCTATGTGCAGAAAATGGCTGCACAAGCGGGGGTGGAGATCACTCACGCGACGGGCTACTACAAGGAGCCCTTTCTCCCGCCGGAGTGCTATACGCTGACCGAACAGCAGCTGTGTGACATCATGGTGAAGGAACTGACCGAGGGCATGGAAGGCACCGGTGTCCGGGCGACCGTCATCGGCGAGATCGGCACCTCGAAGGACATCACCGAGACGGAGGCCAAGGTGTTCCGTGCGGCATCCCGCGCCCATGCAGAAACGGGGGCACCCATCTGCACCCACACAACGCTGGGCACGCGCGGCCTGGAGCAGCTGGAGATCTTCAAGAGCTTTGGCGTTGACCTGAGCCGGGTGGTGCTGAGCCACATCGACCTGTCGGCCGATCTGGATTACATGAAGCGCCTGCTGGATCAGGGGGTCAACATTGCGTTCGACACCATCGGCAAGTGCAACTACCAGCCCGATGTCTCCCGTGCAGACTGGCTCAGCCACCTTTGTGCGGAAGGGTACGACACGCAGATCGTCATGAGCATGGACATCACCCGCCGCAGCAACTTTGCAGACCGGGGCGGTGTGGGCTACAGCTACCTGCTGGACACCTTTGCTCCGCTGGCAAGCGAGGCAGGCGTGCCGGACCGCGCATGGGAGAACCTGCTGTACCGCAATGCACTGCGCATCTACAAAGGACAGAAATAACAAGGATTCGAGGAATTGACAATGAAAACCTATCCCCTGCATTCTATCTCGCTGGAGCAGGCAAAACAGCTCCAGTTCAAGGTCATTGACGCAGTGACCCGCAATTTTCAGGGAGAGGAAGTCCTCTCGCTGGGCGACCTCGGCGTGGTGAAAGGGCTGAACAAGCCCCGCTGCACGGTAAAGGTGGAAAAGGTCTTTGCCGACACCTTTGATGCCCCGGCGGCGCTGCTTGTGCGCGGCTCCGGCACGGGCGCGATCCGCTGGGCTCTGACCGCCTGCCTGAAACCGGGGGATGCCATTCTGGTGCACACCTCGCCCATCTATACGACGACGCAGGTGACCATCGACGCCATGGGGCTGAACCCCATCCGCGCGGACTTCAACGATCTGGAACAGCTCAAGGCCGTCTGTGCGCAGCACAAGGACGAGATCCGCGGCGCCCTGGTGCAGCTGACCCGGCAGAAGCCGGAGGACCGCTACGACTACAAGGCCGTGATCGCAGCCATCAAAGCTGCGCTGCCGGGCATCCCGGTGGTGACCGATGACAACTACGCCGCCCTGAAAGTGGACGCCATCGGCTGCCAGGCGGGGGCCGACCTGTCCACCTTCTCCTGCTTCAAGATCCTTGGTCCGGAGGGCGTCGGTGCAGTGATCGGCAGCAAGGAGCTGATCGACCGCATCTACAAGATGCAGTATTCCGGCGGCAGTCAGGTGCAGGGACACGAAGCCATGGAGGCCCTGCGCGGCCTGATCTATGCGCCGGTGGCGCTCGCCATCCAGAGCGAGGTCAACGAGGAACTGGTCCGCCGCCTGAACGCCGGCGAGGTCCCCCATGTGCGGCAGGCGTTCCTGGCAAACGCGCAGAGCAAGGTGCTGCTGGTGGAGTTTGATCAGGAGATCGCCGAAAAAATTCTGGACGCTGCCCCGAAGTTCGGCGCAGCGCCGCATCCGGTGGGCAGCGAGAGCAAATACGAGTTTGCCCCCATGATCTACCGTGTCAGTGGAACGTTCCGTGCGCAGGACCCGACCATTGAACACCGGATGATCCGCATCAATCCCATGCGCAGCGGCCCGGACACCATCATCCGCATCCTGCGCAGCTGCATGGAGCAGGTCGAGGAAAACTGAACCGCTGAAAAAACGAGAGGAAAAGGAGAGATGCCCTGTGTTTTTAAAGACCGTAATGGAGCGCAACCAGCCGTTGGTGCGTCTGGGCATTGAATGGCAGCAGAATGGCGTGATCCTGCCGGACACCTATCTGCTGGATTACGACACGATCCTGGAAAATGCCCGCAGCATCAAACAGGCAGGCGACGCAAACGGCGTGCAGAACTTTTTCATGCTCAAGCAGATCGGACGCAACCCCCTGATCGCCCGTGCGCTGACCGACATGGGATATGTGGGCGCTGTGTGCGTGGACTTCCGCGAGGCGCTGACGATGGTGGAAAATCAGATCCCCCTCGGCAACGTAGGGCATCTGGTCCAGATCCCCCGGGCGGCCCTGAAAAAGATCCTCCGCGCAAAGCCGGTGATCGTAACGGTGTACACGCTGGAAAAAGCCCGCGAGATCAGCGCAGTCTGCACCGAGCTGGGCCTGCACCAGAAGCTGATGCTCCGTGTTCTGGGAGAAGGCGACATGCTGTATTCCGGGCAGTACGGCGGCTTTGAATTGCAGGAACTGGACAGCGCAGTGCGTGCGATCGAGGCGATGCCGAATGTGGAGGTGGGCGGCGTGTGCAGCTTCCCTTGCTTTTTGTACGACGAAGCGGCACAGGACATCCTGCCCATGCCCAACCTCCGGACCGTGCAGACCGCAGCCGAAATGCTGCGCGCCCGCGGCTACCGGGACCTGATGCTCAATACGCCCAGTGCCACCTGCACCCACAGCATCCCGATGATCGCGGCGGCAGGCGGCACCCACGGGGAACCGGGACACGGCCTGACCGGAACGACACCGTATCATGCCGGCCACCCGGATGCCGAGGAGCGCCCCGGATACCTATATGTTTCGGAGGTCAGCCACAATCTGGGCGATAAGGCGTACTGCTACGGCGGCGGGCATTACCGCCGCGGCCATATGAAGAACGCCCTGGTGGGCACGACGCCGGAAAATGCAAAGGTCGTGCCGGTGCTGCCGCCGGACGACTCCAGCATCGACTATCATTTTGAACTGCAGCAGAACTGTCCGGTCTCGGCTGCGGCGGTCATGGCGTTCCGGACACAGTTCTTTGTGACCCGGAGCCGGGTGGCAGTGGTCAAAGGGCTGTCCTCCGGCAAGCCGGAGCTGGCGGGCCTGTACTCTGCGCTGGGAGAACCGGTCCGGGAATGACAGAAAGGATAATTCGCAATGGGAAAGTTTGTTGTAATCGTTCTGGATGGTTTTGGTGTGGGCGCAATGCCGGATGTGCCGCAGGTGCGCCCTGCGGACTGCGGTGCCAACACCTGCGTGCATATCTTTGAGCGCACGCCGGACCTGAAGCTGCCCAATCTGGCAAGCCTTGGTCTGGCGAACATCGTGGGGCGGGAGTTCCCCGGCCTGCCGTTTGCGACGGATGCAACGTTCGGCCGTGCCGAGCTGATGCACGATGGTGCGGACACCTTCTTCGGCCATCAGGAGATCATGGGCACCCGCCCGGCAAAGCCCTTCGGCGAGCCGATCTGCAATAAGATCGAGCTCATCAAAAAGACGCTGGAGGATGCGGGTTACCATGTCCGGTATTACACCGGAACATCCGGCAAGCGCCTGCTGATCGTCAACGAGGCCTGCACCGTGGCCGACAACGTGGAATGCGATCCGGGTCAGGCCTTCAACGTCACGGCGGCCATCGACGACCTTGATTTTGAGGAAGAGCTCAAGATCGGTCATCTGGTGCGCAGCGTGTCGGTCGTGCCCCGCGTCATCACCTTCGGCGGGCGCGGCGTGCACCTGCAGAACCTGCTGGATGCCATTGAGGAACACGGCGATTACATCGGCGTGAATGCTCCGGCCAGCGGCGTTTACAACAACGACTACCATTGCATCCACATGGGCTACGGCGTTGACCCGGAGGTGCAGATCCCCACGATCCTGGGCAAGAGCGGCCTGCCGGTGTTCCTGCTGGGCAAGGTGGCCGACGTGGTCACGAACAATTACGGCACCAGCATCCCCATGGTGGACACGGCCAGCGTGCTGCAGCGCACCCTGGAGATCGTAAAGGAGCAGGAGACTGCGTTCATCTGCACCAACGTGCAGGAAACGGACCTGTGCGGCCACCGGGAGAATGTCGCGGCCTACGCAGACCGCCTGCGGGTGGCGGACGAATGGATCGGCAAGATCCGCGATGCCCTGGGCGAGGACGATATCCTCATCGTGCAGGCGGACCACGGCAACGACCCGACCATCGGACACCCGCACCACACCCGTGAGATGGTGCCGCTGATGATCCACAGCGCCCACTCCACCCCCAAGAATATCGGGATCCGCAAGACCCTCAGCGATGTCGGTGCGACCGCTGCGGACTATTTCCACAGCAAGGCACCGGAAAACGGCACCAGCTTTCTGCCGCTGCTGCTGAAGTAAAAACAAAGGAGCGGAGAACCGATGAAGATCATTCGCGCAAACGATTACGCAGACATGTCCCGCAAGGCGGCCAACATCCTTTCGGCGCAGATCATCCTGAAACCCGACTGCGTGCTGGGTCTGGCCACCGGCGGCACCCCGGTGGGTGCCTACCAGCAGCTGGTGGAGTGGTACAACAAGGGTGACCTCGACTTTTCAGGGGTGACGACCGTCAATCTGGATGAGTACCGCGGCCTGCCCAAGGACCACCCGGAAAGCTACTGGAGCTTCATGCACC
>ERZ772889.3084-NODE-3084-length-12049-cov-3.190012_pt1 | contig 12049 bp, 13 predicted proteins | sample MGYA00512127_ERZ772889 | MGnify/ENA primary metagenome ERZ772889 (study PRJEB29015, sample SAMEA2737689) | human gut metagenome | biome: human gut; feature: human-associated habitat; material: faeces | place: China | collected 2012 ...
AGTGTAAATAAGGGTCTTGATGTAGATAAGCCAAGAAACCTTGCAAAAAGTGTTACTGTAGAATAATTTCCTTACCAAGGAGGATTGCATATGAAAAAAATAGGGAAACATATTCCGGGGCTGATTGTAATGCTGGTAGTTCTGGCAACTGCTGTTGTATTTGTAGGAATGCTCCTGAATATGAAAGTGATCCCGACAAAATTCATCGCAGTGATCAGTCTGGTTATGCTGATTCTGGTACTGATTGTCGGAGCACTTGTATGGAACGCAGACAAAAAAATACGTTTTGTTCTGGGAGTATTGATTGCCGCTATTCTGGGTGCGGCGTTTATTCTTGGAAGCATGTATGTTTATCAGACCCATTCAGCACTTGCGGATATTTCCGGTGTGAATACAGAGGTCACGGAAGTTGGAATATATGTCCGTGCGGATGATTCTGCTGATTCGATAGCGGCAACTGCGGACTATGTATATGGTGTCCTTACAGATCTTGACCGTGAGAATTCCGATAAGGCTATTCAGGAGGTAGATTCTGAAGCCGGAAAAAGTGTCAAGGTTCAGGAATTTGCAGGGCTTACAGAGCTCGTTGACGGCCTTCTGAACGGACAGACAGGGGCCATCGTTCTGAACAGCGCCTATCTGAGCGTGATAGAGGAGATGGATGGATATTCAGATGTTTCATCCAGAATCCGTGAACTGACAGTAAAAAAAGTGGAAACAACCATTGAGCCGCAGCAGACGGAACAGAAATCTGAAGACAGCGCAGATAAAGGAACGGTTTATACAATCTTTATCAGCGGTATTGACAGCAGAAGCGGATTGGTTGCCAAGAGCAGAAGTGATTCCAACATTGTGGCAACTGTAAACACAGATACCCACCAGGTTCTGCTGGTGTCTACACCACGTGATTATTTTGTGCCGCTTTCAATTTCCGGCGGACAGAAAGATAAGCTGACCCATGCGGGAATCTATGGCATTAATGTATGTATGGATACTCTGGGAATGCTTTACAATGAAGATATCAATTACTATTTCCGTATCAATTTTGCCGGATTTGAACAGCTGATTGATGCTCTTGGTGGTATTACCGTTTATTCTGATTAGGAATTTGATTCCAAGAATGAGGTAGGATATCACTTTAATCAAGGCGAGAACCAGATGAACGGAGAACAGGCACTGATTTTCAGTCGTGAGCGTTATTCCTTCCAGGAGGGAGACCGCCAGCGCGGAAAGAATCAGATGGCCGTAATCAAGGGCGTAATCAATAAAGCGCTTTCTCCGGAACTCCTGAAAAATTATTCTTCCGTACTTTCCAGCATCCAGGGATGTTTTGAGACAAATATCTCCTATGAGGAAATTGCCGGTATTCTGCAGAAGCAGCTGAATAACGGGGGAGACTGGAATATTGTAAGCTACAGTGTAAATGGTACCGGTGACACACAGAAACCGTATTCCATGAGCCAGAAAGCATATGTTATGATTCCGGATGAGTCTACTGTTCAGAAGGCTGAAGAGATGATGAAGAAGGTCCGTGACGGTGAGACTGTTTCCCAGGAGGAAGCAGATGCAGATGCATCTGCGGCCGCAGCTACGGATACAGATACGCAGTCTGCCGCTGCGGAAACTACAGACACAGCAGCACAGAATGCAACAGATACACAGGCAGCAGATAGTGGTGCAGCACAGTAGTAAACGAAATAAAGCGTAGAAAAACCGCCAGGCGGTGCAACTGGTATTCAGAACTTATTCTGAACCAGTGTACCGCAGGCGGTTTTTAGTTTTTGATAAAATTATAGTTAAAGAATTTCTTTCAGATAACGCTCCAGGGCATCCTGCCATGTTGGAAGGGGCTGGAAACCGTTTCTTACAAGTTTGGACTTATCCAGGCGGCTGTTGAATGGTCGAACCGCTTTGGAAACACCATATTCTGCAGTAGTAACAGGAGAAACCTGTACGTTTTCATATTCTTTATGACCGAGGGCAGCAGCCTGACGGAAGATTTCTTTTGTGAAATCATACCAGCTGATGAAACCGCCCTCGTTGGTTGCATGATAATAGCCGTATTTTTCTGTCTCGATCATGTCTACCAGAAGACGGGCAAGGTCATAGGTGTAGGTTGGTGTACCGATCTGGTCACTGACTACGGTCAGTTTGTCGTGGGTTTTCCCTAAGTTTACCATGGTGCGGATAAAGTTCTTACCGTTTTTGCCGAATACCCAGGCAATACGCACGATAAAGAATTTATCAACAGTGCCGGATACTGCCAGCTCGCCGTCAAGCTTGGTCTGGCCGTATACATTCTGGGGAGCGTAGTCTTTGCAGTCCGGATCCCATGGAGTGGTTCCCTGGCCGTCAAAAACATAGTCTGTGGAAATGTACATCATTTTGATGCCAAGCTCTTTACAGATGTCCGCAATGTTCTGGGTTCCCACAACATTGACAAGACGTACTTTTTCGCGATTTTCTTCATCCTCTGCAGCATCTACGGCTGTCCATGCGGCACAGTGAACCACTGCGTCAGGATTTACCTTGCGGATGGCTTTTGCTACTGCTTCTTTATCTGTGATATCCAGCTGGACATAAGGCATGGTGGTAACCGGAGTACCATCTGCAATGCCGCTGTAGGAAGGTGCAATGTCGCTTCCTACGCCTTCATGTCCACGGCTGGACAGTTCATTCATCACGTCATGGCCAAGCTGGCCGCCAACGCCTGTTACGAAAAATTTCATGCTTTAACCTCCTCGCGGTTTCCATACATTTTTTCGTAGTAATTCTGGTACTCACCGGAGATGATGGTTTCCCACCATTCCTTGTTGTCAAGGTACCATTTGATGGTCTTTTTGATTCCGTCTGCAAATTTTGTCTCCGGAAGCCAGCCAAGTTCGTTATGGATCTTGGTCGGGTCGATGGCATAGCGCATGTCGTGGCCTTTACGGTCAGCTACGTGTGTGATCAGGCTTTCCGGTTTTCCAAGTTCCTTGCAGATCAGTTTTACGATGTCGATGTTCTTCATCTCATTGTGTCCGCCTACGTTGTAAACCTCACCTACACGTCCTTTGTGGATGATCAGATCGATGGCACGGCAGTGATCCTCAACATAGAGCCAGTCACGGACATTTTCACCTTTTCCGTAAACTGGAAGTGGTTTGTCGTTCAGAGCGTTGGCGATCATCAGCGGGATCAGCTTTTCCGGGAAGTGATATGGGCCGTAGTTGTTAGAGCAGCGGCTGATGGTCACTGGCAGGCCGTAAGTTCTGTGATATGCCAGAACAAGAAGGTCTGCGCCTGCTTTGGAAGAGCTGTAAGGGCTGCTTGTGTGGATCGGAGTTTCCTCTGTGAAGAAAAGGTCCGGTCTGTCAAGCGGAAGATCTCCGTAAACCTCATCTGTGGAAACCTGATGATAGCGCTGGATTCCGTATTTACGGCAGGCATCCATGAGAACAGCAGTACCCTTGATGTTGGTGTCAAGGAATACCTCCGGGTTTTCGATGGAACGGTCTACGTGGCTTTCAGCTGCGAAGTTTACCACGATGTCCGGATGCTCCTCTTCGAAAAGCTTGTAAACAGCGTCACGGTCTGTGATGCTTTCCTTTACAAAGCGGAAGTTTGGTTTGTCCATGACCGGTGCAAGAGTGGAAAGGTTTCCTGCATAGGTCAGACAGTCCAGACAGATGATGCGGTAATCTGGGTATTTTTTTAACATGTGAAAAATAAAGTTACTTCCGATAAATCCGGCTCCACCGGTTACGATAATTGTCATAATATCCTCCTAAAAATAAAAGTGTTAATATGTTTAAATGTGTCAATTAGTTTGCTTATAATTCTTATCTGAGTAATGTAGCTTAGTAAAGCTGTTCCTGATATTTTCCATCAAGTACATCACGCAGATACTGACCATACTGGTTCTTTTTAACGATTTCATATGTTTTTTCAACATCTTCCTTTGAAATCCAACCATTAAGATATGCAATCTCCTCAAGACATGCAATCTTTCTGTGCTGATGAGTTTCAACTGTCATTACGAAGTTTGTTGCATCAACAAGACTTTCATGTGTTCCTGTATCAAGCCAGGTAAATCCCTGACCAAGAAGCTCAACGTTAAGTTCGCCATCATTAAGATATATTCTGTTAAGGTCAGTAATCTCAAGCTCGCCTCTTTTTCCGGGTTTAAGGTTCTTAGCATATTCAACAACCTTGTTGTCATAGAAATATAAACCTGTTACGCAGTAATTGCTCTTTGGCTTTTCAGGTTTTTCTTCTATAGAAATTGCTTTTCCATCCTTGTCAAATTCAACAATACCGAAACGTTCCGGATCATCTACATAATATCCAAATACAGTAGCTCCCTTTCCGGTCTCTGCATTCTCAACAGCAGCTTTCAGACGTTTATTCAGTCCATGACCTGCAAAAATGTTATCTCCGAGAACCATTGCTACTGTATCATCACCGATGAATTCTTCTCCGATGATAAATGCCTGAGCAAGTCCGTCCGGGCTTGGCTGTACTGCATAAGACAGATTCACACCAAACTGATGTCCGTCTCCTAACAGTTCTTGGAATCTTGGTGTATCCTGTGGTGTTGAGATGATCAGGATATCACGAATGCCTGCGTTCATCAGCACTGACATTGGATAATAGATCATCGGCTTGTCATAGATTGGCAGTAACTGCTTTGATGTTACCATTGTTAATGGATACAGACGTGTGCCTGAACCACCTGCTAAAATAATTCCTTTCATTTCAGAAACCTCCTCGTTTTGTATAAATAGGTTATCAAGTTCTTCACTTTCTATTCTAGTCTCCATGTTTCGTGTTAATTAGATTATAAAAGGTGACCTTAGGTCACCTTCAAGTATTTTTTTATTTTTTTGTAACTTTCCTGTAATATTTAAGAAATTCTTAAGAATCACTTCTGGTATTCATCTCTAATGTGGATACTTTTTGGTTGGCAACTTATGTCCTATATGCCCTATATACATCTTCTTTTGTGTTGTATCCGGATAAAAAAATATTCTTCCGGCATATCCTCCGGTAAACCTTGTATGCCATGAAAACAGTTGTGCATTTCCTTCCGGTAACAAAAAAGTATGTTCCGTCTCATATTGTTCTAATGTTAGCGGTGTTTCCGGTGAAGCTTTAGGTAAAAGCTTCTTGTCAAATTGGTTTCCCATTTTTTCAGCTGCCACCTGTAACTCCAACAGGCGTTTATACACTTGTCCCGCTTCTGCAACACCTACATTCTTATAACATCCATTTATCGCATTTTCACAAAAGATTAAATTCGGAAATCTAGTCTCTTTACATTTCAAAACATCTTGTGCTGACCGGATCTCTGCACGCCACTCTTTCCTTTTTTCCTTGTACTTTTCTTCAAAAGGCTCTACATTCTTCTGACACGATACATTCGGGACCTGTACATGTTCTTCCTTTAAATCGTCCTTCTCATTAAATGTCACATAATATCCACTAATCTCAGGGGTTTCCCAATAGTCATCACTCAAAAAACTAATCGTCACGCCCTCTGTTTCATATGCCAGCAGACATCCCTTTGATATATATTTCTTCCCTTGAATTTCTAGATCGAATTCGCTTTCCAATTCAACCTCCGAAGGATCATATATCACGGATTTATTTAATAACGCTCGGAATCTTCTCTTTGTTTCCATATCTACAACCGGATCATTTCTCCACTGTTCTATTCTGTAATTTTTTGCCAATTCAAAAGAACAATAATTCTGATCCATAAGCACAGAGTCATTTATAATTATTTTCTTCACTTTCGAATATGTATTCAAAAAACTATCCATAATCTGTCTGCCCTCGGATATTGTATCTACCGGAAATTTTGCAGACAAGTCATTTATTATCATTTGCATACTTGTATCCTCTAGAACAATTCATCAATTGCCCTGTCCCATTCATCAAAGAACCCTTCCGGCCAGAAGCTCAGTCTTCCATCTTTATATAAGACCGGATTATCAATAACTGGGATAGAACTGTATTCTTCTGTATCGGCTTTTTTTCTGGAAAAATAATATAGGCGCACTATATCCGGATCAATCATATTATGTTTTGCACACAAACGTATTCCATTCAAAATATGATCACTATGCGTTTCTACAATAACCTGCACACCTCCCTGTGCTGCTCTGGCGATCAGTTCTCCCATTTTTCTCTGTCCTCTTGGATGTAAATGCGCTTCCGGATTCTCCAGAATGATTAATTCTCCCTTTTTCGCCTTCACAAGTGCCAGCACAATTGGTAATACATAAGAAATACCAAAACCAACATTCTGCGCAGTAAAGTAGTCTGCTCCTATATTTCCCTCCTGATGCACCATAAGACCAATTCTGTTGCTATGTCCATAATCTTCCATTCGAAGAGACACACCCGGCGTAATCTCCCCCAGCCAACATTCTACCTGTCTTTGAAGTCGTCTACTCGGTTCCTCATCATAAAGAATATTTTTATTTTCAACTTCTTCTGACTCGTGCGTCTGTAAATAGTGTACCGCATACTCTCCATGATTTCCGATTTGTTCCTGTTCCCAGACTTCGTAATATGATTTTTCATAACTACTTTGTGGTCCCAGACGATCCGCCGCAATATAGTTAAATCCACTTCCAAACAAATTCATATCTTTAACCATATTTATGTCTATATTTTCTAATAATTTCAGAAAATCTGCCATACCATTATAATCATATTCTGCCGACAGCATCGTACTTTCATCGCTTATTTTCATTTTTATGCGATTCTCTTCTGCCTCTGTATATAATACATCTTTTCCCACACCAAGATTTGTATATTTTCCATTCAGATAAATGCCCTTTTCCAAAGCATTCTGTTCATACGACTGTCTTAACAACAACAGCATCTGTATTATCGTAGACTTCCCCATACTGTTTATTCCCGACAGTAAATTCAAATTAGACATCTCCAACGAAATATCTTTGAAACATTTAAAATTCGATGCTTCTATTCTTTGTATCATCTAAGACTCCTCTCAATAAATTCTCAATTCTTGTAAACCGAAATAAAAAGGATTTTTTATCACTTGCTTTAATAATCTGCAAAAACACCTCATCATTACAAAGTTTCATAAATCTTTTATATACTTCTTTCTTTTCTTCTGCTAATTTTTTTAATTCCGAATCATTTAACACAAACATACTTCTGCACCATGCTTCATAAATTGCTTTATTAATCGGGCGGCGCATTCCATTCTCCCCTAATTTTCGAAATGCATATTTTCCCATGATAATTCTGGAATATCTCATCACACGTATGAACTGCTGCTCCATCAGTTCTTCATCCACACATTCTTTGGAATTCAGAAATTCCATTGCTCCATTCAGATAATTATCCGGTACTCCTTCATATTTTTCAATTCCATAATAACAAACCGCTATAAATCTAAGAACAAATTCCTGATCCATCATCCGGTCTTCTTTTATGCTAAAGGTGGTTGCAGATAAAAATTCCTGTATCTTTGCAAATTTTTTACATATCTTTGTTGCATTCCCCTGATATAATGCATGCCTTATTTCCTGTGGTTTTAATTCCAGTCCGCCTGTATTAATTCTTTTAAATATATTATATTTCACATTTACCGGAGTTCCACTTTTTACAATATAAGCGACAATATTCGTCTCTTCAATACGTCTTACAAACGCTCTCGGAAGTTCTGAAAATGTCAATCCATTCAAGTCACTGAAGAATTCCAGTCCAGTAAGCTTCAGCGTCTTATCAATCACAAACTCTTTCAATGCCGTAAGTCTTTGAAGTCCATCTATAATCAGCCACGAATCAACAATTCCACCATCAAAATAAAAAGCCGGAATAGGTATTCTTAAAAACAAAGACTCTATTAACTGACTTTTTTGAATGTCCGTCCACAATCCACCCTTTCTCTGAAAATCCGTATTCATATCAATCTCTTTATATTGTAAGCGCTTAATCAAACTTGATAATTCCATTGTCTTCATATCGATATCAATCTTACTTGGATCAAACGGACGGATCATCGGTATTGTCTGTTCATCATTTTCAACTTCTGCATCCTGTTCCTGAACATCATCGATAACTTCTATATTCATCTTACTTAGATAAGCTTTTATCCGATTGTACATCTCCTCTGTCTGCTTTTCAGATGATAATTCTACCCAGTAATTGCTCACAAGCATAGAACTTATCTTTCCTGACTGTTTTTCACCAATTTCCACCAACAAATCTAAGTCCTTTTTTTCTTTTTCGCTAAACATGTATACTCTCCCGTTTCCGTGCATATAATATTCAACAACTAATAGCTTAACCTTTAATTATTATACTTCCTCAAAGGATTATTGTAAAATGGAATCTGAATACGCAATCAAAATATCCCTCACAAAACATATACATGACAATCCCATCCGTCCATATTACTGGAGTTTAATAACATATACGACCCAATGGGTTCAGATTATCGGTGGATGGGAATCATCTCCTGCAGCCTGCATGGAAACCGCTCTTAAGTATTATCAGAATCATCTCCAATCATAACTTTACAATCCTTCTTATAACATGCAATTCCGTATTTTATAAACTGCCGCATACCGTCCTGCTTCAGTCTTGCCATATAATCCTTTTCTTCAATCTGCTGCAATGCTTCTGTGCATGCCCGCTCCAGATCACCATCTTCCGCATACTTCATCTCGACAGCCACACCTGTGCGGTCTTTCGGGATCTCAATCAGGATATCACTGTATCCAAGTTCAGATACCCGGTTGTAAAAAGAACGCTCCACAGATTTTCTATTGAACTATCTAATTCATTATAAGTCAGATCCTGACGAATCTCCTTTATAATCAATTCTCCGGCGATCAGCTGCTCAATCTCATTTTTCGTCCAGTAATCCGCCTTATCAATAAAACACCGTACCATAGCGTTTCCACTGGTATTCGACCAGTAGTCTTCCGGCAGTGCATTGATATCCGCACAACGATTCTTGCAATAATTGATCACATCCCACGGACAGTATACATCCGTTTCACCGAACTGGTATCCGTCATACCATTCTTTCACGGTATCCTAGCATTCCTTAATTCCATAGTATGACAACATTTCTTTTACTTCCGTATCTGTAAATCCGAAATATTCATCAAATTCTACATTGGTAATTGAATAAATATTAAAATTATTGAGTCCCGTAAATATACTCTCTTTTGAAACACGAAGACAGCCTATCAGCACCGCAAAGAACAAGTTCGAATTCGTCTTTAATGCATTACCAAATAATCCACGGATCAACATTACCATCTCATCATAATAACCATACTGGAAAGCTTTATCCAATGGCACATCGTATTCATCAATCAAAATGATCACTTCTTTACCGTAATGCTTTGCAAGCAGTTCAGACAATACAAGCAAACTCACCGGCAACATTTTCTTCTTCTGCCAGGAAACGCCCCTTGTCTATGCGTACCATACTGTCATACATTTTTCTTTCACCGGCATCCAGTTTCTCACTTTCGGTCAGAAAAGAGAATCTTCTGATTTCACTCCCAATCACATACTGCATTGCTTCTCTGGCTGTCTGAAAGTTCTGTCCTTCGATTCCTTTTAAGCTTATAGAAATCACTGGAAACTTTCCCATATATTTATCGCATAATTCTTTTTCTTCAGAAATCTTTAATCCTTCAAAGACGGATTTGTCTCTTCCGATTTCAAAAAAGGGTTGGAGCATGTTCATATTCAGGCTTTTTCCGAAGCGTCTTGGGCGGGTGAAAACATTTACCTTTGCCCAGCTTTTAAGAAGTGCCACAATGATTGTCGTCTTGTCTACATAATAAAAATTTTCTTTGATTAGTTTTTCAAAGTTCTTCACACCTACCGGCAATTTTTTCCTGTTATTCATTTATTCATGCTCACTTTCTTGCCACATTTCAAAAAGCGCATTTATTAATGCATACATTTATTTTATTATACACAACATTTTTATTATTCTCAATCATTATACCCAACAAAAATCCCAGCATCTTTCGTAATATGAAATCCGCCTTCCGTCTTCTTCCGCACATAAGACTGGAACTCCTTGTAATGATCCAGAATATACTGTCCCTGATTTCCATGGCACGACAAGATATAAGAAATCAATGGCTCCGGTTCCGGCACGATAAGCGAATCCTCATACCGCCTCCACTCTATCTTTTCAAAATCCTTCTGAAGAATCTCTTCTCCGTTCTCTTTTCCAAAACGCTCGTACAGATTCTTTGCTGCCAGTACGATTCGGTCATCGAACTTCTGTACCAGTTCACTCACTTCTCTCATATGATCATTGCCATATGTACTGCAGACAAATCTTCCTCCCAGCTTCAATACACGTTTTACTTCTTTACAAACTTTCGGGATATCTTCGCAATAAAACAACACATGATTGGCAATTACAAGATCAAATGCATCCTTATCATATGGGATTCTTCCCGCATCAAATACACGGAATCTGAACCTGCTGTCGTCTGCACCGATCGTACGCCTTGCATCTCTTAACATTCCATCCGATATATCTGATACTACGATCTCCGTCTGTTCCGGAATCTTATCCCTGTCCACGTTCCAGAGTGTACCATCTCCACATCCCAGCTCCAGAACCTTCATTCCCGGCTTTAATTCCAGTTGTTCGAAAATCCATGGAAACCATCCTTTCGTATTCTGTGAATACAGACTGTGTAGGTTAATTCTTGCGGAAATGTTCGATGCATCCTGATACTGGTTCTTCATACTTTTCTCCATACCGGTCAGATGGATCAGATTCAACATCTGGCTCCAGTCAATGGAATGTTCTTTCTTAATCAGATCCGACGTATCCTGAATTGCCTGCTCCACCAGCTGCATCTGTTCGATGCGGTCACGGACTAATTTTAACTGAATGTTAAGAGAGTTGAGCATGAAGTGATAGTCTGCATCATCGATCGTCATATCACGGATATCGTCCAGCGAAAATCCCAGATATTTCAAAAGTAATATCTGCTGTAGTCTGGCGAAGTCTTCATCTGTGTAGAATCTTGCGCCAGCTTCTGTGACGTAAGATGGTTTTAATATATTCTGTTTGTCGTAATAGCGAATTGTCCGCAGGGTCACGTGGGCCATGCGGGCAAATTCACCGGATGAATAGTAGCCTGGTTTTTTCAACTTACTTTCCTTCCTACTTCTTTACAATTGTTCCAATTTTTCTTAACGGTTTTGTCAGCTTCCATGAAGTTGAATTTTCATAATCTTCTATGATTGCTTCCAACTCTTTTATTTTATTATCTCTGTCTGCTATGTCTTTTTTTAACATAAGTTTTTGCTGTTCATTTCTTCGTATTTCATTTTCAAATACTTCTTCCTTTTTCTTTATGTTTTGAATTATTTCTTGTACTTTCCAATCATTATAAAGATGTTCTCCTGTTAATTCATAAAACTTTTTTATATTTAATTCATATTTACTTTCCAAAATATCTGCCGTTATTTTATCTTGAAGTAAGTTTATCAAATATTCTATACCAACATTTGATATAGTTCTTCCCTGTCCTACAGGACTACACAATAAAAATGCTTTTTCACATTCCAATTCTTCTCTTGATTCAGCATTATTATTTTTAAAATATTTTCCAAATGTTTTTTTCAACACTACATCCGACATTTCATCAAAAAAATGTCTTCTGATATCCACATATTCATTATATGTTCTAGTCATATTCTCTTCCGAAGTATTACTATTATTTATTTCATTATCATATCTTCTCATTCTAACTAATTTTTTACTTATCACGGCCATCGGACATTTTTTTGCAACCCTAACCCAATAATCAAAGTCATGTAATTGTCTATATGCAATATTAAATTCTCCTATTTCTACCATAAGTTTTGTTGTCATAAGTACTGATGTCATTGGTAAACAATTCCCAATAAAGAAAAATGTTTCCAACCATTCCTCTTGACTTTCATAATTTACTGCATATAATTTTTCCAACTCCGAGTCAATTATTTGATCCTTCTCATTAATAATTGCTGCATGCGTAAAACA
>ERZ772889.3088-NODE-3088-length-12035-cov-3.214190_pt1 | contig 12035 bp, 8 predicted proteins | sample MGYA00512127_ERZ772889 | MGnify/ENA primary metagenome ERZ772889 (study PRJEB29015, sample SAMEA2737689) | human gut metagenome | biome: human gut; feature: human-associated habitat; material: faeces | place: China | collected 2012 ...
GAATGATGAAATGAAGGGAAGAATTATTGGTCGAGAGGGACGTAACATCCGAACTCTGGAGACCATGACCGGTGTGGATTTAATTATCGACGATACACCGGAAGCTGTTGTCTTATCCGGTTTCGACCCGATCCGACGGGAAGTTGCAAGAATTGCGCTTGAAAAACTGATTGTGGATGGACGTATTCATCCGGCCAGAATCGAAGAAATGGTTGAAAAGGCGCAAAAAGAAGTAGAAGTGATGATGAAAGAGGAAGGTGAACAGGCAACCTTAGAGGTTGGCGTTCATGGTATTCATCCGGAGCTTGTACGCTTACTTGGTAAGATGAAGTTCAGAACAAGCTATGGACAGAATGCGTTAAAGCATTCCATCGAAGTGGCTCAGTTATCCGGTCTGTTAGCTTCAGAGCTTGGACTTGATATCCGTCTTGCGAAGAGAGCAGGTCTTCTCCATGATATCGGTAAAGCCGTGGATCATGAAATGGAAGGCTCCCATATTCAGCTGGGTTCTGAATTATGCAGAAAGTACAAGGAATCACCGGTTGTTATTAATGCTGTAGAATCCCACCATGGAGATGTAGAGCCTCAGTCATTAATTGCCTGTATTGTACAGGCAGCGGATACGATTTCGGCTGCAAGACCGGGTGCCCGTCGTGAGACACTGGAAACATATACGACAAGATTGAAACAATTAGAAGAAATCACCAACAATTTTAAGGGAGTAGATAAATCTTTTGCTATTCAGGCAGGTAGAGAGATTCGTGTAATGGTAGTTCCGGAACAGATTTCTGATACAGACATGGTTCTGTTAGCCAGAGATATTTCCAAGCAGATTGAAGCAGAACTGGAATATCCGGGTCAGATCAAGGTCAATGTAATCAGAGAGTCCAGAGTAATAGACTACGCGAAGTAAGTACAACGGCAGAATTCAGAAATGGATTCTGTCGTTTTTTTTGATAAAGCAGGTAGTGGTAAGAAATCAACCATGCCCATTCATAAGTTGCCGGATAGTACAAATCGGCTAATAATTTCAGTTATTTCCGGCAACTTATTTCATGTGGGGCGTTCGCCCTATAGAAATAATTGCGCAATCTGTCCTTTGTGAGCAAGCTCCCACGGACAAATTGTACAATCATTTCTGCATGGCTGAACTGTTACAGAAAATCCTCTTGAATATTGGGGAAACATATAGTAAAATATTTGAGGTTGCATTGTATACAATTATCCAACGATACGACAACGGAAGGAGAATATTATGAAGTCTTATAAGGAACTCAGCATCGCAGAATTAAAAGAACTGCAGGGAGAACTGAACAAGGAATATGAAGAGGCTAAGGCTAAGGGGCTGAAACTGAATATGGCAAGAGGTCTTCCCAGTGCAGAGCAGCTTGATATGGAGGCTGACTTTTTTAATACCCTTTCCCCGGAATCTGATTTCAAGTCAGAAGCAGGGATTGATTGCAGAAACTATGGAGAACTGGTTGGTATCCATGAAGCCAGAGAGTTAATGGCTGATATGATGGAAATATCTCCGGAAGAAGTCATCGTATTTGGAAATTCGAGTCTGAATGTAATGTATGATACGGTGGCACGTTCCATGATTCTTGGTGTCTGTGGAGCAACGCCCTGGTGTAAACTGGATAAAGTAAAATTTTTGTGCCCGGTACCCGGATATGACCGCCACTTTGCAATTACCGAGCAGTTTGGAATTGAAATGATCAATATCCCGATGAGAGCAGATGGTCCGGATATGGATCTTGTGGAGCAGTATGTAAATAATGATCCTGCTGTGAAAGGAATCTGGTGTGTACCGAAGTATTCCAATCCACAGGGAATCTGCTATAGTGATGAAACGGTTGATCGTTTAGCTTCTATGAAGACAGCAGCCAAAGATTTCAGAATCTTCTGGGATAATGCATATGGAGTACATCTAATCTTTGAAGATGTAAAAGTTAAGAATATCTTAGATGCATGTAAAGAAGCAGGAAATGATAACAGAGCATATTATTTCTTCTCAACATCCAAGATCACATTCCCAGGTGCAGGAGTATCTATCATTGCATCAAGCGATGATAATATTGCAGAGATCAAGAAAGTGATGACAGCCCAGACGATCGGATATGACAAGATCAATCAGCTTCGCCATGTGCAGTTCTTTAAGAATGCAGACGGAGTCAGAAAACATATGCAGATCTTAGCAGATTGTTTAAAACCTAAATTCGAGACAGTTCTTAATACGTTAGAGAAAGAGTTAAAAGGAAGCGGACTGATCACATGGGAGAATCCAAAAGGTGGATATTTTGTATCTGTAGACGTCCTTCCAGGATGTGCAAAGAGAGTTGTAGAACTTGCCAAAGAAGCAGGGGTTACATTAACTGGAGCAGGAGCTACATATCCATATAAGAATGATCCAAAAGACAGCAATATCAGACTGGCACCTTCTTACCCAACAGTAGAAGAGTTACAGCAGGCAATGGATCTGTTTTGTGTATGTGTGAAGAAAGCAGGAATTGAAAAACTGTTAGAACAGGCATAAGAGTTCATAAAAAATACTATGAGGAATATTCTTTATCAATGGTGATAAGGCATGTTCCTCATTTGTTTTTGTAATACTAGTATTTGGTTTTTAAAATATAAATTCAAAGATTGTATCTATACAATTAACACGTTGATGTGGTAAAATAAAACTGTTTATTCGTAAAATAATAAAAAGGAGTTGATTATACATGAAATTTACAAAGATGCACGGTTGTGGCAATGACTACGTATATGTAAACTGTTTAGAAGAAAAGATCAATAACCCAAATAAAGTGGCAAAATTTATCAGTGACCGGCATTTTGGAATTGGTTCTGATGGAATGATCTGTATTTGTCCATCAGATAAAGCTGATTTTAGAATGGCCATGTATAACTCTGATGGTTCAGAAGGAGCCATGTGCGGAAATGGTGTCCGCTGTATTGCAAAATATGTCTATGATTATGGACTGACAGATAAAACAACGATCACGATCGAGACAAAAGGCGGAATTAAAGAATTAGACCTTACAGTTGAAGACGGCAAAGTGACATGGGTGAAAGTTGATATGGAAGCACCGATCACAAAAGCTTCACAGATTCCTGCAATCTATGATGATCTTGATGAAGTGATCGATCAGCCAGTGATCGTTGATGGAAAAGAATATAATATCACATGTATTTCTATGGGAAATCCACATGGAGTTGTATTTGTAGATTCTGTTGCAGATATCGACATTGAGAAGATCGGACCAAAGTTTGAAAATCATCCAATGTTCCCAGATCGTGTGAATACAGAATTTATTGAACTTGTTGATGATAAAACGATCAAGATGCGAGTATGGGAGAGAGGCGCAGGAGAAACTCTTGCATGCGGTACAGGAGCCTGTGCAAGTGCTTATGCATCTTATCTGAATAAGAAAACAGGAAAGAAAGTCTTGGTACATCTTTTAGGTGGAGATCTTCAGATTGAATATGATGAAGAAAAAGATACGATCTTTATGACAGGACCAGCAACAACAGTGTTTGATGGCGAGATCGATCTTACAGGAATTGACGATTAAGAGTACAAAGATAGAAGAATTATTGGAGATAGAACATGATATTAAAAGAATTATTAGAACGTTCAGAATATACCCTCGTGCAAGGAAGTGAAGATGTAGAGATTTCTACATTAGTATATGATTCAAGAAAGATTGAAAAAGGCAGTGTATTTGTATGTATCAGCGGAGCAGCCTTTGATGGTCATAAATTTGTAGCACAGGCTGCTGAACTTGGAGCGGCAGCAGTCGTAGTAGAAAAAGATGTAGAAGTACCAGAAAATCTGACAGTGATCAAGTTTGATAATACAAGACTTGCTTTAGCCGAGATGTCAGCAGCATACTTTGGATATCCAGCAGAAGAACTGACAACGATCGGTATCACAGGAACCAAAGGAAAGACAACAACAACGTATATGATCCGTGCAGTCCTAGAACATGCAGGACAGAAGACAGGATTGATCGGAACGATTGAGACAATCATCGGAGATGAGAGAATTCCATCCGTCAATACAACACCAGAATCTTATATCGTACAGGAATCTTTCCGTAAGATGGCGGACGCAGGATTGAAAAATGTTGTTATGGAAGTATCTTCTCAGGCATTGATGCTTCATAGAACAAGTGGATTTGAATTTGATTATGGAATTTTTACAAACCTTGCAGAAGACCATATTGGGGAAAATGAACATAAAGATATGGACGACTATATTCATTGTAAGAGTCTGTTATTTAAGCAGTGTAAACAAGGAATCGTCAATGGAGATGATGACTATGTAGAAAGAATCATCAAAGATCATACATGTGCGATCGAAACATATGGAATGAAGGATACAAACGATGTTTATGCTGAAAATATTACAAGAATTCAGGAACCTGGATACCTTGGAGTTGCTTACGATCTCAAAGGAAAACAGGAATATAACGTACATGTAGATATCCCAGGAGACTTTACAGTTTATAATTCCTTGGCAGCAATCTCTCTTTGCCGCCATATGGGAATTGTCAAAGAAGATGTATTATCAGCATTGAATACAATTCAGGTCAAAGGACGTTTGGAGATCATCAAGACTCCAGGAGATTACACATTAATGATCGACTATGCACATAATGCTATGAGTCTTGAAAGTCTTTTAACAACGATCCGTAAATATAACCCTAAGAAGATCTACTGCTTATTTGGATGCGGTGGAAACCGTGCAAAAGCAAGACGTTATGAGATGGGAGAAGTATCTTCAAAACTTGCAGATCTTACCGTTGTAACATCTGATAATCCAAGAAATGAAGAACCAATGGATATCATCAACGATATTTTGATCGGGGTTCACAAAGCAGATGGAGAATATGTTACGATCCCAGATCGTAAAGAGGCGATCAAATATTGTATGGAACATGCTGGAGCAGGAGATATTGTTATTCTTGCCGGAAAAGGGCATGAAGACTATCAGGAGATCAAAGGTGTGAAACATCATATGGATGAGAGAGATCTGATCCAGGAAATTATCGAAGGAAGATAAAACATCTGTCTTTTGAAATATATAAAGAAACGAAGGAGAATTACAAACGTGGAAGCAAGAATTTCAGGAACAACAAAATTATTCGGATTGATTGGTTCACCGGTTTCACATTCCGCATCACCAGCAATGCAGAATTACGGTTTTCAGGCATGTGGAGTCGATGGAGCGTATCTTGCCTTTGATATTAAAGAAGAGGAAGTGCCAGAATTCGTAAAATCCATGCGTCTGTTAAATATTCAGGGATGTAATGTTACAATGCCAAATAAAACAGCAGCAGCTCAGAATATGGATGAATTATCACCAGCAGCAGAATTGATCGGTGCCGTTAACACAATTGTAAACAGAGACGGAAAATTATACGGACATATCACAGATGGTGAAGGTTTTGTTGCAAACTTAAAAGATCATGGAATCGGCGTTGAAGGAAAAGATATCGTAATCTTTGGAGCAGGTGGAGCAGCAACAGCGATTCAGGTACAGTGTGCATTAGATGGAGCAAAATCTATCACGATCTTTAACCCAAGAGATCCATTTTTCGAGAGAGCCCAGAAGATGGTAGAGAAGATCAAAGCTAAGGTACCAGAATGTCAGGTAGAATTATATGATCTCGATGCGAAAGATACAATGCGTGAAAAGATTGATGCAGCAGATATTTTAGTTAATGGAACATTACTTGGAATGAAACCAAAAGAAGATACAACAGTGATCTCAGATACAACAATGTTTCATGAAGGATTAGTTGTAGCTGATGTTGTATATAATCCAGAAGAGACAAGATTCTTAAGAGAAGCAAAAGAACATGGATGTATCACAGTTCCAGGAAAAGGAATGCTATTATGGCAGGGAGTTGCATCTTTCAAATTATTTACAGGGAAAGATATGCCGGTTGATGAAGTGAAAGAAAGATTCTTCCAGGGAGTATAAGATACATAGATCATATATGGAAACAAAAAGATCAGAAACTGTAATAAGCAGATTTCTGGTCTTTTTTTCTTATCGTCTTCATATACTTTATCAGTCTATAAAGGAGGAACTTATGGATCAGTTTAATGTATATAAGGATATGAAAGCAAGGACAAACGGAGAGATTTACATTGGTGTTGTTGGTCCGGTGCGAACAGGAAAGAGTACATTTATCAAACGTTTTATGAATCTGATGGTATTGCCAAATATCGAAGATGAAAACGACAGAAATCGTGCAAATGACGAACTTCCACAATCTTCAAGTGGTAAAACGATCATGACAACAGAACCGAAATTTGTTCCAAATGAAGCAGTATCAATAAAGACGGAAGAAGGAATCGAATTAAATGTCCGACTGATCGATTGTGTGGGATATATGGTGGAAGGCGCTACAGGACACATGGAAGGAGAAGAAGAGAGGCTTGTAAAAACACCTTGGTTTGATTATGAAATACCATTTACGAAAGCAGCGGCAATTGGAACAAAGAAAGTGATCACGGAACATTCAACGATCGGTGTAGTTGTAACTTGTGATGGTTCTTTTGGGGAAATTGCAGCAAAACAATATGAGCCAGCGGAAGAAGAAACGATCAAACAACTGAAAGCATTGAAAAAGCCATTTGTTGTTTTATTAAATACGATTCATCCATATTCAGAAAGCACAAAGCAGCTAGCGGCTGAAAAGGAAGAAAAATATCAGACAAAAGTGCTACCAATGAATTTAGAACAGATGAAAAAAGAGGATATTTATGAAATTATAAAGAGTGTGTTGATGGAATTTCCGATTTCATCAATTGGATTTTATGTTCCAAGATGGACAGAGATGTTAAAGAAAGATCATCCATTAAAAATGGAATTACTTCAAATGGCCAGAGATGTGATCACAGAAAAAACAACAATGAGAGACATTTATGAAGAACAAGAAAAAGAATATGAGTACATAACGGGGCAGAAACTAGAATCTGTTGCGATGGACAGTGGGGAAGTGGTCATCACAGTAAAAGTTGGGGATGTATATTATTATGAATTTTTAAGTGAAACAACAGGGATGGAGATTCGCAATGAATATGAATTTATCAAGATCATGGGAGAATTAGCAAAGAAAAAGAAAGAGTACGAAGAAGTTGGAGAAGCATTGGCGGCAGTAAAACAAAGAGGATATGGTGTTGTGACACCGACGAAAGAAGAAATTGTATTAGAAGAACCGCAGATTGTAAAACATGGAAGTAAATACGGAGTAAAAATTAAGGCAAGTGCACCTTCTATTCACATGATCCGTGCAAATATTTCAACGGAGATCGCTCCGATCGTTGGGGAAGAATATCAGGCAAAAGATCTGATGGACTATATTGAGCAGGGATCGAATCAGCCAGGGGAAAGTATGTGGGATGTCAATATTTTTGGAAAGACGTTAGAACAGCTGGTTGGAGACGGTATGCAGACGAAGGCATTAAAAATGACAGATGAGAGTCAGCAAAAGCTTCAGGATACAATGGAAAAGATCATAAATGAAAGTAATGGCGGTCTTGTCTGTATCATTATCTAAGAACATTGACAAACGGATGGAAAAAGAATATACTTTGATAGACAAAGTGTTTTTGATCTGTCATTTATGAGTACAGATCAAGAAGAGAAAAAAAGAAGCGATTAAGATAAGTGGAGTAGTTATGTCTGTAAAAATATTAGGAACAGGAAGTTTTCTTCCAGAAAAATCAGTGAGCAACGATGACCTTTCCAAAGTGATGGATACAAGTGATGAATGGATTTCATCCAGGACAGGGATTCGCAGCAGGCACATTTCGATTGAAGATACAACATCAACGATGGCAGTGAAAGCTGCAGAGAAAGCATTAGAAGTTGCAGGAATCAGTGCGGAAGAATTAGATCATATTTTCGTTGCAACATTATCAGGAGATTATGCAACACCAAGTACGGCTTGTCAGGTACAGAAAGGAATCGGAGCTGTCAATGCAGTCTGTATGGATATTAATGCAGCATGTTCAGGATTCGTTTTTGGATTAAATACAGCAGTTGCATATGCGAGAGCAGGAATGGGTAAGAAGATGATGATCATTGGGGTTGAGACACTTTCTAAGATTCTTGACTGGAGTGACCGCAGTACTTGTGTATTATTTGGAGATGGTGCAGGATGCGCGATCGTGGAAGCGGATGAAGAAAGAGAAATCTTTATCGATGCAGGATCTGATGGAGCACGAGGAGATGTTTTAACATGTGAAGAAAGACATTTAAACAATCTCTTAGTAAAGGATGATTCTCCAATGCAACAGGTTGCCATGGATGGGCAGGAAGTATTCAAATTTGCAGCACGTATGGTGCCAAAGAGTATTAACAAAGTCCTTGATGAAGCAGGCGTTTCCAAAGAAGAAATCAAATATTTTGTATTACATCAGGCTAACAAAAGGATCATTGAAGCAGCAGCGAGAAGATTGAAGCAGCCAATTGAAAAGTTCCCGATGAATATAGACCGTTGTGCGAATACTTCATCAGCAACGATTCCGATTCTTTTAGATGAGATCAATCAAAAAGGAATGCTAAACCGAGGAGATAAGATTGTTTTAAGTGGTTTTGGCGGAGGACTTACTTGGGGTTCTGTTTATCTTACATGGTAAGAAGCAGACAAATACGATACAAATGAAGATAAAAATAGTCAGCTTTCATATAAGATGATAGGAGTTGACTATTTTTTTATTGCATAGGAAATTTCAATGAAATAAAAAATATGAAGTAAGAAGAAAGAATCCTGTAATACAAGATTCTTTTTGAAGTTAAAATATGATATAATGAGTGGATAAGTACAGGAGGGAATTCATGGAATTACAGTTATGGAGAGAAATGCTCACCCCATATGAGCTGGCAGTTGATGAACTTGTGTTAAAGTTTCGACATATTATAAGAGAATACAGAAATGTCGGAAGATATTCACCGATCGAGCAAGTCGATGGACGTGTAAAATCTATCTCAAGTATTTTGGATAAGATGCAGAGAAAGAAGATCAATGTCAATGATGTAGAAAAAGAACTGGAAGATATTGCGGGAATACGTTTGATCTGTCAGTTTGTGGAAGACATTGATCGTGTATTAGAGATCATAGAGAGTCGTTCTGATATGGAGATCAAGAGCCACAAAGACTATATTTCACATTCCAAAGACAGCGGATATCGAAGCTATCATGTGATCATCTATTATGAAGTGAATACGATTTATGGGAAGAAGCGGATACAGGCAGAGATACAGATCCGTACACTTGCGATGAATTTCTGGGCAACCGTGGAACATTCTTTACAGTATAAGTATAAAGGGGATATTCCACAGCATGTGACAGATAAATTATTAGTTGCATCAGATGCGATCGATGTCTTAGATCATGAGATGTCAACAGTTCGTGATGAGATCATGGATGCACAGGATTCATTCCGTAAGAAGTCAAATCTTGTATCTGAGATCCTTCATACGATGCAGAATTTATATAAAGTTGCGAATCGTCATGAAGTATTAAAGATTCAGGATGAATTTTATAAAATATATGAGACAGGAGATATGGAACGCTTAGAGCATTTTAATAAACAGTTGGATATTATTGCAGAAGGATATCGTGCTCAGAGCATTTCTTAAGAAGAATATGAAATTACCAGAATTATTTGAAGAGAAGATGAGACGTCTATTGGGCGAGGATTTTTCGGAATATGAGAAGCATTTAGATGATCCTGCATATTATGGGATCAGAGTCAATACACTAAAGATTTCAGTGGAAGACTTTTTGAAGATCTGTCCGTTTCATGTGACGAAAGTGCCTTGGACAGATAATGGATTTTATGTGGACAGGGAAGAAAAACCATCAAAACATCCATATTATCATGCTGGATTATATTATATACAGGAACCAAGTGCGATGACACCAGCTTCCTACCTGCCCGTAGAACCGGGAGACCGTGTGCTTGATCTGTGTGGGGCACCAGGTGGAAAGTCTACAGAACTTGGAGCAAAGTTAATGGGAGAAGGATTACTGGTATCGAATGATGTCAGTATCTCAAGAACGAAAGCTCTGATCCGTAATATCGAGATGTTTGGCATCCGTAATGATATGATCCTTTGTACGGAAGCCAAATATTTAGTACCATCAATGACAGGATTTTTTAATAAGATCCTAATTGATGCTCCATGTTCTGGAGAAGGAATGTTTCGAAAGGGGAATAATGAGATCAAGAACTGGCAGCAGAAAGGAAGCGAACCTTATGCAAAATTACAGCGAGAGATCGTTGATGATGCGATCAAGCTATTAGCGCCAGGTGGTATGCTGCTTTATTCTACCTGCACATTTTCACCCGAAGAAAATGAACAGGTGATCGAATATCTCTTAGAGAAGAATGAAGATCTTTCTCTTGTGCCAATGAGGATGTGTGAAGGATTTGACCACGGACACCCAGAATGGACTTTGACAGGAAGAGAAGACATCAAACAATGCATTCGATTATGGCCGCATAAGATCAAAGGAGAAGGACATTTTCTTGCCTTATTGAAGAAAGCAGACGGAGAACAGCCAACATTCAAATACGAAAAGATTAAGAAAGTAAAACTGACACCAGAGACAGAAGAATTCTTCAAAAACTGTAAGATGGATATTGACTGGAGTCATGTTAGAGAACATCAAGGAAAATTGTTTTACCTAAAAGAAGATATTCCAGAGATGAAGAAGGTAAGAGTTCTAAGGAAAGGTCTTTATCTAGGAGAGATGAAAAAAGGAAGATTCGAACCGAGTCAGTCATTTGCAGTAGCGTTGGCGGCCAATGAGTATGAACCATATCTTTCGTTTGACATCAACGATGAGAATACGGTCAAATATTTAAAATGTGAGACATTAGACGTAGATACAAATACCGAAGGAATTCATCTGGTTGGAACAAATGAATTTCCATTAGGATGGGCGAAGATTAAAAAAGGACGACTGAAGAATAAGTATTCTTCCAGCTGGAGATGGTTATAATGGCAAAGAAAACCAGATTAGACAAATTTTTGTGTGACAGTTTAAATATGACAAGAAAAGAAGCGAAAGAGTCTGTCAAAAAGGGTAAAGTTGTGGTTAATGGAGAAGCGATCAAGAAACCAGAATATAAGGTGGATGCAGAACAAGATCAGGTAGAATTTGACCACAAACTGATTCAGTTTGAACAGTTCCATTATCTGATGTTACATAAACCACAAGGGGTTGTATCTGCAACGAAGGATCATCATGATCAGACTGTACTCGATCTGATTCATGAAGATTATAAAGACAGATTGTTCCCCGTAGGAAGATTGGATAAAGATACAGAAGGATTATTATTATTAACGGATGATGGAATGCTGGCACATGAACTTCTTTCGCCAAGAAAACATGTGGATAAAGTATATTTTGCAAAAGTTTCAGGGCAGTTTGGCGAAAATGAGATCGCCAGATTCAAAGAAGGTCTGGATATTGGCAATGGCGAAAAATCAAAACAAGCAAGACTTCAGATCCTTAAAGCAGATGTACAAGAATCAGAGGTTCTGATCACGATCATGGAAGGGAAATTTCATCAGGTAAAACGGATGGTAAAAGCTGTTGGGAGTGAAGTGTTATATTTAAAAAGGCTGTCAATGGGATCATTAAAATTAGATGAAGAGTTAAAGCTTGGAGAATACCGAAGATTAACGAAGGCAGAGTTACAAGAACTAAAGGAGCATAGGAGATAAATGTTAGAGAATAAAAAAGCAGTAATCTTTGATCTTGATGGGACATTAGTTGATTCCATGTGGATCTGGAGAGAGATTGATATTCGCTTTTTGGGAAAATATGGATTGGAAGTTCCGCAAGGGTTAAATGATAAATTAGAGGGATATAGTTTTCATGAAACAGCAGTTTATTTTAAGGAACATTTTCCGTTGCCGCTTACGATCGAAGAGATCATGGAAACATGGAATCGTATGGCTTCCGAAATCTATATCAATGAAATTCGTTTAAAAG
>ERZ772889.3102-NODE-3102-length-11993-cov-4.424192_pt1 | contig 11993 bp, 6 predicted proteins | sample MGYA00512127_ERZ772889 | MGnify/ENA primary metagenome ERZ772889 (study PRJEB29015, sample SAMEA2737689) | human gut metagenome | biome: human gut; feature: human-associated habitat; material: faeces | place: China | collected 2012 ...
TCTTCGGAACTCCGGGATTGGTTACTATGTTTGAAATGTATGATGTGCTTCACGAAAAGATGCAGACTTGCAAGAAACCGATTTTTCCCATTCTTCCTTCCATTAATACAGCCGGAGCGGAGGTTTCCGCCTTCCTGGCAAAAGGGCATGTGAATTTTGCAGACGAAGTGACCTTGGGTACTGCCCTTTCACGTATCGTCAATGCTCCTAAACCGGCAGTTCCTGAAATAGAATTGTTCGGAGTGGACGTTCCGAGGATTCGTCGTATTATTGATTCTATTCCGGAGGATGGTTATATCGCTCCCAATTATGTACAGGCATTGTTGCACGCTGCCGGTATTCCGTTGGTAGATGAATTTGTTTCCGATAATAAAGAGGAGATAGTAGCTTTTGCCCGTCGGTGCGGATTTCCGGTAGTTGCCAAGGTTGTTGGTCCTGTGCACAAATCAGATGTCGGTGGTGTCGTTTTGAACATTAAAAGTGAGCAACATCTGGCACTGGAATTCGATCGTATGATGCAGATTCCTGATGCAAGGGCAATTATGGTACAGCCGATGTTGAAAGGTACGGAATTGTTTATCGGTGCGAAATACGAAGAGAAGTTCGGTCATGTAGTGCTTTGCGGTTTGGGAGGTATTTTTGTGGAGGTGCTGAAAGATGTGTCTTCCGGTTTGGCTCCACTTTCCTACGAAGAAGCCTACTCAATGATTCATTCGCTGCGTGCTTATAAAATCATTCAGGGAACACGTGGACAAAAAGGAGTCAACGAAGATAAGTTTACTGAAATTATTGTTCGTTTGTCCACTTTGTTACGCTTCGCTACAGAAATCAAAGAAATGGATATAAATCCGCTTTTAGCTACGCAAAAAGCCGTTATAGCAGTTGATGCGCGTATCAGGATAGAAAAATAGGACTATTCTTTCATTCATTGAGACATATTTACTATCTTTCCGCTATGATTTTGCCTACATTTGGTAACTCAAACGGAAGGATAGAAAACACGTATGTTTATGAAGAAAGTTCTAATACTTTTAATCTGTTTAATAGGCTATCGGATAGGCTGCCATGCACAGATGGCGGACGAACATTACTATTTTAAAAATCTTAGTGTACAGAACGGGTTATCCCAAAATACGGTCAACGCGATTTTGCAGGACAGGCAAGGCTTTATGTGGTTCGGCACCAAAGATGGCTTGAATAGATATGACGGTTTGTCATTCCGCAAGTTCAAACATGATGACCGCACACGGCGGAGTATTGGCAATAATTTTATCACAGCACTTTATGAGGATGCGAAAGGAGATATCTGGGTAGGTACGGACGTCGGACTTTATATTTATCATCCGGAAAAAGATTCTTTCCGGCATTTTGCTGAATTGAGCGTAGAAAATACGAAAATAGAACATACCGTAACTGCAATTTCCGGAGATAATAAGGGATGTGTCTGGGTAGCGGTAGAGTCACAGGGATTATTTTGTTATGATTTGGAGGAAGGAAAGCTCCGGAATTATACATTGAAGAACTTTCCTTTTATCTCCACCAATGTTCAGTCTTTTGTTTTCGATAATAGCGGAACTCTTTGGATTGGTTGCTATGGTGATGGACTTTTCTTTTCGAAAGACCGTTTGCAAACCCTTCATCCTTATGTCTCGCCTGTAGACAATCAAAAAACTTATGAGAATGATGTCGTGATAGGCCTGGTGAAAGGAGCATATAATTGTCTATATGTAGGCTCTTTAAAGGGAGGAGTAAAAGAACTGAACCTGACCTCTAACAAACTACATGACTTACTTTCAGAGGATGAAAATGGAGAGTCTGTTTTTTGTCGCGAACTGCTGGTCGCTTCTGACAATGAATTGTGGATTGGTGCAGAATCGGGACTCTATATTTATAATCTTCGAATGGGTAAATATGTTCATTTGCGCAGTTCGATCAACGACCCTTATTCTTTGTCCGATAATGCTATTTATTCCTTGTGTAAGGATCGAGAGGGTGGTATCTGGATTGGATCTTATTTTGGAGGTGTGAACTACTATCCGCGTTTTTATACGTATTTTGAAAAATATTATCCCAAAGGAACAGATAATGGTTTGCATGGAAAACGGGTACGTGAGTTTTGCCAGGATAATCAGGGTATTCTGTGGATTGGTACGGAAGACGGCGGTTTGAACCGTTTCAACCCGAAGACCAAGACTTTTTCCTTTTTTACCCCTAGCAGTGCTTTTACCAATGTGCATGGTCTGTGTTTGATTGATAACCATCTTTGGGTAGGAACCTTCTCAAAAGGAGTGAAAGTAGTAGATACGCGTACGGGAGCTATCGTGAAAACCTATCAGAAAACAGACTCTCCCCGTTCATTGATAGACAATAGCGTGTTCTCTATTTGCCGCACAACGACGGGTGATATTTATCTGGGTACTTTATTCGGTTTGCTGCGATACAACAGACAATCTGATGATTTTGACCGGATACCGGAACTGAACGGCAGGTTTGTATATGATATAAAGGAAGATTCCGGTGGTAATCTATGGCTGGCAACTTATGCAAATGGAGCTTATTGCTACAATGTGAGCGAAAAGAAATGGAAGAACTATTTGCACGATGAAAATAATCCGAAGAGCCTTCCGTATGACAAGGTCTTGAGCATCTTTGAAGATTCTCACCGGCAAATCTGGCTGACTACCCAAGGAGGAGGATTCTGTCGTTTTCAGCCGGATACGGACACATTTGCCAATTATAATTTGTCGGCCGGATTGCCGAACGATGTTGTATATCAGATTGTGGAGGATAAAGACGGATTTTTGTGGTTGACAACCAACAACGGTCTGGTTTGCTTCCAACCCAACACTGGCGTGATGAAAGTATATACCACCTCTAATGGCTTGTTGGGCGACCAGTTTAATTATCGTTCAAGCTTTGAAACCGAAGATGGTACGATCTATCTGGGTAGCATCGATGGTTTTATCGCTTTTAATCCCAAGAATTTCTCGGAGAATAAGTTCATTCCGTCTGTTGCCATTACTGATTTCTTTCTGTTTGGTAAGGAGGTATATGCCGGCGAACCGGGATCTCCGTTAGAGAAGAGTATAACTTTCTCCGACCAGCTTGTGCTCCAGTCCAATCAGAATTCTTTTTCTTTCCGTGTAGCAGCGTTGGATTTCCAGGCTCCGAAAACGAGCCGGATTATGTATAAACTGGAGGGCTTTGATACGGATTGGCTGACGGTTGGCGAAAGCCCTATCGTTACTTATTCCAATCTTCGTTACGGTGATTATACCTTCCGGGTAAAGGTTGCTAATAGCGACGGTGTATGGAGTGACGACGAAGTGTCATTAGGGGTACATATTCTTCCTCCTTTTTACCTCTCTATATGGGCGTATTGTGTGTATGCTCTGCTGATTATCGGCTGCTCCCTGTATACGGTTATGTATTTCAAGAGACGCAGTAACAGCAAACACCGCAGGCAGATGGAGAAATTCGAGCAGGAGAAGGAACGTGAAGTTTATCATGCAAAGATTGATTTCTTTACGAATGTGGCCCACGAGATACGTACACCGTTGACGCTGATTAAAGGTCCTTTGGAAAACATCATATTGAAGAAACAGGTCGATGCGGAAACGAGGGAAGACTTGAATGTAATGAAGCAGAATACGGAACGGTTGTTGAACCTGACTAACCAGTTGCTTGATTTCCGTAAAACGGAAAGTCAGGGATTCCGCCTGAATTTTGCGAAATGTAATGTAACGGAGGTGCTGAAAGAGACTCATGTGCGTTTTACTTCCCTTGCCAAACAGAAAGGCTTGGAGTTTACTTTGCAAGTGCCCGAGGAGGATTTCTATGCGCATGTGAACCGGGAGGCGTTTACGAAGATTATCAGTAATCTGTTGAATAATGGGGTGAAGTATGCTGAAAGCTACGTACACATATCTTTGGAAGTGCCGGAAACGGATGACAACAATTCATTCTGTATTCGTACGGAGAATGATGGAGTGATTATTCCCAATGAGATGAAGGAGGAAATATTCAAGCCTTTCGTTCGTTTCAATGAAAAAGAAGACGGCAAGGTGACTACCGGAACAGGAATCGGCTTGGCTCTTTCCCGTTCATTGGCTGAACTGCATCAAGGGACTTTGGCTATGGGAGAAGGGGAAGAAAATAATACCTTCTGTTTGATTTTGCCGATTGTTCAGGACATGACAATAACCTTAACCCCGGAACCGGAAGTTGAAATAGACAGGATGAGTGGAGTTCCTGCCGGGGAGACGGAAAAGAAAGATAACCGTCCTACAGTGCTGGTTGTAGAAGATAATCCGGATATGCTTGCCTTTGTAGTGCGTCAGCTATCGAAAGAATATACTGTATTGACTGCCACTAATGGTGCGGAAGCGTTGCAAGTGTTGGATGGTAATTATGTGAACTTGGTGGTTAGTGATGTTGTGATGCCTGTGATGGATGGTTTTGAATTGTGTAAGACGATCAAGTCAGATTTGAATTATAGCCATATTCCCGTTATTTTGTTGACTGCGAAGACGAATATCCAGTCTAAGATAGAGGGAATGGAATTGGGAGCAGACGCATATCTGGAGAAACCTTTCTCTGTGGAATATTTGCAGGCTTGTGCTTCCAGCCTTATTCAGAATAGAGAGAAACTACGTAAGGCTTTTGCACAGTCTCCTTTTGTGGCTGCCAATACGATGGCGTTGACAAAAGCTGACGAAGATTTTATAAAGAAGTTGAATGAGGTTATCCAAGTGAATTATAGTAATCCGGAATTTAGTATGGATGATATGGCGGATAGTCTGAATATGAGTCGTTCCAATTTCTATCGGAAGATAAAAGGGGTGCTGGATTTGAGTCCGAATGAATATCTTCGTCTGGAGCGTTTAAAGAGAGCTGCTCAATTATTGAAAGAGGGAGAAAACCGGGTAAATGAGATTTGCTATATGGTAGGGTTTAATTCTCCGTCTTATTTTGCCAAGTGTTTCCAGAAGCAATTTGGAGTGTTACCCAAAGATTTTGTAAGTTAATATTAATTTATAGCTATAAAGATAAGGTAAAAAGGAGCTTTTAAAAGAATGATTTGATGAAAAAGTATGTAAATTTGTTCGTTTTCGTATTCATGATAGGTGCTTGTCTTTCGCAGGGGAGAGCACAGACAAAGTCTGCAGTGAGTTATAAGAATCCGGTTGTAGATATTGCCATGCCCGACCCTACGGTGATTAAAGCTGCAGATGGTTACTTTTATGTGTATGCTACCGAATCTACCAGAAACGTTCCGATCATGAAGTCGAAAGATTTGGTGGAATGGACGTATTGCAACACTGCATTCACGAATAAAACTCGTCCCAGGTTTGAACCTAAAGCTGGAATTTGGGCACCTGACATTAATTATATTAACAGTAAATATGTGCTTTATTATGCAATGTCGGTGTGGGGAGGAGAACAAACGTGCGGCATTGGGGTGGCTACGGCCGACTCTCCGCAGGGACCTTTTACGGATCATGGTAAGATGTTCCGCAGTAATGAGATCGGTGTGCAGAACTCGATCGATCCCAGTCTCCTGCAGTATGAGGGGAGAAACTATTTGGTATGGGGCAGCTTCCGGGGAATATATGTTATTGAACTGACTGCGGATGGGCTGTCGATCATGTCGGGAGCGAAAAAAAAGAGAATAGCGGGAACTGCTTTTGAAGCTGTTTATATCCATAAGCACGGTGATTATTATTATATGTTTGCCTCCATAGGAAGTTGTTGTCAAGGAGTGAAAAGTACATATAAAGTCGTAGTGGGACGTTCCAAGAAAGTATGGGGCCCGTACAAAGACAAGACTGGTAAACCGATGTTGAAAAATGGTTATTCTTTGGTGATAGGTGCGAATGATCATTTTGTAGGCAATGGGCACGGTTCGCAGATTATCCAGGATGATGCCGGACAAGACTGGCTTCTGTATCATGGATTTTCAAGATCAACTCCGGAGAACGGACGTATTCTGTTGTTGGACCAGATCAAGTGGGACCATGAAGGTTGGCCTTACGTAGAGGGAGGATCTCCTTCTTACGAAACACAAAAAGCACCTGTATTTAATAACTGATTTTCAAATAAACCAATTATAATCTTAAATACCACAAGCATGAAACATACCCCTATTAGCAGGCGGGATTTTCTAAAGAATTTAGGCATAGCCGGGGCTGGCACTCTTCTTGCAGCAAGCCCTTGGCTTTCTGCTTTTTCGGAGGTGACGAACACCTCAAACGAAAAGTGCCGTCTGGCAATAATCGGTCCTGGTTCCCGGGGACGTTTTTTAATGGGATTTCTGGCTAAGAACCCCAAAGTCGAGATCGTAGCATTGTGCGACATTTATAAACCGTCTATCGAGAGCGCATTGGAACTTGTGCCTAATGCCAAAGTGTATGGTGACTACCGAGAAGTGCTGGAAGATAAGTCGATAGATGCCATACTCGTAGCTACCCCTCTTAGTTCGCATTGTAAAATCGTCTTGGATGCTTTCGACGCAGGAAAGCATGTATTTTGTGAGAAGTCGATAGGTTTCACGATGGAGGAATGTTATCGTATGTATCAGAAACACCGTAGCACGGGAAAAATATTCTTCACAGGGCAACAGCGTCTGTTCGATCCTCGTTACATTAAAGCAATGGAGATGATTCATGCGGGTACCTTCGGTGAAATAAATGCAATCCGTACCTTCTGGAACCGGAATGGGGATTGGAGACGTTCGGTACCTTCACCCAATCTGGAACGTCTGATAAACTGGCGTCTTTACAAGGAGTTCTCAAAAGGATTGATGACGGAACTCGCTTGCCATCAGCTTCAGATCGGAAGCTGGGCTTTGCGTAAGATACCCGAAAAGGTGATGGGACACGGTGCCATCACTTATTGGAAAGATGGCAGGGATGTGTATGACAATGTGAGTTGTGTATATGTGTTTGATGATGGGGTAAAGATGACATTCGATTCTGTCATTTCCAATAAATTCTATGGACTGGAAGAACAGATCATGGGTAATCTCGGAACGGTAGAACCGGAAAAGGGAAAATATTACTTTGAGAGTGTAGCTCCTGCACCGGCCTTCCTGCAGATGGTGAATGACTGGGAGAACAAGGTATTCGATTCTCTGCCTTTTGCCGGAACAAGCTGGGCACCGGAAACTGCAAACGAAAACAAAGGAGAATTCATTATCGGAGAACGTCCCAAGAGCGATGGTACATCATTGTTGTTGGAAGCTTTTGTTGAGGCCGTCATAACACAAAAACAACCTAAAAACATCGCGGAAGAAGGATATTATGCAAGTATGCTCTGTTTGTTGGGACATCAGGCATTGGAAGAAGAACGGACGCTCTATTTCCCTGATGAGTATAAAATAGACTATCTGAACCATCAATCTGTAAAAACACCCGAAGCAATATGAAAGACACGATTGTAACCGCACGACGAAAGAAAATAGAGTTAATTACTTTACTCGTTTGTTTCGTAGTATCCAATTTGATACACCTCTATGCAATTATAGCTTATCATGCGCCATTTACGGAGATGATAACGTCTATTTTTTATATAATTATATTTACTTTTGTGCTTTATGCTTGTTGGGGGATTTTGCGCCTTTTATTTTATGGAATGCAAGCACTATTTAAAAAGAAGGGCAGGAGTTGATAGTTTTCCTATATAATTTTAAAAGAAGAACTTAATCAATATCAATGAAAATGAATAATTTATGGTAACACGAAGGGATTTTTTGAAAACGATGTCGATGGCTTCAGCCGGATTGGCATTAGGAACCGGTGATTTATTACATGCGCAAACCGCTTCACCTAAAAAAGGAAGAGGTGACAAAGTGAAAATTGCTTATATCGGCATTGGTAACCGTGGAGAGCAGATTATTGAAGACTTTGCACGGACAGGTATGGTGGAAGTGGTGGCTTTATGTGATGTAGATATGGGTGCCAAACATACACAAAAGATAATGGCTAAATATCCGAAAGCAAAGCAGTTTAGGGATTTCCGCCAAATGTTTGATAAGGCCGGTAACGAATTTGATGCTGTAGCAATTGCTACTCCTGACCATTCGCATTTTCCGATCAGTATGCTGGCTTTGGCTTCCGGAAAGCATGTATATGTGGAGAAACCGTTGGCACGTACTTTCTATGAAGCGGAACTGTTGATGCAAGCTGCGCTTAAACGTCCGAACCTGGTTACTCAAGTAGGAAATCAGGGACATTCTGAAGCAAACTATTTTCAGTTTAAAGCCTGGATGGATGCAGGAATTATCAAGGACGTTACTGCTATCACTGCCCACATGAATAACCCGCGCCGTTGGCATAAGTGGGACACTAATATCTATAAGCTTCCTTCGGGACAGCAACTGCCGAAAGATCTGGACTGGGACACTTGGCTCGGAGTTACTCCTTATCACGAGTATAATAAAGATTATCATTTGGGACAATGGCGTTGTTGGTATGATTTTGGTATGGGAGCATTGGGCGACTGGGGAGCACATATCCTCGACACGGCTCACGAATTCCTGGAACTGGGATTGCCATACGAAGTCACTATGCAATACGCAAAAGGGCATAATGATTATTTCTTCCCATATTCTTCCACGATTCTCTTCCGTTTCCCGCAACGTAAAGGAATGCCACCGGTAGATATTACCTGGTATGATGGTCTGGATAATCTTCCTCCTATTCCTGCTGGTTATGGAGTTTCGGGATTAGATCCGAACATCCCGGTAACTAATCAGGGAGATACTCCGAAATCTAAGTTGAATCCTGGAAAAATCATTTATACTAAGGATTTGATCTTCAAGGGTGGTAGTCATGGAAGCACTTTGTCTATTATTCCGGAGGAGAAAGCAAAAGAGATGGCAGACAAGTTGCCGAAAGTTCCTAAAAGTCCTTCCAATCACTTCGAAAACTTCTTGTTGGCATGTAACGGTATTGAAAAGACGCGTTCTCCGTTCGAAATCAATGGTGTGTTGAGTCAGGTATTCTCACTGGGTGTGATGGCTCAACGACTTAATACACAGTTGTTCTTTGATCCTCGTACGAAGCAAATTACAAATAATGAGTTTGCTAATGCAATGTTGGCGGGACTTCCGCCGCGTAAAGGCTGGGATGAATTTTATAAATTATAAATAGAAAATGGCTTTTTCCATCCCTTTTTCGAATGTAAGGGGATGGGGAAAGACTAATCAATGATTATGAAGAAGAATATCGTATTAACTTTACTTTTATTCTGTGCCGCTTCTTTAGGTGCGCAGAATTGGGAACCTCTTTTCAATGGGAAAAACCTGAAAGGATGGAAGAAATTGAATGGCAAAGCCGAGTATAAAATTGTAGATGGCGCTATTGTCGGTGTATCTAAGATGGGAACTCCCAATACATTCCTGGCAACGACAAAGAATTATGGTGACTTTATCCTTGAATTTGATTTCAAGATAGATGATGGTTTAAATTCCGGCGTACAGCTTCGCAGTGAAAGCAAGAAAGATTATAAGAAAGGTCGCGTACACGGTTATCAGTTTGAGATCGATCCTTCCAAACGCGCTTGGTCAGGTGGTATCTATGATGAGGCACGTAGAAACTGGCTTTATCCTTTGACGCTGAATCCGTCGGCAAAAACCGCTTTTAAGAATAACGCATGGAATAAAGCCCGTATTGAAGCTGTTGGTAATTCGATCCGTACCTGGATAAACGGAGTTCCTTGTGCTAATATCTGGGATGATATGACTCCTGTGGGCTTCATTGCTTTGCAAGTGCACGCCATTGGAAATGCGGCAGATGAAGGTAAAACAGTTAGTTGGAAAGATATCCGCATTTGTACGACGGACGTAGAACGCTATCAGACACCGGAAGCGCAAGCTGCACCGGAAGTGAACCTGATTGCCAATACGATTTCTCCGAACGAAGCAAAAGAAGGATGGACTCTATTATGGGATGGCAAGACTACTGATGGATGGAGAGGAGCTAAACTTTCTACTTTCCCCGCAAAAGGCTGGAAGATAGAAGATGGTATTCTGAAAGTAATGAAGAGTGGTGGTGCTGAATCAGCTAATGGCGGTGATATTGTGACTACCCGTAAATACAAGAACTTTATTCTGAAAGTAGATTTTAAGATTACTGAAGGTGCAAATAGCGGAATTAAATATTTCGTAAACCCGGATATGAATAAAGGTGCAGGTTCTGCTATCGGTTGTGAATTCCAGATTCTTGATGATGACAAACATCCTGATGCAAAACTGGGTGTGAAAGGTAATAGAAAGCTAGGGTCGTTGTATGATTTGATTCCGGCTCCTAAGAATAAACCTTTCAACAAGAAAGAATTTAATACAGCTACCATTATCGTAAAAGGTAACCATGTAGAACATTGGTTGAACGGCGTTAAATTGATTGAATATGATCGTAACAATGATATGTGGAATGCATTGGTAGCATACAGTAAATATAAAAACTGGCCTAATTTCGGAAATCCGGAGGAAGGAAATATACTTCTTCAGGACCACGGAGACGAAGTGTGGTTCAAGAACGTGAAGATTAAAGAACTGAAATAAGGTGTATTCCATGTTATTGTGGGAGATACGTCAAAATTCTTTATGACTTTTTATTCAGGCACGGATTGCGCGAATTTCACGGTTGTTCTAATGAAATAGCAATCGTGTAATTGGGGTAATCCGTGCCTAATTTGTCCTGCTATACGATGCAAGTCCCTATTCAACATATGTATAAGCCGTCCCATGAAGGCAGTGGACTGCTTTATGCCTGGTTTCTTTCCATGCATACACGGGTGGATATTATCCTGTATAGCAAGAAAACGGAAGGAGAATTGTTGTTTGTGGTCAATTGTATTTATGATGCATTGTGCCGGTTGGAAAAGATGGCGAACTTTTATAATCCGGCCAGTGAATTGGCTTATGTCAACCGGACAGCTTTTGTTTCTCCGGTCGTTCTTAGCGAAGAACTCTATTCAATGATTGATTTATGTCTGGAATATAATGGGAAGACTCTGGGGTGTTTTGATATTACAGTCCATTCAGAAAATTACAATCAGAACACGATACAATCGGTACATTTATCAGCTGAAGATCATAGTATCTATTTTTCACGACCGGGAGTTGCTGTCAACTTATCTGGTTTCCTCAAAGGGTATGCTTTGGAAACAATTAAAAGCATATTGAATGAGTGTGTGATAGAAAATGCATTGATAAATATGGGAAACAGTTCTATTCTTGCTTTGGGTAATCATCCGGTAGGTTCGGGATGGAAAATTAATGATATACTTCTTCACAACGAATGCCTTACAACCTCCGGCAATGACTCTCCCAGCCGTCGGCACATTGTTTCTCCCCAAAATGGAAAATTGGTGGAGGGCGTCAAACAAATTGCTGTAGTAACAACTAACGGATCAATAGGGGAAATCTTGTCTACCAGTTTATTTGCTGCTGACAGCGAACAGCGTAAGGCTTTGCTGGCTGAATCTTCTTCTGTATTAAACCGTTTTTTCTTTATTGGTTACTAGGTATTTTTTTAGGGCGTGTGGTATTGCTTGATAGAGTTTACTGGGATGATAAAGCTTGGCCTAATCTTTTGGGTAACGGTTCAGCTGTAAAGACTGAAACAGATAGGTAAAAAGAATGTGAGGTATGTTAAAAAAAACTTTCATTATGGAATTTTTGATATACCTTTTTCATTATTCGGAATTTATTTTGTCTTTGTAGGAACATTATCGTCTATGCCGAAGGTGCGGGGTAGACATTTTGAGGATTCGTCGCATTATTGATTCTATTCCGGAGAATGGTTATATTGCTTCCAATTACGTACAAGCATTACTGCATGCTGCCGGTATTCCGCTGGTAGATGAGTTTGTTTCCGATAATAAAGAGGAGCTAGTAGCTTTCGTTCGTCGGTGCAGATTTCTGATTCATTCACTGCGTGCTTATATAATTATTCAGGGAACACGTGGACAAAAGAGAGTCAAAGAAG
>ERZ772889.3105-NODE-3105-length-11990-cov-3.079346_pt1 | contig 11990 bp, 9 predicted proteins | sample MGYA00512127_ERZ772889 | MGnify/ENA primary metagenome ERZ772889 (study PRJEB29015, sample SAMEA2737689) | human gut metagenome | biome: human gut; feature: human-associated habitat; material: faeces | place: China | collected 2012 ...
AACGTTACGCCGATTTACACCCAAGTCGAAAGCGCAGAGCTGATGACTCATCCAACTTACGGGAAAACACTCTACATCTCACCCTGAACCAGATTTCCACTCCAGCCATCCATACATCATCCTATCGGATTCACCTTCCGTACAGCCACATCTTCCTTCCGGTTGGAAATACCAGCCAGCACACGTCTTGATGGCGTCCATATCTCCATATGCATCCCCCATCCTTGCCCTTCCCACCCCAATATTGTATAATCACCTCAAACAACATCCCACCCCATTTTGTGACCCAAAATTGCGTTTTTGTTGTATAACCCAAGAAACCAGGAGGCACACCCCAAATGAAAAACACACACCAGGAACCCCAAACCCAACACACCCTCTCCGTCTACTTCTGCGGCCAGGAAGACTGCGGCCCAGGCCACTCCTTTGGCCCGGCCATGCGCCCGCACTACCTCCTCCACGTAATCTCCCGCGGCAAAGGCATCTACCAGTGCGGAGGCCACACCTACCATCTAAAAGCCGGCGACGCCTTCCTCATCCGCCCCATGGACTCCATCTACTACCGCGCCGACAACACCGAACCCTGGAGCTACGCCTGGGCAGGCTTTGACGGCTCCGCCTGTAAAGAAATCCTGGAGCAGACCATATTTTCCGACACCCTCATCTTCACCCCGGAAACACCAGCCCGGCAAAATAACCTCCTCACCCACATGACAAACCTCCTTAACACCTTCTCCGAAAACAACGGAAACGACCTCGCCACCGCCGGAAACCTCCTCCTGATGCTATCCTCCATGCAAAAAAAGCCCTCCGAAAGCAGAACCGACATCGCAACCCTCTACTTTCAGAAAGCCTCTGAATACATCAAAAACAATTACGCCTACCCCATCCAGATCTCAGACGTGGCACGCTACGTAGGAATCGACCGTTCCTACCTCTACCGGATCTTCATGGAACACGAAAATATCTCTCCAAAACAATACCTCCTGAAACACCGCCTCCAGATGGCAACCCAGCTCCTCTGTTCCTCAACCTGCACCATCACAGAAGCAGCCCTCTCCTGTGGATTCCGGGACGCCCCATCCTTCTGCAACTACTTCCGCCAGGGCACCGGCTACACCCCGAAAGAATTCCGCAAAATGTTCAACGGAACCATACACACATAAACATCCAACACTCCCACATCCACTGCCCTACGAAAAAACTCCACCTCAAACAGTCGAACCTCCAAACAACAGGATTATCTTTTCCGAAAACAAAAAAGACGGCCGATCAACCTGCATCCATACTAAATGCAAATGATCTCCGTCTTTCACTTTCTGGAAAAGAAATGCTTAAGAAAAACATACAAAACAATAATAAACGCAAACACATACCCAAAGGCACCCAGGGCCGGAATCCCCCAAAGCTTCGATTTCATATCCGTGGTACAGATGATACTGGAACTGATCAGAAGCGCCATCACCCACAACCCCATCACGATATTCCGCACCAACCGCCGCAAAAGCCACGCCAGGTCATCTGAAGCATGAAGATCCAGATTAATCTTCGTCTGCCCTTTCATACAACCCTGAAGGAAATCCGCTGCCAGAGATGGAATATCAATGGCACGCCGAAGGGACCAGACAAGATTTTTGCCACCTTTTTTGATCTCGTGCTTCCAGTTCCCATTGCTGAAAAACTGCTCCTTGATCCTTGCTGCGGCAATCTGTGTCATATTGATATCCGGACAGATCTCAGCAAGAACACCTTCAACATGGGTCAGTCCCCTTGCGAGCATAGTCAATCCATGCGGCATCATGATCTTGTTTTCCTTCATGACCTCCATCAGATCCACCATGACTTCCGCCACATCAATATTTCCCATATCCGCAGTACCATATTTCTCCATCAGTCCCCGGATATCTTCATAAAGCTTACTGGAATCCGGTTTGCCCTTAAACTCACCAAGAGCCAGAACTGCATCCTGGATCTTTCCGATATTGTTCATGGCAACCCCTTCAATGGCTTCTCCGATCAGCTGACGGTCATGCTCTGTGAGCCGTCCCATCATTCCCATATCGATCCAGACAATCTTTCCTTCCTGAATCCGCACATTTCCCGGATGGGGATCTGCATGGAAAAATCCATCCTCCATGACCTGTTTGATGAAATTATCCACATATTTCGTTCCAATCTCATTAAGGTCATAGCCATTGGCCAGAAGATTGGCCTTGTCATTGATGGCAAAACCGTCAATATATTCCATCACCAGAATATGAGGAGAAATATACTCTCGGTAAAGAATTGGCACTTTAACAAAAGCCACATCTTTATTCTTCTTGGCAAATTCCGCCATGTTGGCAGCTTCTGTCAGGAAATTCATCTCCTCCTGGGTCACTGTCCACAGCTCGCTTAAAACCATGTTCAAGTCCACCATACCCTTGATGCTTACCGGCGGCATCAGACGCACAGCCTTATGCATCAGGCCGATATCCCTTGCCATGGTTTCATAGATTCCCTTACGCTGAACCTTGATCACAACTTCTTCTCCGGTTTTCAGCGTAGCGCGGTGAACCTGGGCAATTGAAGCAGCACCCAGCGGTTTCTGCTCAATATGCTGAAATTCTTCCTGCCACGGACACCCCATGGATTCCTCCAGAACCTCGATGACCTGGGAAAATGGCATGGGTGGTACATCCGAGCAGAGTTTCATCAGCTCATCACAGTATCTCTTGGGAAGAATATCGGAACGCAGGGACATAATCTGACCCAACTTAATATAAGTTGGGCCCAGATCTTCCAGTATGAGCCGGAGCTTCTCAGGCGAAACACCCCGGGTAATGGCATGCTTTTTCAGAACAGCTGTGATCTCTCTCAGCCGTTCTCCATATCCGCTGTTCTCTTTCTTCTCCTGTTCTTCTCCGCCCATAAACTTCTCCATTTACTGCTTTCTTTATGATATTTCTTATTACTCTGCTGCCGGCTCTTCGCTCCCGGCTTCTTCTGTTACCGTTTCTGCCTCCACAGGAGCTTCCGGTGCAGCCTCCTCAACCGGTTCTTCTGCTGCCTCAGAAGCCTCTTCTTTCTCTTTTGCTGCCTCAGCCTGCATACTCTCGATCTGTGCTTTCACAGCTGCCAGCTGCTCCGGTGTCAGTTTGGAGATCGTTGCTTTCAGCTCTTCCCGATCGTTCTTTCTGGCTGCAGATTCTTTTACAGAATCAGCGGCTGTCTTAACTGTTGATTTGATGTTGTGTTTCAGTTCCTGATTAAGAACCTTACCCTGCTCAACAGTAAGCTCGCCTTTTTTAACCAGCTCGTCCAGGATCTCCTTGGATTTCTCTGCTGTTACTGCTGCTGTACCAATTCCTACTAATAAGATTTTCTTCAGTCCTTCACCTAATTCCATAATAATTCTCCTTTCCTAAAAACGGCCACTGCCATTCCATGTACCTGATCGATTTCTACCATATTCCCAGAAAAACAAGCCCTTTCGGAACAAAAATGATCAGCCCGACAATCGCTGCCATGATCGCTGCGATCAGTACTGCTCCGGCTGCTGTGTCCTTGGCGATCTTTGCCAGAGGGTGACGTTCTTCTGTCACAAGATCTACCACAGCTTCCACTGCCGTATTTACCAGTTCCAGCGCCATCACCATTCCGAACAATCCCAGGCAGATACACCACTCCGTGACGGAAATTCCAAGGATCAGCCCTGCGATCACCACAAGAACTGCCACCGTACAGTGGATCTTCATATTTCTTTCCTGGCGGATACAGGTAAAAATTCCCTGAAACGCATAACCGAAACTTTTATATAACGGGTCCTTTTTTCTGCCTGCCATGTTCCTCACCTGATTTCCTGTGTGAATGATCCCCTCCATTGGGAATTATGGAATTATTATAACAAGTTTGCAGGAATATTTCCAGTATTTCAGAAAATTTATGAATATTTAAGGAGTATATGCGGTTATTCACAGACAACTTTCAACCACATATACTCCCGATCTTATCCTATATTATTCCACATTTTTCAGTGCTTCATCCATAGGCACATGACGGATTCTCCGAAATTCCAGCACTGCTACCACTGCATAAGTCGCGATTCCGATTGCCATCATTTTTACATAGATCATCGGATCCACCCACATAGTAATCCAGCCTGAGATGCTGGAAAGCATCATCTCGCGGAACAGAACTTCCATGATCTGCCGCTCAATAGGAAGGCTTAACAGCAGGCAGATCACCACCACAAGAGAAGTGGAAAGTATATACAGCCGGCTGATTTCGCCATCGGTATAGCCGAGAATCTTTGTCATAGATATCGCCTGGGCATTTTTTTCAATAATAACCTTGGAAAGCAGATAGATCACCACCAGAAAAATAATCACGGAGAATCCGTACATCATTCCCATCATATCTCCCATGGAAACATCCAGCTGTCTGGATATTTTTGTAAGAGATTCCAGGTCGATGACAGAACCGATATATTTTGAATCGATATCCTTGATCTCCGTATTGGAAAAATATCCGCCAAAATAATCATCTCCCAGGTCAAACACCTTATTCAGTTTATCCCGCTCCATAAATACGCAGAGACTTGCGGTGTAATCATAAATCCCGTCTACTTTAAAGGAATATTCATCCTTCTCGTATTTTTCCTTCAAAATTATAGTATCGCCCTCTTTGATCCGGAATTTATCTGCATAGGCACTGGAAATATATACCCCGTCCCCGGAAAGATCTGCATGGATATACTGGCTTTCCGGCTCCACACCATAGAGAACGATCTCCTCGCTTTTATATTTGCCTGGCATGGTATTCAGGGAATAGGCGGAAAATTTTTCCGCATCTTTATTGTCCGTTCTGGTATCCATATAATATTCCAGAAGGGAAATCATGCCATCCAGCTTGTTTCCTGAGGAAACACTTGCCGGAACGCTCAGCATATACTGATATTTCGCCAGCATGTTCTCCTGGATCTCCAGCTGATAATGATCCAGCGCAGACGGCAGGAGCATTCCGAAAAACAGCAGCAGATTGGCAAAAATAACGCCCACAAACAACACCAGATAATTGCTGACATTCTGAAAGATCACACGAAGGCGGAATCTGGAAAAGATTCCGATCTTCGGGCTTAAATACATGGCGCGTTTCTGTTTTTTTCCGGAAAAATCCCTTCGCAGGAATTTAAGAGGTGAAAGCTGCAGACGATACCTGAGCACCGCATAATTGATCAGTATCATAATGATGACCGGAACTACCGTTGTCAGAAGAAATGCCTCTGCATTCCATACAGTCACATACGTCGGCAGACTGTAACTTCCGTAATACATACCTGCGCACACGCCTTTAAAGATGGTATACCCAAGAATATTTCCGACCAGGGCACCGGCCAGTGTTACCAGCACAGGAAGCGTCATATAGTGAAGGATCAGCTCCCGCCTGGTATAACCGGATGCACGAAGGGTACCGATCACGCCCGCTTCCTTACGGATAGTATTGCTGATGGTGATCCCAAACACAAAAGCCATGATCACGATCACGATATAAAGAAGCATGACAACCATAGCCTTATCTCCACCCATATCATCGCCGGTAAAAATAATCGCCTGATTAAGATAACGTGGTACAAAGGTCTCCAGTGTCACAACATTTCCAATATCCTCCATGAGGTCCTCGGAAACCTTTTTCTCCTCTTTTTCGTTCTCCGGCTGTTTATTATAGATCCAGGCATAATTATACTGGAGCTTTTCCTGACTGAGCGTTTCAAATTCCTCCGGTGTCACGACTCCAACACCAAATTTTACAGAATCAAACATGGAATCATTGTTGTTCTGAAACAGAGCACTGTAATCAGAAAGCGCCACCAGGCCTGTGATCTTCCAGGATTTTTTGCCCCCGGTCAGAGTATCCCCCACCTGAAGGCTGTTATTATCCGCATACATTCGGTCAATGGCGATCTCGCCCTGTTCGGATGGCATTTCTCCTTTCATCAGGCAGACCTTGTTCACCTGCTCCCGGTTTTTAAAGAAACGCATGGTACTTCCGTTATCCAGAGCTTCTTCTATATAATAATTCTCGTAAAGTGTAACACCTGCTGCCTCAATGTCTTTCCACTGAGATCTGTAAACTTTTTCCGCAGTACGGAAATTTCCGTTTTCGATGTTATATTTGTCAAAACTTTCGTCATAGGCTTTCAGCATGCTTCCGTCCGCAACCAGGAAGCCGGACACAAACCCAATGGTCAATACCATCAGCAGAAAAACCACCAGATATTTTCCAAATTCCCCTTTCAGTTCCCTGGGGATACGTTTACGTAAAGGACTCTTCATAATGACCCCCTTACCATTCCAGATCTGCTGCCGGAATTTTCTGCTCATTCTGGTAGTTTCTTCGGATCATACCATCGCGAAGTTTCACCACACGGTCTGCCATATCCTTGATGGCATCGTTGTGGGTAACCATGACTATGGTATTTCCGTATTTATGGTTGACGGTTTCGATCAGCTTGAGGATTTCCTTGGATGTATTGTAATCCAGAGCACCGGTAGGCTCGTCGCAGAGCAGGATGTCCGGATTTTTTACAATGGCACGGCCAATGGCAGTTCTCTGCTGCTGGCCTCCAGAAAGCTGATTGGGAAGCTTTCTCTGGTGCTCATAAAGTCCCAGGGTATGAAGCAGCTCATCCACATCCAGCGGCCTGTCACTTAAATAGACACCAACTTCAATATTTTCCCGCACAGTCAGATTTGGGATCAGATTATACATCTGGAAAATATAGCCCAGATGTTTTCGCCTGTATAAGGAGAGCTTTTTTTCTTTCATATCTTCCAGGCGCTCCCCCTGAATGGTGATACTGCCTGCATCTGCTCCGTCAATGCCGCCGATGATATTTAACAGTGTGGATTTTCCGGAACCGGATGGCCCCAGCAACACACAGAATTCTCCTTTTTCTATTTCCAGATCAATCCCTTTCAGAACATCCACACGGCTTTCTCCTGTCCCGAAGGATTTTTTGATTCCTTTTATCTCCAGAAACATACAATTTCTCCTTCCATCCATTTGGAAATATACTTTTTTATAATAAAAGTACTGTCAATCATATGTTAGATGAGACTTACTATTTTGTCAAGAAGCTGTATTATTTTCGTATATTTTTTATAAGTCTGCCGGGAATTCCAAGAAGCACAGATAACAAAAGAGAAATTCCGAATATGCTTCCCATGATTGCCATCATATACAGGACCATTCCCGCTTTTCCCGGTAATCTTCCAAGAATCACCGCATTGAGCCAGTCCTGATATCCCATATGGCTGAGGAAATCACGAACTGCCATATGAAGCAGATAGATCATAAAAGTACAGGAGGCGATCTGACAGATCATCCGCTTTCCCCTGCTTTCTCTCCCTGAAACAATGCCAGGCAAAAACATGCAACACAGACTGCACAGAAAAGGCCCATGGCACTGAACCAGAAGATCACGCAGGAAGGCTGTCCATCAATTCTGTACTGCCACCGCTGGATCACCGCCCGGATCATATTCACAAATAAAAATCCCATGCCTGCAGCAGGAATCCATTTTTTTGTAAATTTTCCGCGGTTCCGGTAAAGGATATGTCCCCAGATCATCTCAATGGCCGCCGGAAAGGCTCCGTTTATGGAATGATGTGCAAATGCGCCAAGAGTATTTCCCGAAATATCATTCAGCACAAAAAATCCAAAGGTTGCTATCAGAAAAATCTGTGTTCTCTTCCGATCCTCATCCAGATAATCCACAAAACATTTCAGTACCGGAAAAAGCAGCATCAGGAATACATAAACATAAATATACCAGAGATGATCACTGTGAGGTACCGGGTTATTCCAGGAAAGCAGTGTTTTCAATGCTGTTTTATATTTTTCTGGTGAAAAGCAGATACTGACACTTAATTTTTCGCCATCAAGAAGCCATCCGAAAAACAGGAAACCAAATATGCTGTAAAGCACTACCGGTATTCCGAGATTTTTCCAGGTACGTTTCAGAATCCTCTCATAACTTCTGCTCTGGAACAGGAAAAAACCGGTGATCATAAAAAACACCGCTACTCCATCCGCAACAATACAGTTAAAAAAAACTCTGGAGAATATCCAGCTTCCATCTACCTGTGCATACAGTGCCGTATGAATCCCGATTACCATCAGACATGCCAGAATTCTCATAAACTCCACACCCGGGTCTCTCTTCATTTTTGTCTCTCCTTTCCCCCCATGTAAAAAATTCGTCATTTTTCCCTTATTGTAGCATAATATCAATACTTTTCCCACAGCTTTCCGGCTCTTGCCAAAAGTCCGGAAAACGTATATAATGTGGGAGTATCTATATATTTTTAAGCAAACAATCTTATTTTTTTAAAGGAGTGAACATTAAAAGTGGACCCCAGCGACACTTACCAGATAATCATATTACTTATTCTGCTGGCATTGTCAGCCTTTTTCTCATCTAATGAAACCGCGCTGATGTCGGTAAACAAGATCCGTCTCCGCTCTCTTGCAGACGAAGGAAACAAGCGGGCAGCCATGGCTCTCGATATTCTTGAGAACCAGACACCCAAGCTTCTCAGTGCGATTCTTATCGGAAACAACATTGTGAACATTTCGGCTTCTTCCCTTGCAACCACACTTGCGTACAGTTTTGGCGGCTATATGGTCAGCATTGTAACCGTGATCCTTACTGTCCTGATCCTGATCTTCGGCGAGATCACCCCAAAGAACTACGCAACCATAAACGCGGAAAAGATCACGCTCCGTTATATCCCGGGCTTTAAATTTCTTATGACCATCATGACGCCGGTGATTTTTATCATCAATCTCTTTTCCAGAGGTGTGATGCGCCTGATGCGTGTGGACCCGGATGCGGCAAGCAAGGCCATGACTGAGGAAGAGCTTCGTACCATCGTGGATGTGAGCCATGAGGATGGTGTCATTGAATCCGATGAGAAAGAAATGATCTACAATGTGTTTGATCTTGGAGATGCCACAGCCAAGGATATCATGGTGCCAAGAGTCCATGTTACTTTTGCAGACGTGGAATCCACCTATGATGAGCTGATCGAGATTTTCCGCGAAGACAAATTCACACGTCTTCCTGTTTACAAAGATAGCCAGAATAACATCGTGGGAATTATCAATATGAAGGATCTTCTTCTCTATGACAAGAATGAGGAATTTGTCATTGACCGTTTCTTGCGGAAACCGCATTTCACTTATGAGACAAAAAGCATTTCCGATCTTCTTGTAGAAATGAAGGATTCCACCTTCAACATTGCTATTGTCCTGGATGAGTACGGTGATATGGCCGGACTTATTACACTGGAGGATATCCTGGAGGAAATCGTCGGCGAGATCCATGACGAGTACGACGAGAAAGAGGACGAACTTGTCCAGAAAATTTCCGACCGTGAATATATCATCGAGGGTTCCATGCACCTGGACGATGTGAACGATCACCTGAATACAGAACTGGATTCTGAGGATTACGATTCCCTTGGCGGTTTTATCATCGAACATCTGGACCGCCTGCCTGTTGCCGGTGATGAAGTGGTCACAGACGACGGAATTCGTCTGGTGGTAGAAAAACTCGATAAAAACCGTATTGAAAAAGTTCATGTTTATCTGCCGGAAAACCTTCATAAGAGCAACGAAGAACCAGAAGCATAATATAGTAAAACGATGTATCGGAGCTGTCTATTTCTGATTGACAGTTCCGATATTTTATATTATAATAATCTAAAATTTTTATTCATATTTACTAAATGCAATGACAGGGAGTAGTACATAGTTTCCGAATGCACAGAGAGAAGATGGCCGGTGAGAATCTTCGTGACAGTACTATGGAAGTAGCCCTCGAGCAGTGGACTGAACCATGAATTTTCATGCAGTAGGCTTCAACGTCATTCCCACGTTACAGGGAAGCAGTATAATTTTGTACTGGCAGAGAGCAGAGTTTTACCTCTGAAAACAGGTGGTACCGCGGAATCATCCGTCCTGAGCATATTTTATCCGATATGCCGGGACTTTTTTATTGGAAAAAATATCCTGCGGCAGCCCTTATCTGCTTAACTATTCACATCACCAAAGGAGGGAACAAATTCATGAAACAGATTTCCGGAAACAAATTGTTTGTAAAAGCCTTAAAAGAAGAAGGCGTTGATGTTCTGTTCGGTTATCCTGGTGCCTGCACCATCGATATCAGCGACGAATTATATAAACAGAGCGGCATTGACATCATCCTGCCACGTCATGAGCAGGCCCTTGTACACGAGGCAGATGCCTATGCCAGAACTACCGGAAAGGTTGGCGTATGTCTCGTTACCAGCGGTCCCGGAGCCACCAACCTTGTAACAGGCCTTGCAACTGCCAACTATGACAGCGTTCCGCTTGTATGCTTTACCGGACAGGTTGCCCGTCACCTCATCGGAAACGATGCATTCCAGGAAGTTGATATTGTAGGAATCACCAGAAGCATCACAAAATATGGCGTAACTGTCCGCAACCGTGAGGATCTTGGCCGTATTATTAAAGAAGCTTTCTATATTGCACGTACCGGACGCCCGGGTCCTGTTCTGATCGACCTTCCAAAGGACGTAATGGCCGAGCTTGGAAGTGCCGAATATCCGAAGAGTGTCAATATCCGTGGTTACAAACCGAATACCAGCGTTCACATCGGACAGCTGAAACGAGCTCTCAAAATGCTTCAGAAGGCAAAAAAACCTCTGTTTCTTGCCGGCGGCGGTGTGATTATTTCCCGCGCCCAGGAGATTTTTACCCAGGTTGTTGAGAAGACTCAGGTTCCGGTTGTCACAACCGTTATGGGACGTGGTGCCATCTCCACAAAGAACCCTCTGTTTATCGGAAATCTTGGTATGCATGGTGCTTATGCCGCAAATATGGCAGTGAATGAATGCGATCTTCTGTTTTCCATCGGAACCCGTTTCAACGACCGTATCACAGGCAAGCTCCATGAATTTGCCCCACATGCACAGATCGTCCACATCGATATTGACACCGCTTCCATTTCCAGAAATATCCATGTAGACATCCCCATCGTTGCCGATGCAAAAGAGGCAATAACAAAAATGAATGAATATGTCCAGGACTGTAATACAGGCAAATGGCTGAAACAGATCCAGGAATGGAAAGAAGATCATCCTCTTACCATGAAAGACCGTGGTATGATGGGACCTCTGGATATCATCGGTGAGATCAACCGCCAGTTTGACAAAGCCATTCTTGTTACCGATGTAGGACAGCATCAGATGCTGGTAAGCCAGTATGCAGACATCACTGAGAACCGTCAGCTGATCATGTCCGGCGGACTTGGAACCATGGGTTACGGCCTTCCGGGTGCCATCGGTGCCAAGATCGGCAATCCGGACACACCGGTCATCTCCGTTTCCGGTGACGGCGGCATGCAGATGAACATTCAGGAGCTGGCTACCGCAGTTCTGGAGGAACTTCCGATCATCTGCTGTATCTTTAATAATGAATATCTTGGAATGGTCCGCCAGTGGCAGAAGCTTTTCTACGCCATGACAAACTTAAAAGCCGGTGCACTCTCCCGCCGTACAGACGGACAGGAATATCCGGAATACACACCGGATTTCATCCGTCTCGCAGAGAGCTATGGGGCAAAAGGTATCCGCGTAACTGAAAAGGATCAGATCGCGGCTGCTTTCGAAGAGGCTAAGAAGAATACAAAAACTCCTACGATCATCGAATTTATCATTGATCCGGAGGAAATGGTTTACCCGATGGTTAAGCCGGGCGGTACTCTGGCTGATCTGATCATGGATTGTTAGGAGGAATGAATGATGGATAAAGGAATGAAAAAAAGATGGATCTCTCTCTACGTTGAAAACCAGGTCGGTGTTCTTTCCAAGATTTCCGGTCTTTTCTCCGGAAAGTCCTATAACCTGGACAGTCTTACTGTTGGAACCACCGAGGACCCCACAGTTTCCAGAATGACCATC
>ERZ772889.3107-NODE-3107-length-11987-cov-30.229970_pt1 | contig 11987 bp, 10 predicted proteins | sample MGYA00512127_ERZ772889 | MGnify/ENA primary metagenome ERZ772889 (study PRJEB29015, sample SAMEA2737689) | human gut metagenome | biome: human gut; feature: human-associated habitat; material: faeces | place: China | collected 2012 ...
TGCGGAGCTTCTTGGCGGGACAAGAAGCTCCCCGCCGGAGGCACCCAGCCGAAAGCTTTGACAGGGCTTTCGATAAACCAAACTTAGCTCTTTTTTACCGCCGCAGGCCCTTAGGATAGTGATTTTTCAGCTGCCTTCCGTCCCCTTTTCCCCAGCCGATGCTGTAGCCGTCCACCGTCACCAGGCACCAGCCCTTTTCTGTGCAGGGCAGCACCTCGCCGTGAAGATATAGCCCGATCTCCGGCCCTTCCGACCGTAGGTCCATCGTCCGTTCCAGGGGCTTTGCCCACAGGGCCAGAGCGTGGGCAGGCTCCAGGCGGTCCTTTTTCAGCTCCCCCAGCTCCAGGCCCGGCCGCAGCACCCGCAGTCCCTTCAGCTCCGGGCAGCCCTGGGGGGCCAGATACAGCCGGTCTCCAAAGCCAAGGAAAATTCCTTCCGGCAGGGGCAGCCCCATCTCCTTTGCAAAACTCTGCCAGGGTTTTGGCATGGCAGTCCCCTTTTCCTCCGGAATGTCCCCCTCTTCCCCGTCCAGCTTACGCAGCACGGCGCCAAAATGTCCCTCGCCCAGCAGCTTGTGGGGCCACATCCGGTAGGTTCCCTGATCCCCCGGCGTAAACCAGGGGGCATCCACCCTTTCCGGGGCAAATTCCGGGTGCCGGTCCAGAAACGCCGCTACGGTCTGCTCGTTCTCCTCCGGCGCGAAGGTGCAGGTGGAATAGACCAAGCGTCCGCCGGGCTTTAAAAGACGCGCCGCATTGTCCAGGATCTCCGTCTGGCGGGCGGCGCACATCTCCACGGTTTGCTGGCTCCAGTCCGTCACCGCAGCCTCCTCCTTGCGGAACATCCCCTCGCCGGAGCAGGGGGCGTCCACCAGCACCCGGTCAAAAAAGCCGGGCAATTTGGCTGCCAGACGCTCCGTCTTCTCGTTGGTCACAATGGCATTGGCCACGCCCATGCGCTCGATGTTCCGGGCGAGGATCTTTGCCCGGGCGGGGCTGTACTCATTGCAGAGCAGGAGCCCCTGCCCCAGCATTCTTCCCGCAATCTGGGTGGATTTTCCCCCGGGGGCGGCGCAGAGATCGCAGATCTTCTCCCCGGGCTTGGGGTCAAGCAGAACCACGGCGGACATGGCGCTGGCCTCCTGCAAATAGTACACCCCCGCCTCATGGTAAGGGTGCAGCCCCGGCCGGGAAGCCGGGTCGTAGTAGTATCCCATGGGCTCCCAGGGCACCTGCTCCCCCACGAAGGGCAGCTGATGGATCTCCCCTTTCAGCGGATTGAACCGCAGCGCCACCGCCCTGGGCCGCTCCAGGCTCTTCAAAAATTCCGGGTACTCCGCCCCCAGCTGGTTCTCCATTCGTTTCAAAAAGGCTTCCGGAAGCATAGGCGTTCTCCTTTGGATGGTTTTTTCCTATCATAGCACAAAGGGCTGCATTTTTCCAGAGAGAGAAGAGAAATGCGGCGCCGGCAAAAAAGGCATTGATTTTTTCTCCCCCATCTGCTATAATAGCGGCAATGCAGGGTTAGTTCATCGGTAGAATGGTCGCTTCCCAAGCCACAGAGGCGGGTTCGATTCCCGTACCCTGCTCCAAAACAAAACAGCATCCCATCGGGATGCTGTTTTGTTTTGGGAAAAAAGGAAGGGAATCGAACCCATCCAATGCAAGTGCCCGGTGGGCACTTGCCGTTCGGCAGCTGGATGCCGAACGCTCCTTAGGGGCTGTTAGAAAAGCATGTCGCTGCGAACCAGTGACCGATGTCACTGGTGTGGTACCCCAAGGGTATTTCCTTCGGGCACAGCCCCCCGGTTGAATGGAAACAGCTTGGTTTTACTGCCAAGATGTTTGAAGATCCGGGGGATTGCCACACCAGTGTGCGCACTGGTTCGCAATGACAGGTTGTTTTCTAACAGCCCCGCCGTCGGTTCCCGTACCCTCAAAGGCCCCCAGCATGGCGCAGTTGACGACATGCATTTTGAACCGGTCCATCTTTTTTCCTCCCGTGCTTCCTGTTTTGGGCGATCAAAAAAGCAGGGCGCAGCTTTGTGGTTTTTGTCAATTGCGCAATTGCGCTGCGGCGCGTATACTAATCGTATCCAAATTGAACGCAAAGTGAGGTCCTCCCTATGAAAATCGGTTTTATCGGCCTTGGCATCATGGGCAAGCCCATGGCAAAGAATCTGCTGAAGGCGGGCTACGAGGTGTGGGTCCATAACCGCAGCCGGGCTGCCATGGACGAGCTGGCGGCCTGCGGGGCCCATCCGGGCTCCCGGCAGGAATTGGGGCAGAACTGTGATGTGATCATCACCATGTTGCCCAACGGCCCCCAGGTGCATGAGGTCATGCTGGGAGCGGATGCGGTGGCTTCCTATATGCACGCCGGGCAGATTTTTGTGGACTGCAGCTCCATCAGCCCTGTGGTCAGCAAGGAGATCGCCGCCAAGCTGGCCGAAAAGGACATTGAGATGCTGGATGCCCCTGTCTCCGGCGGAGAGCCCAAGGCCATCGACGGCACCCTGAGCTTCATGGTGGGCGGCAAGCAGGCAGTTTTCGACAGGTGCAGGGACATGCTGCTGACCATGGGCGCTTCCGCCGTTCGCTGCGGCGACGTGGGCGCAGGCAACACCACCAAGCTGGCAAACCAGATCATCGTCGCCTGCAACATTCAGGCCGTAGCCGAGGCCTTCACCCTGGCCCAGAAGGCCGGTGTAGACCCCGAGCTGGTGTTCCGGGCCATCCGGGGCGGGCTGGCCGGCTCCACCGTTCTGGATGCCAAGGGGCCCATGATGCTTGCAGGGAACGACAAGCCCGGCTTTAAGATCGACCTGCACATCAAGGACCTGAACAACGCCCTGGACTGTGCCCACGCCGTGGGCGCCCCCGTCCCCATGACCGCAGCCGTACAAGAGGTCCTGGAGTGGCTCCACCACCACGACTGCGGCGGCAGCGACCACAGTGCCATTGCAAAATACTATGCGTACCTGACCGGTATCCAACTCGGCAGGTAAAGCGAGGCAGACTGTCCATGCGGATCACGAAGAAAAGCGCCCAGCAGATCGTGGAAGAGATCGGCAAGCTGGTCCGGCAGAATATCAATCTGATGGACGAGACCGGGCACATCATCGCCAGCAACGACCCTGCCCGGATCGGCAAATTCCACGAGGGGGCCTACCGCATCATCTCCCAGCACCTTCCGGAATTTTACATCACGCCGGAGTTGGAAAACGAGCTGCCCGATGTGCGCCGGGGCATCAATCTGCCCATTGTGGTGGATGGGCAGCTCCAGGGAGTCATCGGCATCACCGGCGACTACGACGCCGTCATCGAATACGGCCAGATCGTCAAGAAAATGGCGGAGATCCTCATCCGGGAACGGTCCGAGCTGGACAACCGGCAGCTGGACCTGCGTGTGCGCAGCCGCTTTCTGGAGGACTGGATCCTGGGCACCGGCCTGAACAACCCCAGGACACTTTCCGAGCGCGGCTTCGCCCTGGGCATCGATATTCGCAGTCCCAGGCGCTGCATTGTTGCCTCCGCCATGGACCGGGAAAAATACACGGACTCCCTGGACGGCCAGATGATCCTGGAGAAGATCGACAGGGCACTGAATGCCCGTATCGGCCAGCAGGGCGGCATCCTGCTGCGCAATGCCGCCCGGCAGATCCTGCTGGTGCGCAAGCAGAGCACGGAGAAAATGGTCGCCCTGTGCCGGACCCTCAGCCGGGAGATCCGTCAGGAGCTGGATGTGGAGATGATCTTCGGCATCGACGGCCCGACGGAAGACCTCCACGAGGCCTATTTGCAGGCCAACCGGGCCTGGCACACCACCGCCTACAGCAATACGGATATCCGCTGCTACGAAGCGCTGAACATAGAGCTGTTGATGGACGACGTATCCCGGGACCGGAAGCAGGCCTACCTGAAAAAGGTCTTTCGGAACTGCGGCAACGGCGAAATTGCCGAGCAGATCAGCCTTCTGGAGGCCTTTTTCAGTGCAGAGGGCTCTGTTCAGGCCATTTCCCAGGCGCTTTTCATCCACAAAAATACGGTCCAGTACCGCATCAAGCGCCTGGCAGAGCTGACCGGGCTGGATGTACGCCAACCCAGTCAGGCCCCGGCGCTGTACCTCGCCATGCTCTTCTATCTGGAGCTCAGCCGCAGCGAGGAAGGGCGCACTTTCTGACAGAACTTGTTACCCGTAACAGAAAGCGGTTTCTTTTTGCGTCCCCGGTACCATTGCATTTTTTCCTCCGGTCCTATAATATATTAACAGCAGAGCAGTTACGAAGGCGCAGAGTCTTGTGCAATCTGCTCAAATATAGAAGGAGGATTCTACTATGACCGGCGTACCCCTTATCATTACATTCGTGCTGGCAATCATTGTTATGATTGTAGCCATCTCCAAGTTCAAGGTCCATCCCTTCCTGTCTATCATGAGTGTCTCTCTGATTCTGGCACTTCTGGCAGGCATTCCTCTGGGCGATATTGCCAATGTCATCGGCGCGGGCTTCTCCGGAACCTTCAGCTCCATCGGCATCGTCATTATCCTGGGCGCTCTGATCGGCACCGTGCTGGAGCAGACCGGTGCTGCCCTGAAGCTGGCCGACATGGTCGTCAAGCTGGTGGGTCAGAAGAACCCCGAGCTGGCCATCGAGCTCATGGGCTGGGTCGTCTCCATCCCCGTGTTCTGTGACAGCGGCTTTGTCATCCTGGATCCCATCCGCCGGGCTATGGTCCGCCGGACCAAGACCTCCAGCGTGGCCATGACCGTGGCCCTGTCCGCCGGTCTGTACATCTCCCATGTGTTCATCCCGCCCACGCCCGGCCCCATCGCCGCCGCCAACACCCTGGGCATCGGTGACAATCTGCTGCTGGTCATGGGTCTCGGCGCTGCAGCTTCCATTCTGCCCCTGATTGCCGGTCTGCTGTTTGCCAAGTACATCGGCAAGAAGGTCCAGAGCGCCGACGAAACCGCCGATTCCGCCGAGAACGTCAAGACCTACGAAGAGCTGGTTGCTTCTTACGGCAAGCTGCCCGGCGGCTTCAATGCACTGGCTCCCATCATCGTCCCCATCATCCTGATGGCTCTGGGTTCCATCGCCTCCATGGCCGGCTGGACCGGCATCGCCTTTGATCTGTTCAACTTCCTGGGCAAGCCCATCATCGCCCTGGGCGTCGGCACCATCTGCGCCGTCATTCAGCTGGCTACTACCAAGAAGCTGGATAAGTTCTACGACATGACCAACGACACCCTGAAGGTCACCGGCCCCATCCTGTTCGTCACCGCCGCCGGCGGCGTGCTGGGCAAGGTCATCGCCACCAGCGACATGGTGAACTTTATCACCGCGCACGCCACCGTGCTGGGCACCGTGGGCATCTTCTTCCCCTTCCTGCTGGCTGCCATCCTGAAGTCCGCGCAGGGCTCCTCCACCGTGGCCATCACCACCACCGCCGGTATTGTGGCTCCTCTGCTGGGGGCTATTGGCTTCACCTCCCCGGCTGAGATCGCTCTGGTCGTTATGGCCATCGGCGCCGGCGCCATGACCGTTTCCCACGCCAACGACTCCTACTTCTGGGTCGTCACCAACTTCGGTCAGATGACCCCCGAGCAGGGCTATAAGACGCAGACCATGCTGACGCTGGTCCTGGGCCTGTCCTCCATGGTTGGCATCTTCATTCTCTCCCTGATTCTGTGATACAATAAGCTTTCGGGCAGGGCGGCACAGCTGCCCTGCCCTTCCCTAATTTCAACGTGAGGTGATCATGAATGGATACGGCAATGCGTACCCACGCAAATCAAATCATTGCTTCCTCCATCCGGGCTGTGCAGCCGGACGATGCGGTAGCCCGGGCGCTGAAGGGTGCTTCCTTCCCAGGCCGGGTGATCCTGGTTGCGGCAGGCAAAGCTGCCTGGAACATGGCAAAGGCCGCCCGGGACTGCCTGGGCGACCGGATTGAGAAGGGCATCGTCATTACCAAATACGACCATGTGAAGGGCCCCCTGGGGAAGATCGACTGCCGGGAGGCGGGGCATCCCGTCCCCGACGAAAACTCCTTCGCAGCCACCCAGGCCGCCATCGACCTGGTCTCCGGCCTGACCGGGCAGGACACGGTGCTGTTCCTGCTGTCCGGCGGCGGCAGCGCCCTGTTTGAAAAGCCCAAGGTCAGCGGAGAGGAGCTCCAGGATATTACATCGCAGCTGCTGGGCTGCGGGGCGGACATTGTGGAGATCAATACCATCCGCAAGCGGCTCTCCGCGGTCAAGGGCGGCCGGTTTGCCGAGCTCTGTGCCCCGGCCCGGGTGTTCTCCATTGTGCTGTCCGATATTCTGGGTGACCCGCTGGATATGATTGCCTCCGGCCCCGCCGTTCCGGACAGCACCACCTGTGACCAGGCCCTGGCCATCGCGGAAAAATATCACCTGCGTCTGACCCCCGAGGCAGAGGCAGGCCTGCACACGGAAACCCCAAAGGTGCTGCACAACGTCACCACCCAGATCACCGGCTCCGTCCGGGAACTCTGCGCCGCAGCAGGCGCAGAATGTGAAAAACTGGGCTATACTCCGGTCCTTCTGACGGATCAGCTGTGCTGCCAGGCCAAAGAGGCGGGCAGCTTCCTTGGTACCGTTCTCCGGACCCATGCCGGGAAGGGGCAGAAGCTGGCCTTCCTGGCCGGCGGTGAGACCGTGGTCCAGCTCACCGGTCACGGCAAGGGCGGGCGAAATCAGGAGCTTGCTCTGGCCGCAGCACCTCATCTGGAGGGGCTGCCCGGCGTCTGCGTTTTCAGTGTGGGCAGCGATGGCACTGACGGCCCCACGGATGCCGCCGGCGGCTATGTGGACGGCGAATCCAACGCCGCACTCCGGGCCCAGGGACTGTCCGTCTACGATGTTTTGCAGGAGAACGATGCTTATCACGCCCTGGAAAAAATCGGCGGTCTCATCATCACCGGTCCCACCGGCACCAACGTCAATGACGTAGCCGTAGCCCTGGTCAACGGGTAAGCTTCTCCGTATTCAAAAGGCATTGCGGGCCGCAAGGCGCGCAATGCCTTTTTTCAATTCACGGATATCCCGAAAGGACAATGGAGAAGCCTTCGAAGGGATAGCAGTCGTGGCCATAGTGCATGTCCCCGATGCCCATGCCGGAATCAAACAGCATGGCACTGTCCGTTCCCTCAATCAGGCAGCTGATGACCTCCTGGAAATAATTGGGGCTGTTAGAAAACGCTCTGTCATTGCGAACCAGCGCGCACGCTGGTGTGGCAATCCCCCGGATTTTCAAACATCTTGGCCGTAAAACCAAGCTGTTTCCATCCAACCGGGGGGCTGCCACACCAGTGACGTCGGTCACTGGTTCGCAGCGACATACTTTTCTAACAGCCCCTACTATTCAGGCGGATCGGGATTATTCCAGCTCGAATGCGCCGGTATAGAGCTGATAGTAGGTGCCCTTCTGGGCGATCAGATCGTCGTGGGTGCCGCGCTCGATGATGCGGCCATGGTCCAGAACCATGATGCAGTCGGAATTGCGGACCGTAGACAGCCGGTGGGCAATGACGAACACCGTGCGGCCCTTCATCAGCGCGTCCATGCCGGCCTGCACCAGGGCCTCCGTGTGGGTATCGATGGAGGAGGTGGCCTCATCAAGGATCATAACGGGGGGATCGGCCACAGCCGCCCGGGCAATGGCGATCAGCTGCCGCTGGCCCTGGGACAGGTTGCCGCCGTTGGCGGTGAGCATGGTGTCGTAGCCATCGGGCAGGCGGGTGATAAACCCATCTGCATTGGCCAGCTTGGCCGCCCGGATGCACTCCTCATCGGTGGCATCCAGCTTGCCATAGCGGATGTTCTCCATGACGGTGCCGGTGAACAGGTTGGTCTCCTGGAGCACGATGCCCAGGGAGTGCCGCAGATCGGGCTTGGCGATCTTATTGACGTTGATGCCGTCGTAACGGATCTTGCCGTCGGCAATGTCGTAGAACCGGTTGATGAGGTTCGTAATGGTGGTCTTGCCGGCGCCGGTAGCGCCCACGAAGGCGATCTTCTGGCCGGGATGGGCATAGAGGGTCACGTCATGCAGCACGGTCTTCTCCGGCACATAGCCAAAGTCCACGTGCTCCATGGTGATGTCGCCCTTCAGCTCCGTATAGGTGACGGAGCCGTCCCCCTGGTGGGGGTGCTTCCAGGCCCAGTGGCCGGTGTGCTCGGGGCACTCGTGGACGGTGCCGTCCGCATCCACATGGGCATTGACCAGGGTCACATAGCCCTTGTCCTGCTCGGGCTCCTCGTCCATCAGGGCGAAGATGCGCTCGGCACCGGCCAGAGCCATGACAATGGCGTTGATCTGGTTGGAAATCTGGGAGATGGGCATATTGAAGCTCCGGGAGAGCACCATGAAGGCCATCAGATTGCCCAGGGTCAGCAGGGAGTTATTGGACTTGATGCACAGCAGTCCGCCCACAACGGCCAGGACCGCATACTGCACATACCCCAGGTTATTGTTGATGGGGCCCAGCATATTGGAGAACTTGCCGGCGCTGTAGGCGTTCACCCGCAGCTCCTCATTGAGCTTGTCGAAGTCCTCCTTGCAGACCTCCTCGTGGTTGAAGATCTTGACCACCTTCTGGCCGGAGATCATCTCCTCGATATAGCCGTTGACCGCGCCCAGAGCCCGCTGCTGGCCAATAAAGAAGCCCGCGGACTTGCCCGCCAGAATCTTGGTGACATAGATGATCAGTCCCACCGTGAAGAACATGACAATGGTCAGGATCCAGGAGGTATCAATCAGGTTCCACAGCACCACCACCAGCGTCACCGCAGAGGACACACACTGTGGGATAGACTGGGAGATCACCTGCCGCAGGGTATCGATATCGCTGGTGTAGCGGGACATGATGTCACCGGCGGCATGGCTGTCGAAGTAGCGCAGAGGCAGGCGCTGCATCTTGGCAAACAGGTCGTCACGGATGGTCTTCTGCACACCCTGGGTCACGCCTACCATCAGGTAGTTGAAGAGGAAGGTGCCCACAATGCCGAAGCCGAAGATGCAGGCAAGCTTCACAAGGTAGGCTTTCAGAGCGCCGAAATCCGTGGAGCCGGTGGCCACCATGGGCAGGATATATTCGTCAACCAGAGGTCCCAGGGCACGGCTGCCCTGAGCCTGGGCCACAGAGGTGGCAATGATGCAGAGGAAGACGAATACCAGCAGCGGGGTATAGTTTTTCATATAGCTGAGCAAACGCAGGAGGGTTTTTCCGGGGTTTGCCGCCTTGCGGCCATCGCCGCGCATTTGTCCGGGACCGGGCATCAGTCTTCACTTCCTTTCTGCTGAGATTCATAGATGCCCCGATAGAAGTCGGAATTCTTCATCAGGGTCTCGTGGTCACCCACACAGGCAACCTGGCCGTTTTCCATGACAATGATGATGTTGGAATCCTGAATGGAGGAAATACGCTGGGCAATGATCAGCTTGGTGGTTCCGGGAATTTCTTCCTTGAAGGCCTTGCGGATCATAGCGTCCGTATGGGTATCCACAGCGGAGGTGGAGTCGTCCAGGATCAGGATCTTAGGCTTTTTCAGCAGGGCACGGGCAATGCACAGCCGCTGCTTCTGGCCGCCGGAAACGTTGCTGCCCCCCTGCTCGATGTGGGTGTCGTAGCCGTCCGGGAAGGAGGTGATGAACTCATCGGCACAGGCCAGCTTACAGGCGTGGACCAGCTCCTCATCCGTGGCGTTGGCATTGCCCCAGCGCAGGTTTTCCTTGATAGAGCCGGAGAACAGGGTGTTCTTTTGCAGCACCATGGCCACATTGTCCCGGAGCACCTCCAGGTCGTAGTCCTTGACATCGATGCCGCCCACCTTGACGCTGCCCTCGGTCACATCGTACAGTCTGGGAATCAGCTGCACCAGGGTACTCTTGGAGGAGCCGGTGGAGCCCAGGATGCCCACGGTAGCGCCGCTGGGAATATGCAGATTCACATCCTGCAGCGCGGGCCGCTTGGCCTTCCGGGAGTAGCGGAAGGAGACGTTCTCAAAGTCGATGGAGCCGTCGCTCACCTCCTCCACGGCGTTCTCGGGAGAGGTCAGGTTGGGCTCCTCCTGCAAGATCTCATAGCAGCGGCGCAGGGGTGCCTGGGACATGATGACCATGACGAAGACCGCGGAGAGCATCATCAGGCTGGAAAGGATCTGGGTGGTGTAGGTGAACATGGAACTGAGCTCGCCGGTGGTCAGGCCCAGGGCGGCATTGTTGCCGGAGGCAACCACCATCTTGGCACCCACCCAGGAGATGGTCAGAATGCAAGCATAGACGCAGATCTGCATGACCGGGGCATTGAGGGCCAGGATGTGCTCCGCCTTGCAGAAATCATCGTAGATAGCTTTGGAAATGGTCTTGAACTTGCTGACCTCCTTGTCCTCTCTGACGAAGCTCTTGACCACGCGAATGCCATGGACGTTTTCCTGAACCACGGTATTCAGCCGGTCATAGGTCTTGAACACCCGGTCAAAAATCTTGAAGACCAGGGGCACAATGCCCAGCAGCACGGCGGCCAGAATGGGAATGGCAATGAAATACACGGTGCTGAGCTTGGGGCTGATGCGCATGGAGGAGACCATGGCGAGGATCAGCATCATGGGGCACCGAATGGCCATACGGATCATCATCTGGAAGGCCATCTGGATGTTGGCCACATCCGAGGTCAGCCGGGTGACAATGGAGGCCGAGGAGAATTTGTCAATATTGGAGAAGCTGAAATCCTGCACCCGGTAGTACATATCGTGGCGCAGATTCCGGGCAAAGCCCGTAGCAGCCTTGGAGGCATAGTTGGCGGACATAACGCCAAACATCAGCGACACAATGGCGCAGATGAGCAGCTGCAGCGCCTTCTGCCACACCACAGTCATATTGCCCACGGCAATGCCGTAGTCATACAGGTCTGCCATAACCAGGGGGATGGTCACTTCCATGGCTACCTCGCCGATCATGCAGACGGGGCTTACCAGTGCCGTCCATTTATACTCGCGCAGGCACTGGGCGAAACGTTTTATCATTTTCGAGATTCCTCCTTTTTCACTTTCTCGATGTCAAAATCCGGAGACACGTTGTGCAGTGTCCGGAGCAGGTACTCCCGGAACTGCGCCTCCTCCTCCGGCGTGAAGCCCTCCAGGAGCTTCTTGTCGCCGCTCTGGATGACGGCGTACATGGTTTCGTTGCATTGCTGTCCTTTGGGCAGAATGTAGACGAGCTTTCGCCGCCGATCCTCCGGATCTTCCCGCACTTCGATGAACTCCTTCTTTTCCAGACGGGCCAGCAGGCCGGAGACCGTAGGATGGCTCAGATGAAACCGGTCTTCAATGTCCTTGGCGCAGGGCGGTGTATCCCGGTGGGCGAGGTAGCCCATGATGTGGCCCTGGGAAAAGGTAAGGTCCATACCGGACAATGCCTGATCCATCCGCTGCCCCAGCGCACAGTCCAGGCTGCGGAAGATGCGGCCAAAGGTTAACATGCCACGATCACCTCCCTTGATTTACGTAGCAAGCTACGTAATATTTTAGCAAGTTTTTTTGAAATTGCAAGAGAGAGTTCTATGATTTAACAATTCATTCAAAAATACCGCCTGCCGACTTCGATCGGCAGGCGGTAAACGTCTGTTAAAGGACCCCTGCTTTCAGGGGAAGCTGGTCTCACTCTGCCCCTTCGTGCGCCATGGGCAATGCAATGGCGCACAGCAGGCACTTTTTAAATCTCGGGTCAGCCCATATCGGCGGCGAGCGCTTGGTCGATGAGCTTTTGCAGCGTCTCCGCCTGCTTCTTTTCCGTGATGGCGCCTACGATGGGGTCACCCACGATATTGCCGTTGCGGTCAACCACATAGGTGGTGGGGTAGGCAAAAATGTTTGTAGTGAACTTTCCCGCCTCGCCGTCGGAGTTAAAATACACATTCTGATAGGTGGCGCCCTTCTTGGCAAGCACATCCTTCGCCTCG
>ERZ772889.3109-NODE-3109-length-11967-cov-22.349060_pt1 | contig 11967 bp, 9 predicted proteins | sample MGYA00512127_ERZ772889 | MGnify/ENA primary metagenome ERZ772889 (study PRJEB29015, sample SAMEA2737689) | human gut metagenome | biome: human gut; feature: human-associated habitat; material: faeces | place: China | collected 2012 ...
TTCTGGCTCATTCCCACGCCATGGCCGAATCCACCGCCGATAATGTTATATCCTATCATATTTTTCTTCTCATGGCTAGGTTCAATCACAAAAAATGCACTGGGCAGGAGGCTGGGCATGCTTACTTCACTGCCGTCCTGTCTGACCACCCTGGTCACGCCATCACATAGTACTGCTCTGATATTATATTCCGAGATGATCTTGTAGGTTCCTTTATCTGTGGCAATGACCAATTCATCTGCCACACCGCCGGGTCCCCGTTTTACAATGGTGATATCCGTAACCTTAGAAAAGTTTTTTATGTTTTGACTGCTGTAGTCACCATCCTTCAGAGTCAAGATCAGCTTCCCGTTGGCTTCATAACGATTCTTCAGGGTCTCAAGTATCCGGTCCACATCGATCTCTTTTACCGTATATGTCCAACGGTACCACCCTTCCTGCGCTTCATAATCCTCTGCATGAGTTTGGGTAATAAAATCCCGGAAGGACTCTTCTTCGCTCAGCTCCTCTGCAATTGTTTCCGCGGTAATCTCCGTACTGCCTGCAGCTACCGCCCCGTCATCCGTCTGTACCGGATTCTCCGGGCTTGGGCTCAGCCGGCTGCTTTTCAGATAATCAAGCATCTGCGCCTCCGCAGTCTTCCATATGCTTGCTGTAGTTCCCACACCACAGGATGTCGAATAATAATAGGTGTTCGCCACAGTGCCTTCGTCTGTCAAAATCATTTGTCCGTAGGTTTCCTTTACCGCCGTAGTGGTGCTGTCTGCCTCTGTGATATTGTTATAGACCTGATAGGAAGTGCTGTCATCCACATGGGCTCCATACCGGGGGTATCCTGCTCTGAGCATATGTCCGTAGGCATAGGTTCTGGCGCAGATTGCCTGCGCTTTCAGGGCTTCTAACGGATAAGATGCCGGCATTTCACTTGGCACCACACTGAAGAGATATTCCTCCAGCGGCAGCTCATTCACCACGGCGATGCCCTCTGCTGTTCTGAGCAGTTCGATATGACCTCTGTAGGAAGGTATTCCCTGGCTTCTGTTTACACTAAGCAGCTGAATTCTGCCCGTCAATACCACAGGAACTATACTGATACGCTCCCCCACAAAATAATCACTGTCCATGTCTATGGTAATCTTGTCTCCTTTGGGAAACAATTCTTCCTGTATATTTTCCCCACTTCCGTATTGCAGCAGGAAATCGCTGTTTGCCGTCAGTATTACTTCTGTATGCAAAATATCCACATAATCCGAAGTCTTGATCAACACCCGGATGTCTTCCATATTCGCCTCTCTGGCTAAGAGAATACCGCAGATCGCACCATTCTCCTGGATAAAATCCGCATTGGCATAGCCAAAGGTCAGATCCGCGAACGTGCACATGGTAAGCTCCCGATACAAACGATATCCTTTGTAATCCTCTGCCAGAGGAATTCTGCCCCGGCCTTCGATCTCAATGCCGTTTTCATTCGCTGACAGCACTCTTCCTGTAAACTTATCCGTCTTCAGAACAACCGCACTCACCAGTTCATCTGTAAGTTCTACATCCGCCAGCTGTTCCCGCATCTGCTCCGGTGCCGGAACAGAATCTGGACCTTCTGTTTCTGCCTCCAGGAAAAAGGTCTCCTTCTCTCCGTCACAGAAAATAGTGATCCGGTCAGCTTCCGCATCCGTGATCCATACATTTTTAAGTTTCTGTACTACCGGGATATGCTGCGGCGAAGTCTCCGACATCTCGGGGGTATCCGTGCCCTCCCATCCACAGCTATGTAACAAATTTAGGAAAAGCAAAAAAAGAAGAAATGCCACAGCTAAAATGCACAGATATTTCTTCAGCTGTATTCTCTGTCCTTTCGGAAGTTTATAATAATTCTCAAGTAGTCTGTTTTTCTTCAAATTTTTCTTCAAATGATCCCCGCCTGATTTGATAATTAAGCTTTAAAAGAGCAGCCCCAAAGGACTGCTCTCTCTTTTGTATTGTTATCCCCAAAATGCCGCCTCTTACCTTTTGACTCCTAGCAATGCTAGGTGGGTAACCGCAACCAACCTTTTGCCTTCCCTTCCAATCCTCCTTGCGGAGTGAGGGCTTGACAGCCACTTGGCAATATAGGAATCCCGTTTAAAGTAAATGTAGGTTCAAAACTGGTAAGAGTTATCGCACATCTCAGGTTAAGTATATTATATCTACTCTGTTTCTATTTTACAACTGTAATTTTTACCAAAAAAGGCTGCCTCCAAAGAGACAGCCTTCCTATTTGCATTTGTCTGTAAGTAAGATTACATCTGAGGGCCAGCAGCAACCAGAGCCTTACCTGCATCATTTCCTTCATATTTAGCGAAGTTCTTGATGAATCTCTGAGCCAGATCCTTTGCCTTCTCTTCCCACTGGGAAGGATCAGCGTAGGTATCTCTGGGATCCAGAATTCCGGTATCAACACCGGTTAACTCGGTAGGAACCTCGAAATCGAAGTAAGGAATCTTCTTGGTAGGAGCGGTCTTGATTGCACCATTCAGAATAGCATCGATGATACCACGGGTATCCTTAATGGAGATACGCTTGCCGGTTCCGTTCCATCCGGTGTTTACAAGGTATGCCTTAGCACCGTTCTTCTCCATCTTCTTCACCAGCTCTTCTGCATACTTGGTAGGATGCAGCTCCAGGAATGCCTGACCGAAACAAGCAGAGAAGGTAGGGGTAGGCTCGGTAATACCACGCTCGGTACCAGCTAACTTAGCTGTGAAACCGGACAGGAAGTAATACTGGGTCTGCTCCGGAGTCAGAATAGATACGGGAGGCAGTACGCCGAATGCATCAGCAGACAGGAAGATTACGTTCTTAGCTGCGGGTGCGGAAGAAATAGGACGTACAATATTCTTAATATGGTCGATAGGATAAGATACACGAGTATTCTCGGTAACGGTCTTATCGTTGAAATCAATCTTGCCGTTAGCATCAACGGTTACGTTCTCAAGCAGCGCATCTCTCTTGATTGCGTTGTAGATGTCGGGCTCGGAATCCTTGTCCAGGTTGATAACCTTAGCGTAGCATCCACCTTCGAAGTTGAATACGCCGTTGTCATCCCAACCGTGCTCGTCATCACCGATCAGCAGACGCTTAGGATCGGTAGACAGAGTGGTCTTACCGGTTCCGGACAGACCGAAGAAGATAGCGGTGTTCTCACCGTTCATATCGGTGTTTGCGGAGCAGTGCATGGAAGCGATACCCTTCAGAGGCAGGTAGTAGTTCATCATGGAGAACATACCCTTCTTCATCTCTCCGCCGTACCATGTATTCACAATAACCTGCTCACGGCTGGTAATATTGAAAGCTACACAAGTCTCGGAATTCAGACCAAGCTCCTTGTAATTCTCAACCTTAGCCTTGGATGCGTTGTAAACTACGAAATCAGGCTCGAAGTTCTTCAGCTCTTCCTCGGTGGGTTTGATGAACATGTTGGTTACGAAATGAGCCTGCCAGGCTACCTCAACGATGAAACGGATAGCCATGCGAGTGTCCTTGTTAGCGCCGCAGAATGCATCTACAACGAACAGTCTCTTGTTGGACAGCTCCTTCTTAGCGATATCCTTTACAGCAGCCCATGCTTCCTGAGACATACGATGGTTGTCGTTCTTGTACTCATCGGAAGTCCACCATACAGTGTTCTTGGAGTTCTCATCTTCAACGATGAACTTATCTTTGGGAGAACGTCCTGTATATATACCGGTCATAACGTTTACCGCACCGAGTTCGGTCTCTTGACCTTTCTCGTAGCCTTCCAGTTCAGGCTTCATCTCTTCTTTGAATAATTCTTCATAAGAAGGATTGTGAACGATTTCTGTGGTTCCGGTGATGCCGTACTTGCTTAAATTGATCTCTGCCATCTTACATTAACCTCTTTCCTTTAAATTTATGTGTGTCTTTATCTTCTGCCACATTGTCTGTATTATCTCAAACCCCAGTAAAAAAGTCAAGAAACCGCTAAAAATTTTATACTGATTTTATATTCTCTTTACTTTACCCTGGTTTCCTTGGCCAGCCACTCTTTTTCTTCCTCATTCAGATAGGGAGAAATCTTCTCGTATACAGTCTTCTGATACTCGTGCAGATACTTTTTCTGGGTATCGTTCAGATACTTTTCATCAATGGCTTCTCTGTCGATGGGTACCCATGTCAGGGTCTCGAAATGCATGAACTGACCATACTCGTTCTTCACATCATTTTTCGCCACCATAACATTCTCGATGCGGATACCGTGGCTGCCCTGAATATAGATGCCGGGCTCATTGGTGATATCCATACCATCCTCAAACACTGCCTCCACCATACCTCCGGTGAATCTCCAGCGCATGTTCTGGGGACCTTCGTGCACATTCAGAATATAACCTACGCCGTGTCCGGTACCGCACTGGTAATCAATGTCCATATCCCAGATAGGCTGTCTTGCCAGAATGTCCAGATTCCGTCCGGTACAGCCGTAGAGCCAGTGTGCATGGGTCAGCTGCATCACTGCCGCTGCTACCATGGTGTAATGCTTTTTGATCTCTTCGGAAATGGGACCTAAAACGATGGTTCTGGTCACATCGGTGGTACCTCCCAGATACTGTCCGCCGGAATCTACCAGAAGCATTCCTTCCGGCTCCAGAGTCGCACAGTTGTCCGGGGTTGCTTCGTAATGCATCATGGCTGCATTGGACTTGTAACCTGCGATGGTCGGGAAGGACAGATCTAAGAATTCCGGGATCTCTCTTCTCTTCTGTTCCAGATAGTCCGCTGCGGTCACCTCAGTGATCTTCTCTTTGCCCACATGGGTCTTCAGCCAGTAGATAAATTTCGTTACGGCCACGCTGTCCTTTAAAAAGATCTCCTGCATTCTCGCAAGCTCTACCGGATTCTTAATGGCCTTTAACAGTTCGGTGGGGTTCTTGTCCTCTACTAACTTCTGATTCTTCTGCAATGTCTTGTATAAAGTATAGCTGCAATATCTGTTGTCCACGAGGATCGCATTGCCCGCAGGGAGTCCCTTCAGGAAATCTACGACGGTGTCGTATTCCTTTACCTCGATACGATGAGCTGCCAGGTATTCCGTCACCTGTGCATCCAGTGCTTTCTGCTGGATAAACAGGGTTGCGGACTCTTCTGTAATATAGGCATAGGACATTGCTACCGGATTGCATTCCACATCACAACCGCGGATATTGAAGAGCCACATCAGATCATCCAGTTTGGTCAGAAGCAGTGCATTGGCACCGTCCTTCGCCATCTTTTCTCTGGTCTCTGTCAGTTTTTCCTCTACGCTCTTACCGGCGATTTTCTCATCCAGTACGGTTACTTTTCCGGCAGGAAAATCCGGTCTGTCTGTCCAGATGCTCTCTGCCAGATCCTTCTCATAAGCGATGCGGATCTGCTTCTTTTCCAGTACCTTTTCGTATTTTTTGCCGTCCATGGCAGCGATAACTCTGCCATCAAATCCTAAAGTCTGTCCCTGCTGCATGTTCTGCTCCAGGAATTCCTCGATGGTGGGAACTCCCTCCTGTAACATACGGAAAAGTTATACGGTCGTTCCCTCCAATTCTGCTTCTGCCTGGATGAAATATCTGCCGTCAGTCCACAGTCCCGCGCCGTCTTTCCAGACTACCAGTGTGCCGTTGGAACCGGTAAAATTGCAGAAATATTCTCTTACCTTAAAATAATCGTTTACATATTCGGAATTATGAAAATCCGCTGTGGGCATCATATAGAAATCAATGCCCTCTTCCTGCATCTTCTTCCGAAGAAGTGCAAGTCTGTCCTGAATCACTTTGTTTTCCATGTTATCTCCATTCTATATATCAGTTAATCAATACCCTTCCGTAAGTTCACCCTTGCAGAGTCCTACAGCTCTGGAAGTACCGATTCTTTCACAGCCAAGTCCTAAGAACATTTCCAGATCTTCCATGCTGGATACGCCACCTGCCGCTTTGATCTTTACGTTAGGGCCAATGTATTTCTTGAACAGTTCCACATCCTCCTTCGTGGCGCCGCCAGTTCCGAAGCCGGTGGAAGTCTTGATAAAGTCCGCTCCGGCATTGGTCACTGCCTTACACATGGCGATCTTCTCTTCCTCGGTCAGATAACAGGTCTCAATGATCACCTTGAGGATATGATGTCCGCACTCTTTCTTCAGTGTACGGATCTCTTCCTCCACCTTGTCAAGCAACCCGTTCTTCACATCGCTGATATTCACTACCATATCGATCTCGTTGCAACCATCCTCCAGTGCCTTGCGCACCTCGGCCACCTTGGCTTCCGTTACACTGTATCCTAAGGGGAATCCTACTACGGTACAGATATTGATTTTGTCTCCGTAAGTGTCATGGATTCTCTTGATATAGCAAGGGGGCACACATACGCTGGCGGTATGATACTGAATCGCCTCATCGCATAATTTCTGGATGTCCTCCCAGGTAGCAAAGGCTTTCAACTGGGTATGATCCACTTTTCCAAGCATTTCTTTTGCAGTCATGTTGTTCTCCTTCCGGTATCTATTTTCATATTATTGTTACAGTCCGCTAACCTTATCTATTATAGCAAAGAACCCCCGCAAGATAAAGGATAAAGTTTTTACACAAAAACAATACCGCCCAGAAAGCCGTTGACGTGACTTGGGCGGTATCTCACTAATATTTAATTCTTAACTACATTCCAAGAAAACTCTTCACCGTGTCTTTCATCTTGTCCACGTCACACTGGGTATCGTGCAGCACCGGTGCGGTACGGATTTCTTCGATGGCATTGGGTACTTTCACCTTGGCGATCTTAGACAGTTCATCCACCAGTTCAAAGTCACCCATGGCATCATACTTGATGTCAATGGCATCCATAACGCTTCTGGTGAACTTGAAGGGGCTTGCGGTGGAAGCGATCACGGTGGTCTTGTGATCTCCGGTCTCAACCACATACTTGCCGTACACTGCGGAAGCTACTGCGGTATGGGTATCGATGACATAACCGCATTTTTCATACAGACGGCGGATCTCTGCGGCGGTCTCCGCTTCGCTTGCAAAGTTGCCGTAGAAATCAGCCAGCTGTGCCTTCATCTCTTCGGTGATCTCGTATTTGCCGTTGCCGGACAGAGCGCTCATCAGCTCACGGTTCTTGTCTGCATCATTGCCTGCAATACGGTAGATCAGACGCTCCAGATTGCTGGAGATCAGAATATCCATGGACGGTGAAGTGGTCAGTACGAATTCTCTGTTGCGGTCATAGGTGCCGGTGCGGAAGAAATCATACAATACCTTATTGTCATTGGAAGCACAGATCAGCTTATCGATGGGCAGTCCCATATTCTTCGCATAAAATGCAGCCAGAATATTACCGAAGTTGCCGGTGGGAACCACAACATTGATCTTCTCACCCTCTGTGATCTTACCATCTTTTAATAATTGTGCATACGCATAAACATAATAACAAATCTGAGGTACCAGACGTCCGATGTTAATGGAGTTCGCAGAGGAAAACTGGAAGCCCTTCTCATCCATTTCTTTTGCCAGTTCCTTGTCGGAGAAAATCTTCTTCACACCGGTCTGGGCATCATCGAAATTACCGTGAATGCCTACCACAAAAGTATTGGCACCCTTCTGGGTCACCATTTGCTTCTCCTGAATCGGGCTGACACCGTTCTTCGGGTAAAATACGATGATCCGGGTACCCTTGACATCGGCAAAGCCTGCCAGAGCTGCCTTACCGGTATCACCGGAAGTAGCAGTCAGGATCACGATCTCATTCTTGATATTATTCTTACGGGCGGAAGTGATCATCAGGTGAGGTAAAATGGAAAGTGCCATATCCTTGAACGCAATGGTGGAACCATGGAACAATTCCAGATAATAAGCATCATCCGCCTGTACCAGAGGAGCGATCTTCTCCGTATCAAACTTGGAATCATAAGCGTTGTTGATACAATTTTTCAGTTCTTCCTCGGTAAAGTCTGTCAGGAATAATTTCATAACTTCATAAGCTACCTGCTGATAACTCATTCCGGCCAGTTCTGAAAGACTCTTGTCCAATGCAGGAATATGATCCGGTACAAACAGTCCTCCGTCATCGGATAATCCCTTCAGAATTGCCTGGGATGCGGTTACCGGTTCGCTGTTGCTGCGTGTGCTGCGATAAATTACTTCCATTTCCTCTCCTCCGTGTCTATGTATGAATGTATGCTGGAATATCTCCCTAGCATCTCCATCTATATTTTCGAAAAGTATAGCATACTTTAAACACTGTTGCAAGGTGAATCATTGAAGCGCTTTTTTATCCGAAAAAAATTCATGTCCGCCATGTCGGAATAATAGCGTCAATTTTTCATCAAACCAGCGCATACTTTCACTGTCGGCATATTTTCTGGCGGCAAAATACAATGCTCCCCTGGAAATGTCCTCGCCCGCCAGAGCCCGTCCGACAGCTTCTACCGTCTCTTCACTGACACTTACTTTGTAATAACTGCCGTCGGCAATGGGAGAAAACTGTGACACCCCGTTTTCCCGCTGGAATACGATCTCCGTAATGCTGTCCGGAAATTTTTCGGAATTCAGACGGTTCAGGATCACATTGGCCACCAACAGCTTCCCATCCTCGTCTTCGCACCCGGCTTCCGCTTCCACGATCCGAAGCAGCACTTCCAGATCCGCCTGTTCCAGCTGGTACTTACTCTCCCGCTGTAATTCACTGCAATCCACTACTCTCTGTCCGGAAGAAGTCCGGGAAGCAATCCCCATCATGATGCTTTCCTTGTCCGCCAGCAGGCTTTCTTCCATATGTACCTCCGACACCGTCTGCTGCAATTTCCTACAGATTTCTTCCATGCGGCAGAGACTTAAAACACCGATCAGAAATATCAGATTTATTACAAGTAGTCCGCTTAATGCTCTTTTATACATACAGGCTTTGTTCCTTTCCCCAATTCTCATTTTGGCTCTAACTTCATTTTATGCAGCTCGTCCGAAAAATATATCTGTTGTTCTCCGGAGAAAAATGTTACTATAGAAATATGAGTGAGCAAAACATTGAAAAAGAACAATTATATAAAGGAGTCTTCCGGGCCGGGAAAAAAGACGGAACTGTCTATTACCGTGCTTCTCTGACCAAAAACGGCAAGCATATCAGTCTGGGCAGTTTCTCCGATGCCTTACAGGCCCATCGGGCCTACGAACAGGGGCTTCTCCTGCTGTCCGATCCTTCCCTGACACTGCAGTCCTACGAGAAGGTGTCCCCTTTGTCCTTCGAAAAATGGGTCAGTCTGATCAATCTGCGGGACAACGGACTATACATCGGCAATCCGATCTATCTGGGGCAGCAGCTCTTCTATTATTATTTGTCCCCCCACCATGTCTTAAAATTCGACATGGAAGACCTGTTCTATTATTCTTCCCATAAGATCATGTGCCGGGGAAATCATTATTTTGTGGCCGACTACGGAATGCAGCAGACGCTGACCTCACGCTATGGCATCAAAAGCTACGGAGTTACCGGCGTGGATTATTGTTTTGTCAACGGAGATCCTACGGACTTCCGCAGGGAAAATCTGCAGATCCACAACATCTATCACGGTGTCCGGAAAACGGTAGCAAAAAACGGACAGTACGTTTATACTGTCCGCATTCATATCCGTGGTAATTATATTGTGGGGCGCTACGCTACTGATATCGAAGCAGCCATTGCCTATAACAAGGCCATCGATATTTTGCATAGCAAAGGAGTCACCAGTAATTTTACCCCCAACTATGTGGAAGCCATCACTCCCCGCCGTTATGCCGAGATCTATTCTACGCTCGACATTGCACCGGGAATCCTGAATTATGAGCCTATTTCTCCGAATAATCAATAAAACTGATATTCATATTGGCATAGCCTGCAATGCCGTCGATGGTGACATCATTGGCATATTGCCACATGGTAAAACGATAAGGATAATCCGGCACGTCTTCCATCTGGGAAAGCCATACGTCATATGCCGATAATTTTGACAGGTCAATCTCTTTGATCAGCCACTCCTTGTCTCCGTAAAGCAGGGGCTTATATCCGGCTGCCTCTATGGTATCCAGGAAAGCCTTGGTGATCTTCGTCTTGTCAGCACGACTGACAGTCTCGATTCTCGTCGTATCATTGTCCACAAAACTCATATCAAAAGCCACCGGATAGGTGATCTTGTAGTCTTTGATATTCTCCAGAACGATATTGGATTCCTCCACCGCCTCTTCTTCCGTGATGGCCTGTGAGGTAAAATACACCCCGATCTGTAATCCAGCATCTGTGGCTCTCTTGATATTGTCTACGAAATAATCATCCAATACGATCTGTCCGCTGCCATAGCCTCTGGCACCTACCCGCAACATCACAAAATCCACTCCGGCTTTTTTCAGTTTCAAAAAATCCACATAATCCTGATATTTGGAAATATCCACCCCGACATAGGAAGTCAGTTTGCCGTCCTGATAATATTTCATCAGGTCGGACTGGCACACCAGTTTGGTGAAATCATATTCGTGCTTGGGAAGGTACGGGCTGATCAGCACCCATTCTTCCTTGCCGTCCCGGTTGGTCACCAGGGTATGTTTTCCATCGGTGGAGGGATCCGCTTCCGCTGTTTCCTTTTTGTTATCCTTTTGGGAAGGCTCCGCAGACGGCAATGGTGTTGCCGTAGTCTCCGGGTACATGTCCCAGAAATCCAGATCCGAAGGAGTCAATGTGCTTCCGGTGATCAGGTCCTGCGTGTCCGGATATTTGTCTGTCTGATTATTTTCTGCCTGTTGTACATTCTCCGTCTGTGCAGCCGTATTGTTCTGTTGGTGGGAAGTGGGCTGTCTGTTCATGATCAGCACCACCGTAAGGATCACTGCCACGAAAATTGTAACAGCAACGATGGCACTGATCACCGTAGGTGTCAGCCCTCCTCCGTGATCTTCATAATCGTCCGGAAGACGCATATCTTTTCTCCTCTTGTACTTTCTTTATGCTTTTACGATACATTTCTTCGGGCATTTCTCCATGCAGGCACCACAGCCCACACATTTCTCCGGATCAATGATTGCATGGAAATTCTCGACCTTCACAGCATCGTGCTGGCAATTCTTTACGCAGATACCGCAGCCCACACAGCCGGTCTTGCAGGCCTTCATGGTAACGGGGCCCTTGTCCGTAGAACTGCAGGCTACCTGTACCGTATTGGAATAAGGCCGTAAGCTGATCAGATGCTTGGGGCAGACCTCCACGCACTTTCCGCAGGCCTTACATTTTTCCTTATCTACTACAGCCACACCGTTCTCTACATGAATGGCATCGAAGGGACAGACCTGTGCACAGGTTCCGAATCCCAGGCAGCCACTGTTGCAGGATTTCGGTCCGCCTCCGGGCACAAAGCTCATCATACGACAGTCCTTGATGCCATAATAATCATAATCCGTTGTGGTCCGCTCGCAGTCACCCTGACAATGCACATAGGCTACCTTGCGCTCGGAAGCCTCTGCTTCTACACCCATGATGGCTGCGATTTTTTTGCCTTTATTGTTGAAGTCTGTCAGGAGGTCGATGAGTGGTTTGTAACCGGCAAGGTATTTGGTTCCCGGCATTCCTCCAGGAAGAACGAGCATGTCGGCGTCGGCGAAGTCGGTTTCAGCGAATATGGCGTCGGTGAGCATGGTGATGCCGTGGGATGTCTGGATCCGGGTGGTTTCTTTGATAGATATGGTTTTGATGTCGATTCCGGCGCGGCGAAGAAGGTCTACTACGGTTAAGCCTTCAATGTCTTCGAATCCGTCGGCGAGGAAGATGTATGCTTTTTTACTCATTTTTTTGTGCCTCCTGATTGTTGTATTTTTTAAGATTTTTATCTTGTTTTTCTGAAATGGATTATAGCATTTTTTATGGATAGTTACAATGTTTGTTTGAGTTGCATAGAGACAGATGGCTTCGCGCTGGGAACTGGCAAAGTGTTAC
>ERZ772889.3111-NODE-3111-length-11963-cov-5.074656_pt1 | contig 11963 bp, 10 predicted proteins | sample MGYA00512127_ERZ772889 | MGnify/ENA primary metagenome ERZ772889 (study PRJEB29015, sample SAMEA2737689) | human gut metagenome | biome: human gut; feature: human-associated habitat; material: faeces | place: China | collected 2012 ...
ACTTCCACAACGGCGTAGGCGGCACCTACGACTGCATCGCCATCATGAGCTATTACACAGTCTGCAAAGCCGTCACATCCTTCCGCGAGATCGAGGAGATGGAGGAAAACCTGATCCTGCCGATCTTCCGCAGGCTGCGGTTTGTGGACTGCAACAAGCCGCTCTGGAGGAAGCTGATGTACAGGGCGTTTGTACGGGCGAAACGCGGCTGCGACAAGTGGCACGATTACGAGATGACGGTTGCGCCTTATGAAAACGGCAAGCCTATTTATTATGAATTTACGGCGTGCCCGGCAGCGGAGTTTGCTATCAAGTACGGTCTTACGGATATTATGCCCGCCCTGTGCAATGTGGACTATGCGTCCATGGAGCTGCTCCACGCAAGGCTGGTGCGGACGACTACCTGCGTGGATGGCTGCCGATGCGACTATACCATCTGCGGCGATAAAGACCCATACTTAAAGGAACATCCCGAATATCGGGATGAGGCGGGCTTCAGAAGAAACAAATAAAAACGCAATGCAAAGGCGGTGAGACAAATGGAAACCTTTCTTGGAATCATGATCCCTTTCTTGGGAACGGCACTGGGCTCGGCCTGCGTGTTCTTTATGAAAAATTCCCTTGGCAATTTGGTACAGCGTGCCCTTGCGGGCTTTGCCGCCGGTGTGATGGTGGCAGCGTCCATCTGGAGCCTGCTGATCCCCGCCATTGAGCAGTCGGAGGGCATGGGCAAGCTGTCCTTCCTCCCTGCCTTTATCGGCTTCTGGGTCGGCGTGCTGTTTTTGCTTTTGCTCGACCATCTGATTCCCCACCTTCATGTGGGAAGCAATCAGGCGGAGGGACCGAAAAGCAGGCTGGGCCGCACCACGATGATGGTGCTGGCGGTGACCCTACATAACATTCCGGAGGGAATGGCGGTGGGTGTGATGTATGCGGGCTTCCTCGCGGGGAACGCGCAGATCACGGCGGCCAGCGCGCTTGTCCTGTCCCTTGGCATCGCCATTCAGAACTTCCCCGAGGGGGCGATAATCTCCATGCCGCTCCGGGCGGAGGGCGAGAGCAAGGGCAGGGCGTTTCTCGGCGGTGTGCTTTCCGGCGTGGTGGAGCCTGTCGGAGCGGTGCTGACGCTTCTCGCGGCGCAGCTGGTGATCCCGGCGCTGCCGTATTTTCTGAGCTTTGCGGCGGGCGCCATGCTCTACGTCGTGGTGGAGGAGCTGATTCCTGAAATGTCGCAGGGAAAGCACTCCAACATCGGCACGGTTTTCTTTGCCGCGGGCTTTAGCGTCATGATGACGCTGGATGTGGCGCTGGGATAGCCAAGGCCGGTGTCTGACCAAGGCGGATTCAAGGCAGACTACTCATAAAATAGGCTGCCGTTTCTTCTGCCAATTAGTTAGAATGCGCTAACTAAAAGCGAGACGGCAGAAACCTGGAGGTTGAACAAAGAAAAGGAGGGGAAGCCCCGATAAACGGCTTCGGCGCTTGCCGGGCGGGGATTGGCGCGACATCTATCGCTTTGTGGCGTGGATGATTACGGGCTCCCTGTGCAGCATAGGCTTTACGGCGTGCCGGCACGGGACATATATGGACACAAACAGGGAAAAGACGCGGATGAAGGAGAAAAAGCACGATGAAGGAGAAAAGCATATGGTAACATTGACCGAAACAACAGAGATCGCCGCCCCTTTTGAAAAGCTGGAGTGGTGGGTGGACCATTTTGAGGAGGAGTTCGTCAAGTGGAGTCCGCTGCATTTGGAATGCGAACTGCTCAGCGGCGGCATTCAAGCCGGAGATAAAGTGCGCTTTCATGAAATCGTCATGGGCATGGATTATGACGTCACCGGCACGATCATTCGGGCGGAAAGGGACAGGGATCATTTTTCCTTTGCCTTCGAGAGCGATAAAAAAACTGCCGTCATCTCATTTGAGGGAGAGCGGACCGATACGGGCTGCCGCTTTCGCCATACGGAGAGCTTTGGCGTGCAGACGCCGGTCATAGGTCCGGTGGTGAATTTTCTGATTTTCAAGATTCTTTACAGGAAAAAAGCGAATTGGCAGCTCATTCGGGACGATATGATCCTGGATAATCAGTACCTGACCGATATTCTGGAAAAGGGCAGATATCCGGCGCGCATCCCGCCGGAGCAGATCAGAAACATTTCCCCAAGGGAATTGATGGAGGGGGTCACTGGTCGCTAAAGCGGTGATCGGAAGTGTATGAAAAAGAAGATTTTGGGTATCCATGCGCCGTTCTATGATCGGGCGATACGCGGAATGAGCTGAATGGAACACACGCGAACCCCCTTGACAGATTCCTTCAGTGCGGCTATAATATACCAGCAGTATATACTATCGGTATGTTATAAGGGGAGAGTCAATGGAACGTACAGAAACTCAAAGGAAGATCCTCGAAGTTGGGAAAAAAGAATTTCTGGAAAAGGGCTTCAAGGACGCATCTCTAAACCAAATTGTCGCGGAAGCCGGCTTCACGAAGGGCGCCTTCTACGGCTATTACCCGGATAAGGCCGCGCTTTTTGAAGATCTTGTGGGCGAGGCAGCAAAGGGACTGTTGGAGCAGTTCAAAGCCGCACAGGCCGCCCATTTCGATCTTGTCTCCAAGGAAAAGACGAAGGACAGCCTGAAGCTGTCCACTGAGTATTTGCGCGTCTTTGTGGAATATATGTACGCCCATTTTGATGCCTTCAAGCTGATCCTCTGCCGGGCGGAAGGTACGCGCTATGCAAATTTTTTGGAGGAGCTTGTGGAACTGGAGGTAGAGTGCTCAGAGGAATACTACGCACTTCTCCGCAAAAGAGGAAAGCTCTCCGGGAAAATGACAAAGCAGCTTCACCACATGATTACCAGCGCCTATTTTACGGCGGTATGTGAGACGATTGTCCATGATATGCCCAAAGAAGAAGCTGTGCGGTATGTTGAGGAGCTTGCAAAGTTCTTCAACTCTGGCTGGGAAGGCTTGCTCCGGCTGGAATAATACACAATCATACAAACACTTTAATTTTTTACACGCGAGTTAGCCTACTCTAACTGAACAATATAAAATTGGAGGTCATTTATTATGCTTAAAACAGATGCGAAGAAGCTGGAAACAAGGGACTTTATATCGGTGGGCATCTTTTCGCTCATCTATGCTGTGGTGGCGTTTGTGATTGGCGGTGCTGCGCAGATGACGCCGGTCACTTTCCCGTTTATGCCAATGATCGTGGCGCTTTTTACGGGGACAGTTTTCATGCTCTATGTGGCAAAAATACCGAAGAAGGGAGCTCTCTCCATTCTCGGTGTAATCGCGGCGATTTTGCTGTTTGTTACAGGAATGTTCTGGATGATGTCCGTATTCTTCCTGGTTTTCGGCTTGATCGCGGATTTTATCTGCGCTTCCGCTGATTTCAGATCCTTTAAGAAAAACCTGCTTGCCTACTGCGTCATGGCGCTTGCGCCGATGGGGGCATACATTCCAATGGTTGTCATGCCCGCACAGTTTGATGCTTTTATGAAGAATAAAGGTGACTTCGCCTCCTTTGAAGGAGTGATTCATTCGATCGGGGCTACCTGGTGGGCGATCCCCGCAATGATTATCGGGACGATCGTCTGCGCGATCATCGGCGGACTGATTGGAAAGAAGCTTATGAAAAAACACTTTGAAAAAGCAGGAGTCGTATAAATGAGACTCGACCCACGGACGAAGCTTCTGATTCTCGCGGTCACAAGCGTTTCCGTTTTTATGAATAAAAGCATCGCGGTGGAGTGTGTGCTTGCGGGGATTCCGCTTGTACTTCTGAGCGTTTCCGGCAATCTGAAAAGGACGCTGAAATACGCAGCTTTTTTTCTCGCGCTTCTGCTGATCCAGCTTTTTATCGTACCGAGGCTGCCCGTGACTTTCGGCGGAATCGTCTATATGTTTGCAGTGTATATCCGCAAGCTTCTTCCCTGTTTTATGCTGGGCAGCTTTCTGATTGCAACGACAAGCGTAAGTAAATTTCTTGCGGCGATCACAAAGCTCCGATTGTCGAAAGGACTCACGATTGCTCTTGCCATTACGCTCCGTTATTTCCCGACCATGAGAGAAGAGTGGGCCTCCATACGGGATGCCATGGCGCTGCGAGGGATATCAGCGTCCGCGGCCGGGGTGATTAGCCATCCTATACAGACGATGGAGTATGTCTATGTTCCCCTGCTTGTTTCTGCTTCCAGAATTTCGGACGAGATTACGCAGGCAGCGATTACAAGAGGCATCGAGCACACAGGTGAAAGAAGCTGTATAGAGGAAATCGCGTTTTCGTTTGCTGATTTGATGGTGGTAATTGCTTACGCGGCGCTCGTTGCCGGCATGATATACGCGGGCATGAAAGGGGTGTTTTGATTATGATATCGTTCCAGAATATCTCTTTTACATACGCTGAAAGCGGGGACGGCGGAGTCGTTGATTTGAACCTTATTATCCGGTCCGGCGAATGCGTGCTGCTTTGCGGACCGTCCGGATGTGGAAAAACAACGGTTACACGGCTCGCAAACGGACTGATTCCCCATTTCTTCCACGGCAATCTTTCGGGGCAGGTAAGCGTAAACGGTATGGATACCCGGGAGACAGAGATTGCTGCGCTATCGGATGCGGTAGGGACGGTTTTTCAGAATCCTCGAACGCAGTTTTTCAATACGGATACAGACAGCGAGATCGTGTTTGGGCTTGAAAATCGGGGTATTCCGCGAGAGGCTCTGCGCTCCCGATTAGATGAACTTACGGAGGAGCTGCATCTTAGCGAGCTCCGGGGTCGAAGTATCTTTGAACTGTCCGGCGGCGAGAAGCAGAAGATCGCGTTTTCCAGCGTGTATGCTTCGGCTCCCGATGTCCTTGTGTTTGACGAGCCATCATCCAATCTTGATATGAAGGCCATCGGAGAATTGGCTGATTTGATCCAACGGGCGAAAATATCAGGAAAGACCATTCTGATCGCAGAGCACCGCATCTGGTATCTGATGGACATTGTGGATCGCGTCGTTTATATGCAGGATGGCCGGATTGCATCGGACATGGAGGCTTCAGCGTTCAAGGCGCTGCCTGAAGCAGATATTCGCAGAATGGGACTGCGTGTCAGGGATCTGTCGGTATCCGAATCGGGCGGTGTGAAAACAATCGCTGCCGATGGATTGCTTTCCGTTCAGAAAATCAGTGTCCGTTTCGGCGGCCGGAATGTATTGAATAATCTCTCTTTTCAGGCAAGCCGCGGAGAAATCATCGCCATTGCGGGCGTCAACGGCGCCGGGAAATCGACCCTCGCCAGAATGCTCTGCGGATTGCAAAAGAACAGCGCCGGCACTGTTTTGTGGGCTGGAAAACCGATGAGCCGGCGGTTGAGACGGAAAAAGGCATACATGGTCATGCAGGATGTGGGGCACCAGCTCTTTACCGACAGCGTGGCGGCGGAATGCGCGCTTGGCATAAAAGCTCCGAACAAAGACGAGATCGACCGCACATTAGAAAAGGTGAATCTGCTGGCATATAAGGAACGGCATCCCTTGTCTCTTTCCGGCGGGCAGATGCAGCGACTTGCGGTTGTGGTGAGCGACATCTGCGGCAAGGAGCTGCTGGTGTTCGATGAACCTACCAGCGGACTGGATCTGAAAAGCATGGAAGAGGTCGGCACCTTGACACGAAGCCTTGCGACGCAAGGCAAGGTGCTTTTGATCATCACACATGATATTGAGTTTATGATGCGGATTTGCACAAGAATACTGTTCATCCGGGACGGAGAAATCGTAGAGGACCTTTCCGGCGGGCAGAAAGAAAAGATTGTAAGACTTTTACGAGGTGAGGAATGATGGAGGGAAAAGAAAATTCGGCGATGACGATTCTGATGGATTTTGCGAAGCCGTGCAAAGGGAAACTGATCGGCTCCGTCATACTTGCGATTTTGGGAGCGCTATGCGGCATGATCCCCTATGTTGCGGTGTCCCGGGGGATCATTATGATCTGCCACGAAGACTATGCTTTCAGCAAGCTGGCGTTTCTGGCATTGATTGCTTTTGCGGGCTATCTCGGGCAGGTGTGGTTCGGAACTTTTTCTACAATGAAAAGCCATGAGTCTGCCTTTATCATCCTACGGAATATCCGTATGGCGATAACAGAGAAGCTCTCCCGTGTCCCCATGGGAACGATCCTTGATACGCCGTCCGGGAAATTCAAAACGATCATCGTGGACACCGTGGAAAAGCTGGAGCTTCCGCTGGCGCATATGGTACCGGAGCTCACTGCCAACATCCTAATCCCAATTCTAATGCTCGTTTACCTCTTTAGCCTTGATTGGAGACTCGCGCTGATCTCTCTTGTGACGATTCCGGTGGGCGCCTTCTGCTATATGGGAATGATGAAGGATTACGAGAAGAGATATGCCAGAGTACTTGCCGCCGGGAAAAACATGGATGCCGCAACGGTGGAATACATCGGCGGCATCGAAGTGGTGAAGACGTTCAATCAGGGTGAACGCTCATATAAAAAATACGCCGACGCCGTGGCGGAAAACGAGACCGCCAAAGCGACATGGTTCAAGCAGACCAACGGCTACTATGTGATGGGGCTTTCCATCCTGACGGCAACGCTTGTGGGCGTGCTGCCCTTGGGGAGCTGGCTCTTTATAAATGGAAGGGTCGAAGCGGGTACGCTGATTACCTGCATCATTCTCGCCCTTGGACTCGTAAAACCACTGATTCAGGCATTGCAGTACACCGACAGCCTGGCCATGGTGGATTCCACCGTAAAAGAGGTAGGGAATCTTCTGGATGAGCCGGAGCTTGTGCGGCCGACCGAGAGAGCTGTCCTTGCGGACACCGACGTATCCTTTGATCAGGTTACCTTCCGATACAAAGAGACGGAGGTTTTGCATGGAATTTCCTTTGACTGCGCAAAAAACGGAATGACGGCCATTGTGGGTCCCTCCGGCTCCGGTAAATCTACCATTGCGCGGCTCATCGCCTCCTTCTGGGAGGCGGAGAGCGGCGGCGTCCGTATTGGCGGCGTGGATGTGCGGAACATCCCTCTTCCTCAGATAATGGAGCTTGTCTCATATGTATCACAGGATAACTTCCTGTTCCATCTGTCTATCCGGGAAAACATTCGCATCGGAAAACCGGAGGCCACAGACGCAGAGATCGAGGCAGCGGCAAAAAAAGCGAGCTGTCACGATTTCATCGCCGCTCTGCCGGAGGGCTATGATACGCTGGCGGGCGATGCGGGAAGCCACCTCTCCGGCGGAGAAAGGCAGCGAATCGCCATTGCAAGGGCAATCCTAAAGAATAGCCCGATTGTGGTGTTGGATGAAGCCACGGCATTTACCGATCCTGAAAATGAGGCCGTTATTCAAGCATCCATTGCAGGGCTTGTAGCAGGAAAAACTTTAATTGTCATTGCGCATCGGCTGTCTACCATTACAAAAGCAGACAAGATCCTTGTCGTGGATAAAGGAAATGTCGCTGCGGAAGGAACTCATGAGGAGCTTCTTGAAACAAGCAATCTATACAAGGAATTGTGGAGAGCCCATATGCAGGGCAAAGATACCGCAGAGGAGGTGGCGTGATGATAAGGTTGTTTCAAAGACTTTTGTTGTTCTCTGGCTTACAGAAGAAGCGTCTTATCCGCTCTTTCCTTGCATACCTTGTCAGCTCATTCTTTGAGATGATCCCAATCATGGCCATTCTAACGGTGCTCACAGGAATCCTGAAGCAGCTTTCCGGCGATGTTATGCCTGAAAGCACGATCTGGATTTCGCTTGGCATCATGATCGTTTCCATTGTAGGGCGAATTGTATTTGTCAATCTTTCTGCCAATGCCAGAACGCTTGGCAGCTTCGCGTTCGGGTCGGAAAAGCGCATGGAGATCGGCGAACGCCTGAAAAAGGCGCCTATGGGCTATTTCAATGAAAACAGGCTCGGTGATATCACTGCGGCGGTGACGACCACTCTTGGTGATCTGGAGCAGCAGTCCGTTACCATTATGGAAAATGTGGCGGGCGGGTTTATCCACGCCATCGTGATTGGCATTTGGCTTATGATCTATGAGTGGCGGATCGGGCTGATCTCTTTGGCCGGGCTTGCCGCGGCGCTCATCGTTTATTCGTTTATCGGCAAGGTCGGCAGGAAATACGCGCCCCGCCGTCAGGCAGCCCAGGCTGGCCTGGTCACTGCCGTTTTGGAATATGTGCAGGGCATGGGCGTAGTCAAGGCGTTTGGGCTGGCGGAGCGCACCGGAAAAGCAGTTGACGCCGCAATTGAGGAAAGCAAAGAGGCAAATATCGTGCTTGAAAAGGCGTTTTCAAAAATGACAGCGCTCTATCAGACGGTATTCAAGCTCGCACGGGCGGCTATTCTGGTTTTTGCGCCCTATCTTCTGGCAGGAGGAAGCATCACACCGGAGAAGTGCCTGCTGCTTCTCGTGTCCAGCTTCATGATCTATGCCGCCGTGGAGGTGGCGGGCAGTATGTCCTCCATTGCCCGCGCAGTGGAGGCTTCCCTGGATCGGCTGGATAACATCATGGACATTCCATCCCTGGACGAAAACGGGGCTGATCTTGTGCCGGAAAATTTCAATATCGAAGTGAAGAATATGTCCTTTGGATATGGGGAAAAGGAGGTATTACATCAAATCAGCTTAAGCGTACCCCAGGGAAGCTCCTGCGCCATTGTTGGTCCCTCCGGCGCCGGAAAGACCACGCTGGTCGGTCTGATTGCCCGTTTCTGGGATGTGAAGGAAGGACAGATCACGCTCGGCGACCGGGATGTGCGGGAATATACCAGCGGCAGCCTTCTAAAGAATTTCGCCATCGTATTTCAGAATGTGTATCTCTTTGAGGACACCGTCGAGAACAATATCCGGTTTGGCAGACCGGACGCGAGCGAGGATGAAATCATAGCGGTCGCAAAGAAAGCCTGCTGCCATGACTTTATCATGACGCTGCCCGATGGCTATCAGACAAAGATCGGTGAAGGCGGCTCCAGCCTCTCCGGTGGAGAAAAGCAGCGAATCTCCATTGCAAGGGCAATTCTGAAGGACGCACCCATCGTCATTTTGGATGAAGCCACAGCCAGCGTGGATCCCGAAAACGAGCAGGAGCTGCAAAAGGCCATCCGGGAGCTGACAAAAGACAAAACGATTCTGATGATTGCCCACCGTCTGTCCACCGTGCGCACGGCAGATCAAATCATCGTGCTGGAGAACGGCAGGATCGTTCAACGCGGAAACCATAAGGAGCTGATGCGCGAAGACGGCCTATACAGGCGCTTTGTGGGAATGCGCAGCCAGGCAATCGGCTGGACGCTAAAAGGTGGGAAAGCACATGGATAGAAGGTTAGACAAAAGATACTTGGCCGGAGCGGTATCTGCAATGGAAAAACAGTATGGTGCGGAAAAGACAGACTCGATCATAGAAGATGCATGGAGACGTTATGCGGAAATCGTGGATGAAAACGCCGACGAGCCGAAAAAGATGTATATGCATACGAGGAAACGCATCTATCCTGCCATCGCCGCCTTTGACGCCATGACGGGCAACGGGATCTCCCGGGAGGAAGCGGCGGCTTTTTTGAATAGATATTATGAAAAGCGCGCAGCAGGCGTTGGTTCAAAAATTCGAGGGGCAATGAGAATACCGGGTCTGTATAAGCTGGTTCCAAAGTTCTTTGCCAAAATGACAAAAAGCTCCTTTGGAGAGGACTGCGGTTTTCGGGCTAATTGGATACGAACAGAGCAAGAGGAAATGTGCTTCGACATGCTGGCCTGCCCCTATCAGGACACCTGTGTGAAATACGGCTGCCCGGAGATTGTAGCCGGCTTTTGCCGCGCGGATGACGAGGCCTACGGACATATGCACCCAAAGCTCAAATGGGGACGGACAAAGACGCTCGGACAGGGCGGAGACTGCTGTGATTTCAGACTGACAATAGAGTAATGACCCTATGAAAAGACTGATGAGATACAAGACCCTCCAATGCTTTCTTGCGGCGCTGGTTATGATTGCCTTCCTCGCTCCTTCTGCATATGCATCCGGTGCACCGGACACATATGAGGCAAGCGCAAACGCTGTTTCCGAAAAGTATATTGGCAAAACGGTTCCAGGCGCGTGTGTCGTAATTTCGGAGCATGACAATACGGTATTTGCGAAGGGGTATGGCTTTGCTGATTTAGAGAACAATACGGCCATGGATCCGGAGACCACGGTTTTTGAATGGGGTTCCATATCAAAGACCTTCGTGTGGGTCAGCGTGATGCAGCTTGTTGAGGATAGGAAAATCGATCTGGAAACGGATATCCGCACCTATCTGCCGGACGGCTTTTTGAAAAATCTGCGATTCGCTGAGCCGGTTACTTTGATTCACCTGATGAACCATACGGCAGGATTTGAGGAAGAATTGCTGGATTTGCGCTATTACAGCGCGAGTGAGGTAATTCCCTTCAAAGAAGTACTATCTGCGCACCAGCCCAAGCAGGTCTATCCGCCGGGAACCGTCAGCGCCTATTCCAATTACGGCGCGGCACTTGCAGCGTTGATCGTGGAGGAAGCCAGCGGCCAAAGCTATAAGGATTATATCAAAGAACATATTCTTTTGCCTCTGGGTATGACGCATACCTCTGTCGGTCCCTTTTGGATGGATGTGGTCGGACTCCTTGATCACAAGGCGAAGGGTTATTCTTATACCGGAAAAGGATTTCGGCGGGAGGATGAGATGCATCTCCGCATGTATCCTGCAGGAGCCATGAATGGCACAGCCGCAGACCTGCTTCTGTTTGCCGAGTGGCTGGCAAAGGCGCCAGGAGAGGAGACACGGCTCTTCAAAAGCCCGGAAACAAAGGAGCGGTTGTTTAAAGAGACATGGTGTTCCTATGGGGCAAACGCAGGACTTTCTCATGGCTTCTGGCAGTATGCGAATCATCCCGGAATACTCGGGCATGAGGGTGGGACTTATGGCTTCAAGACACAGTTTTGGGTAGAACCGGAAGCTGAACGTGCAATCCTAATCCTGACCAATGTGATGGAAACGGATTACTGCTCCGCCATCATGGAGGCGGTCATCGAGCAGGATGCGCGACCGCTGAAGCAGGAAGTAGGGTCACAGGACCTTTCTATGCTATATGGCGACTATCTTCCGGCACGATCCGCATGGTCATATGCAGGCAAGATACAAGCACGAATGCAAATAATCCAAATCTCAAAAGAGGGAGAAGAAAATCTCCGGCTGAAAATGCCTCTTTCCGATAAGGATTTACTGTACGAGCCTGTGGGAGAATATAAGTTCTACTGTGCCGAGGCGATCCCGGAGGAAAGAAGCCTTGCTTTCTCTGTATTGGACGGTAGGGTGACGAGCATGACGTTCCGACTGGCTCATGACTATGTTCCCGCGGGACCTCTAAACGGCTTTGCCGGCAGCTTTCTGTCATTGGGAAGTTATATTCTGCTGACGGTCCTGTGGCTTGCCATTCTGATCGTATTGGGCGCAAAGATCGTTTGCAAACGCAGCTTGTTTCAATGGCAAAGGATTATACTTCCCATATGTGGGCTCATTCTTGGTGCGGCGGGGATTGCCGGAATGCTTCATTGGTTTTCTCTTTACACAATTATTTCGACGGAGCTGAACATAGTAGCAGGTATAGGAATTGCAGCGGCCATCTGCGGGATTTTCACGGGAATCAGCCATGCCGTAAAGAGAAAAACCAGAGTATCGGTACTTACGATTATTTTATTTGCATTGCAAATTATATCTGCGTGGATGCTCGGATTCGTAACAGTAGTATAAATTAACAGAAAACGGAGGAATGGATTTATGGACGAAAAGAAAAAGTGGACGGTTAAGGATGTTATTACAACGGTATTGCTCTCCGCGGTGCTGATCGTGATCCAGCTCGTCGTCAATATGGTCTGCATGGCCAACGACTTTGTCAGCATGGTGCTGTCGGTGGGGAT
>ERZ772889.3114-NODE-3114-length-11957-cov-4.149807_pt1 | contig 11957 bp, 8 predicted proteins | sample MGYA00512127_ERZ772889 | MGnify/ENA primary metagenome ERZ772889 (study PRJEB29015, sample SAMEA2737689) | human gut metagenome | biome: human gut; feature: human-associated habitat; material: faeces | place: China | collected 2012 ...
GAGAAACGCTCGAAGGATGCGGCAACAGCGGGAGCGTGCGGATACTTTCCCGGCGCAGAGAACTTGACTGCGTTGGACAGCAGCGCCAGCAGCGCACGGCGCACCTGTCGGCGGTCGATCCAGACGAAAATGGGAGCCTGCGGCAGATCAGCCTCCAACGCCAGCCCCATTTGCCGGCACAGCTCGTCCGCGCGCTGGGCCAGACCGTCCAGAAAATCGGTCAGGTCGGTCTTTTCCAGCGACAGCGGCAGCCGCCCGTGCTGCACATAGCTCAGATCGGTCAGATTCTCCGATGCCCGCAGCAGCTGATAGCAGGCGCGGTTGAGCACGGCCAGATTCTGCTGCACAGCCGGATCCTCTGCTTCGGAAAGAAGCGGGAAAAGTGTTCCGGATACGGACAGCAGCGTCGTCAGCGGCGTGGAGATCGACTGCGCGGCGCGGCAGAACGCGGCAAGTTCGTCGCGCGTATCCTGCGGCGGCAGGAACAGCAGCAGCGCATCGTCCAGCGGCTGCGTATTGGCGCTGACGCAGACGCCGCCGGCCATCACGGGCAGCACGGCCGGGCGTGCGTACAGCATTTCCGGCAGTGCCGCGTCCTGCGGTAAATAGGCGCGGAGCGCCGTTCCCACGGCAAAAAGCTCCTGCGCGTGGCAGTTCAGCTCCGCGACGGCGCCGTCCCGCACAAGGATGACCGGCTGTGCTGCTCCATCGTAAAGTGTGTGAAATTGTTCAGACGAAAGCGTCATAGCGCGATCCTCCCTGCGTGTAGCATATGCAGGTTTCGGGAAACAATCAGTCTCAGGAAGTTCCTGTTTCCCCATCATAGCGGATTCCGTCGGAAAAAGCAAGCAGAAACGAAAAAACATGATTTTTCTGCTGAATGGATGAAGCCTCTAACACAGCCGCGTCCAATAGCAGCGAGAAGCAGAAATTTTTCGCTGGATCCGTGACTTTTTGCGGGGCAGCACGAATTTCGAATGCAAGGCGTTTTTACCGCAATCATTCAAAGGCAGCTGCTATCAAATTTGGTGTACCGTAACAGGCGGCGCGTACCAAAGCGCCCGTGAGGTGACTTGGTGTGTTCGTAACGACTATAAAAACAGGTTCCTGCCTGAACTGTACCCGCAGGGCGCACCAAACGCGTCCCAGCGCCACTTTTCTCCCCCCCATCTTTTCCGGCAAGGCGGAAAAGATGGGGCCGTCGGAGGCGCGTCGGAAACGCTTTGCTGGTTTGCGGCTTGGGTTTGGCCTCGACGGATACATAAAACAGCCCCATTCCGGTCGAATGGGGCTGTTCATGCACATATGGGCGGGGGAAGTTATTCTGCGGAAATGAGGTAATAATAGATCGGCTGGCCACCGGAGACGAGGTTGACCTCCGCGTCGGGGGCGTGCTGCCGGAACAGTTCCAGCGCCGCTTCCGCGTCGGGTTCCTGAATGTCCGCGCCGTAGAAGATGTTGATGAATTCCTTGCCGGCCGCCGCAGCCTTGTCCGCGAGAGAGGCGAGAAGCGTGGTGATCTCACGCGTTGTACCGGCCAGCGCACCGTCGCACAATCCGAGATAGTCGCCCGCGTGGATATCGAAGCCGTCAAAGTCCGAGTCGCGCGCGGCATAGGTGATCTGCATGGTCATGACGCCGGAGAGGCAGTCCGTCATGGCCGCTTCGTTTTCGCTCGGCTCCATCGCTGCGTCGAACGCGAGCATAGCGCTGATGCCCTGCGGGACGGTCTTGGTCGGGATAACCACGACTTCGCGCGAAGCCAGTTCCGCCGCCGCCTGCGCAGCCATGATGATGTTCTTGTTGTTGGGCAGGACGAAGACGATCTCCGCAGGCGTTTTTTCGATCGCGTGCAGAATATCCTCCGTCGAGGGGTTCATCGTCTGGCCGCCCTCAATGATCTCGTCGACGCCGAGATCGCGGAACACGCCTGCCAGACCCGCACCCGCGCACACGGCGACGCTGCCGTAGCGCTTTTCAGGCTCCGCCGGAGCTTCCTGCTTCGCGGGCTGGTTTTCCAGCTCCTTTTCCACGGCCTCCAGATCGTCGGTCGACCGGGCCTTGCGGCCTGCCGTCAGATCGTCGTGCTGCAGGCGCATATTCTCGATCTTCGCAAGCTCCAGCGTACCATACTTCTGGGCCGCGCTCAGCGCGTCGCCCGGAATGTTCGTATGTACGTGGACCTTGAACGCCTCGTCGTCCTCGCCGATGACGAGACTGTCGCCGATGCTGCCGAGATATTCGCGCAGCGGGTCGAGCGAGGTGATATCCTCGCGCTTGCGCACGATGAAGACCGTGTCGAAGGCGAAGGTGATATCCTCGGAGTCGAAAATGCCGAAATCGGCCTCTTCGTTTACCGCGCCGGTATCCTCGCAGACGATGTCGTTGCCGCGCAGGCTTTCGAGCATCCCGCGCAGAATGAGGCAGAAGCCCATGCCGCCCGCGTCGACGACGCCAGCCTTTTTGAGAACCGGATTCTGGTTGACGGTGTTGTCCAGCGCGGCATGCGCCGTGTCGAGGCAGTGCTGCAGCACATACTCGATCTCGTTGTTTTCCACGGCCAGATCGCGCGCGGCGTCTGCCGTGAGGCGGGAGACGGTCAGGATCGTGCCCTCAGCGGGCTTCATGACCGCCTTATACGCGGCCTCCACGCCCGCAGTGAGTGCGGCGGCAAAATCCTTGCCGTCGGCCTCGAGCTTGCCCTTGAGAGACTTGGAAAAGCCGCGGAACAGCAGGGACAGGATCACGCCCGAGTTGCCTCTTGCGCCGCGCAGGAGCGCGGAGGCCGTCTTGTCGGCGGCCTTGGTGAGTGTAATGCCGTCCGCCTTGCGCAGCTCTGTGCTGGCGGCAGAGAGCGTCATGCTCATATTCGTGCCGGTGTCTCCGTCCGGGACGGGGAAGACGTTCAGCTCGTTGACCTTCTGCTTGTTCAGGTCGATCTCGGCAGCGGCGGAGAGCATCATCCGGCTGAACGCCGCGCCGTCAATGGTTTTGATCATGGTTTACCTCCGTGAGCGCCCTTGTATGCGCGCGTGAATTGAAATCGATATCAGTCGACGGAAATGGAGTCGACGAATACGTTCACGGCACGCACCTCGGTGCCCGTGGACTTGGTGACGAAATAGCGGACCTCGCTGATGATGGAGGACGCGATTGCGCTGAGATTGACGCTTTTGTCGACCATGATGTGCAGGTCGATGGATATGGAATTATCGGGGCTGAACGTGACCTTGACACCCTTGCCCATTGCCTCCTTGCGCAGCAGATGGACCAGCCCGTCCGTCATGGATCGCACGGCCATGCCCTTGACGCCAAAGCAGTTGGTCGCCGCAAAGCCCGCGATGTTGGTATAGACAGCGCTGTCGACCGTGATCTGGCCGGCGTCTGTATTCATACGGATCATCAAGATTCCTCCTTCTGGGATATTCAATTCATTCTAACCGATTTGCCGGGAAAGTACAAGTAAAAAAACGGGTTTCAGCCTTTTTCATAACCGGTCACGCCGTTATTCTGCATCCATTGGAGCTTTTCACCCATCAGATACGTCAGCGTCTCAAGCTCCGACCGCTCTGAGCTGCTCAGATACTTGCGCAGGTCATACAGATCGTTGTACGTCAGGTACGGATAATCGCCCTCGACATACGTGCCGTCGGGCTTGATGCTGTAATAGAGATTGTGGTTCGGCATGACCCAGCCGGAGCCGGTGTCCACAATGGCCAGCAGCATCCGGTCGGCCAGCGCGCGCAGATCCCTCCGGTTCAGCAGATCTGCCGCGTGGTACAGCGCCAGACACTCCGACGCCTGATGGTTGAGCGAGGTGTGCGGGGCGGTAATTTCGTCCGGGTGCCAGTAGTCGGGGATCAGCCAGCCGCCGTTTTCCGTGGGGATGTGGCTCGTGTCGGCAACCTGGCTGAAAAAGGCGAGATAGCGGTTCATCGTCTCCTCGAACATCCCCTTGCCGAGCCTGCGGGTGGCCGAGATGTAAAGCTCAAGCAGGTCGGTATTGAACCGGGTGTCATAAAAGCCCGGCCCGATGCCGTAATCGCCCTGGAGCCATTCGCTGCCGGGCGTGGTGGGCACATAGCCGTACTGGTTCTGCCACTGCGACATGGTATCGAGCGAGAGAATGACGAGCGCGGGCGCCTCCTTGCAGCGCGACATCCGGCCAAGATAGCCGCGGATGCAGTAGGACGCGGCGCAGCAGTAATAATAATTCTCGCCGGACGGGATATAATTGGAGGGCGATTTGCGGAAATAGCCGTCGAAGCACCAGTGCGAATCGCCGTTTTTCACATACGTGACCCACGCCTTTGCGCAGTTGTCCACGCTCCAGTCCAGCCCGAACGGAGCCGTCAGGACAAGCGCGTCCGTTACGCAGCCCGGCGCAAGGCCGTAGCCGTCCATCGTGATGCGGACGCCGCCGTCACGCAGCTTCGTGGTGCGCAGAATGCCGTCCTGCTCCGGAAAATACTCCCGTGAGCCGTTTTCGCGCAGGGCAAACGTGCGCGGCAGCGCAAGAAAATACGTCTGTCCGGAGGCCAGCTCCACGACGACGACCGGCGAGGCATACAGCCCGTCCCCCAGCGCCTGCGAGCGCCAGTCTCCGGCGCTCTTGTCATAATACCAGACCGTGCCTGCCTCCGTGACAGTCTGGTCGAAAAAGCGGATATAGCTGCCCCTGCCCGCGGCGCGAAGACCGACCGCGCTGACGCCGTCGGAGACGGCGTATTCCCGGCTCTCGATCTGATACTGCCCGTACTGGGTGGTTTCAATATAGACCTCGGCGGTATACTTTGTGGAGGTCAGCACCCGATCCGGCGTGCGGCCCGCTGGCTCGTCCGGTTCGTCCGGAGCCTCTTCCTCCGGAAGCTCTGCCGGAGCTGCTGCTTCGGATTCTGCTGCCGGCGAGGGTTCTGCCTGCGGCTTGCCGCAGGCGCACAGCTGCGCCAGCACCAGAATCAAAATCAGGATCAGCGTGAGTTTCTTATGCATGGGTACCTCCGGAGAAGGGTTTGGGCGGGCGAGGGCCTGCTTTGACCGGCAGAAGACAGTGGTTTATCGAAAAAACGCGGCAAATCCATAAATGTGCGCCCACTCCAACGTAGGGGCGGACGACTCTGTCCGCCCGCAGAATGCAGCGCTTTTTCGGAAATCTGCGGCAAATTCGTAACATTTTCTGGCCGACAGAGTTGTCGGCCCCTACAGCTGGCGCGGGAGCGCCCGGGGCTCCCGCGCCAGTGCGAAAATCAGATCATGCTCGGCTGCCAGCAGTCGGGGGTCTCGAGGCCCATCATGGTCACGATGGTCGGCGCGACGTTGGCAAGGCCGTAATGGCCGTCCTTGATCTCATACTTGTTGTCGGGGTCGTAGATGATGAAGGGAACAGGGTTCAGGGAGTGCGCGGTGCGCACGCTGGTCTTGCCCTTCTTCGTTTCGAGCATCTGATCGGCGTTGCCGTGGTCGGCGGTGACGAGCAGGGTGTAGCCGTACTTGTCGGCGGCTTCCTTCACGCGGGCCAGACCTGCGTCAACGGCCTCCATCGCGGTAATGACGGCGCTCAGAACGCCGGTGTGGCCGACCATGTCGCCGTTCGGATAGTTGCAGCGCAGGAACTGGTACTTATGCGAGGCCATGGCCTCGACCAGAAGATCGGTGATTTCCACGGACTTCATCGCGGGCGCCTGCTCGAACGGGATCACGTCGGACGGGACCTCGGCATAGTCCTCAAGGCTCTCGTCGACCTTGCCGGAGCGGTTGCCGTTCCAGAAGTAGGTGACGTGGCCGTATTTCTGCGTCTCGGACACGGCGTACTCGTGCACGCCTGCCTTGCACAGAACCTCGGTCAGCGTGTTGCGGATGACGGGCGGCTCAACCAGATAGTGCATCGGGATCTTGAGATCGCCGTCGTATTCCAGCATACCGGCGAACTTCACGCCGGTATAGTCACCGCGGTCAAACTTGTCAAAGTCCCTGCGGTCGAAGGCCAGGGAAATTTCCTGCGCGCGGTCGCCGCGGAAGTTGAAGAGGATGACGCTGTCACCGTTTTCAATCTTCGCGACGGGCTTGCCGTCGTGCGCAACGACGAACGGCAGCAGATCCTGATCGATCATGCCGGGATTTTCGGCGCGGTACGTCTCAATGGCTTCCCGCGCGGAGGCGAACTGACGGCCCTCGGCCTGCACGTGCGTGCGCCAGCCCTTTTCGACCATCGGCCAGTTGGCCTCGTAGCGGTCCATGGTAATGACCATGCGGCCGCCGCCGGAGGCGATCTTGTATTCATGCTCCGCGTCGTTCAGCTCCGCCAGAACGGACTCCAGCTGATCAACATAGTCCAGCGCACTTGTCGCGGGGACATCGCGGCCGTCGAGCAGGATGTGGCAGTAGACCTTTTTGAGTCCCATCTTGCGCGCCTTTTTCAGCATCGCGATCAGGTGCGAGATATTGGAATGGACGTTGCCGTCGGACAGCAGGCCGATGAAGTGCAGCGCCTTGCCGTTTTGCAGGCAGTTGTCCGTCAGGTCGACCCACGTCTTGGACTGGTACAGGGAGCCGGTCTCAATGGACTCCTGCACGAGCTTTGCGCCCTGCGAGTAGATCTGGCCGCAGCCGAGGGCGTTGTGGCCGACCTCGGAGTTGCCCATATCATCGTCCGTGGGCAGGCCGACGGCGGTGCCGTGTGCTTTGAGCCACGTCATGGGGCAGGTGGCCATCAGCTTGTCGAGCGTCGGGGTGTTGGCCTGCTTGACTGCGTCGCCGGGGCCGCCGTCGCCGCGTCCAACGCCGTCCATGATCACAAGTACGATCGGTTTTTTCATTGGTATTCCCTCCTGAGTAGGATATTCTCGAATTTCACTATATTTTACTACAATTTCCCCGCAGATACAACTTAATTTTCTTTGAACAATCGCAGCGCGTGGGAATTAGCCAGCGCGTAAACACGTGCAAAATCCACGTGCGGGTTATAGATGGCCTCCAGCTCGTCGTGCAGGGCCTTCGCCTGCGCGAGAAGGGCGGTCACGTCCGACAGATCGGGCAGCGGGGTATCCGGCCCCCGGTAATAGCGCTTTTCATCCGGCAGATACACGGCCTCTGTCTCGTCCGGGAACAGAGGGTTCTGATATAGAACCGCAGTTTCCCGCGCGCGAGGCGCCTCCAGCTCCTCCCCGGACACCAGCTGCACCGCGCCTGCGGGCGGCTCGGCAGAATACAGGCCCCGGCAGGTGACGGCCCGCAGGAAGCGCCTGCTTCGCTCCTCCTGCGCTGGAAGCGGGCAGGAGGGGCGCGCATGGCTCACAAGACGCGCATACGCCTCGCGGTAGAGCGCGCGATAGCGCGTCTGCAGAAGCTCGATGGCGCGGCGCTCCTTTTGCAGCGCAATACGGTCATAGAACTGCCCCAGATCGAGATACAGTCCCGCCGCGCCCGGCGTGACGGCCTCGAGCACGTGCGGAGCCGTGCCGTCGGCGTAGCCGGTGTGCAGGGCCGGGAGATACACGCCGTCCACCGAATCCGGGTCGCCGGAGCACAGGACGTATTCGACATCCAGTCCGGCGTTCTCCGCCGCTTTGCCGATGGTCTTCATAAAGCTCGATTTGCCGCACCCCGGCCCGCCCTTGATCACCCACAGAAAATCCTCCGGCCCCCGGCAGAACTGTCCGTAAAACGAGACAAAGCCGGAGGCCGTATTGCCGCCCAGAAAATACCGCGTCACCGCCATGAAATGCCCCTCCTGTATAGCAAGAATACAGGTAGTGTATGCAGCCGCGCGGCAGGATGTGCGTGCAGTCAAACGGGAAAATACGGTGCGAATTTGCCGAAAGCTTTGTATTGTACATCGTATCAGAAAAACACCGTCCACGGGAACCTGGCCGGGGGCTGGGCCTCGAAGACGGCTTCGCCCTTTCCGTCCGGGAAGGACAGCCGGTACGACCAGAGCGCGCAGGTGCAGCGGCCACAGCGGCTGCCGTATTTTCCGTCGCCCAGCAGCGGCAGGCCGCGCGAGGCAAACTGGACGCGGATCTGGTGCGTGCGCCCCGTTTCGAGCCGGATGCGCGCAAGGCTCAGCCCGTCCTGTTCGGCAAGGATTTCATAGTGCAGCCGCGCCTGCTTCACGCCGCCGCGCTGCCGCCTGACCACGTAGGTCTTGTTTTTCGCCCGGTCGTGGAACAGCAGATCTTCCAGTGTCCCGGCCCTCTCTGCCGGACAGCCGGTCAGAACGGCGAGATACGTCTTCTGCATCTGTCCCTGTCCCATCGCCTGCGTCAGGCGCGCGGCCTCCTGCGCCGTCTTTGCGTAGACCATCACGCCGCCGACCGTCTGGTCGAGCCGGTGGACGGGGAAAATGTCACAGCCCAGCTGCGCGGAAAGCAGCTGGGGCATCGCCTCCGCCTGCGTGCCCTGCGCGGCTATGCCGATGGGCTTGACGCAGACAAGATAGCGCGCTGTTTCCTTCAGAATTTCAATCATATGCTTCGCCTCGCTTTGGGGCTATTCTACCAGAAAAACAAGACGCGCGCAACGGCTTGCAATCCGCGGAAACTCCCGGTATAATACACACGAATATAAGAAACGGAGCAAATATCATGACAACAGAGCAATACCGGAAGCGGTCAGGCTTTTCGATCTTCCTGTCCTTCTTCAAGCCCCACCGGGGGCTGTTTTTTCTCGACATGGCCTGCGCGCTGGTCGTGTCGATGATCGATCTGGCGTACCCCATCATCTCGCGCTACGCCATGCGCACGCTGCTGCCGCAGAGCGCGTACCGCACGTTCTTTACGATCATGCTGATCGTGCTGGCAGCGTATGCGCTGCGGTCGGTGCTGTATTTCATCATCACCTACTGGGGCCACACCTTTGGCATCCGCGTGGAGGCCGATATCCGCGCGGCCCTGTTCGGCCATATGCAGGAGCTGGGGTTTGAGTTCTTCGACCGCAACCGCACCGGCCAGCTGATGAGCCGCATGACGACCGACCTCTTTGAGATCACCGAGCTTGCCCACCACGGGCCGGAGGATCTGTTCATCTCGCTTGTGACCATCGTCGGCGCGCTGACCGTCATGGCGACAATCGAGTGGCGGCTGGCGCTGGTCGTGGCGGTCATGATCCCGGTGTTTATCGCGATCATCGTCTCGCGCCGCAAGGCGATGCGCGAGGCCTCCCGCCGCGTGAAGAAAAAGACCGGCGCGATCAACGCCGACATCGAATCTGCCCTCTCCGGCATCCGCACGGCCAAGGCATTCGCCAACGAGCACGTCGAGGAAGAAAAATTCGACCGCTCGAACGACATTTACAAGACCTCCAAGAAGATGTTCCACCGGGAAATGGGCATTTTCATGGCCGTGATGGAGTTTTTCACAAGCTCCCTGTCCGTGGCCGTCGTGACTGTGGGCGGCCTGCTCATTATGAAGGGGCAGATGGATACGGTCGATCTTCTGACGTTCACGCTCTATATCGCGTCCTTTGTCAACCCCATCCGGAAGCTGGCAAACTTCACGGAGCTGTTCTCCAACGGCACGGCGGGCTTTGAGCGCTTTTTGGAGATCATGCGCACCGCGCCGGAGCTGCACGACGCGCCGGACGCGCTTGAGCTGACGCACGTGCGCGGCGAAATTGGAGTCGAGAACGTGAGCTTTTCCTATGAAGACGATCCCGAGGTTCTGCATGACGTGTCCCTGCACGTCCCGGCGGGCAAGACCGTCGCCATCGTCGGTCCCTCCGGCGGCGGCAAGAGCACGCTCTGCCAGCTCATTCCACGCTTTTACGATGTGACCGGCGGCTCGATCACCGTCGACGGCCATGACGTGCGCAGCGTCACGCAGGAGTCCCTGCGCCGCTCCATCGGCATCGTGCAGCAGGACGTGTTTCTGTTCGCCGATTCCATTCTGGAAAATATCCGCTACGGTAAGCCCGGCGCGGCGATGGAGGAGATCGTGGAGGCGGCGAAGCGCGCGGAAATTTACGATGATATCATGGCCATGCCCGACGGCTTCGACACCTACGTCGGCGAACGCGGCACGCTCCTGTCCGGCGGACAGAAGCAGCGCATCTCCATTGCGCGCATTTTCCTCAAAAACCCGCCGATTCTCATTCTCGACGAGGCGACGAGCGCCCTTGACACGCTGACCGAGGCGAAGATCCAGCACGCGTTTGACGAGCTGGCAAAGAACCGCACCACGCTCATCATCGCACACCGCCTGTCCACCATCCGCGCCGCAGGCGAGATCGTCGTCATTGCCGACGGCCGCATCGCCGAACGCGGCACGAACGAGGAGCTTCTCAAAAAAGACGGCATCTACGCCAGCCTCTGCCGCACGCAAAACCTGCTGGCATAAAACTTCATGCGTGAGCACTGCACCACGAAAATGCGCAAATGCCGGTGCATGAAGTTTTTGTGCATCATTTCCGGCTGCCCCGCAGGGACGAGAAAATGGCACATTTCTATAGCAAAAGCGCCCAGCCGCTTGCAGCGGCTGGGCTGTTTGTTTACTGCTCCATCAGGCCCACGCAGTCGTAATACGGTCTGGAGGCGATGAGGGCTTTGTTTTCCTTGAAGACATTGTGCATGAGCGTAATGACGGCGTAATCGCACTGCGCCATGGCTTCGGCAAGGGAATAATTGTGGTATCCCGCCACGTCGCCCTGAATGTACGGCTCGCAGGCAAGAACCTCATAGCCGCGTGATTTCAGGATGTTCGCAAACAGGACGGACGGGCTTTCGCGCGTATCGTCAATGTTGGCCTTGAAGCTCATGCCGAGCACGGCGATCTTTGCGCCGGGCTTCACGTCGCGCGCGATGCGATCCGCCGTCCAGACGGGCTTGCCGTCGTTGACAAGACGGGCCTCGTAGATGAGCGGCGTGATATCCTCGAACTTTTCATGGATGAACCACGGGTCGACCGCGATGCAGTGTCCGCCGACGCCGACGCCGGGGGTATGCACGTTCACTCTGGGGTGGCAGTTGGCAAGCTCGATGAGCTTGAACACGTCGATGCCGAGCCGGTCGCAGACCTTGCTGAGCTCGTTGGCATAGGCGATGTTGATGTCGCGGAACGTGTTTTCCGTCAGCTTGCACATCTCGGCGGTCAGATCGTCCGTCAGGCGGATCGTGCCGCCGGTGACGACCTTTTCATAGATTTCCTTGGCGAATTGCGCCGATTCCGGGCGGTTCGAGCCGATGATGCGGTCATTCTCGCGCAGTTCAATGAGCATCCGGCCGGGAATGATGCGCTCCGGGCAGTGCGCCGTCATGAACTGCTCCGGCGCAAGGCCGGACGTTTCCGAGACGATCTTCTCCACCATGCGTGTGGAATAGGGAGGCGAGGTGGATTCGAGCACGCAGAGGTTCCCCGCGCGCAGGACGGAACCGACCTCCTTCGCGGCGGATTCGACGAAGCGCATATCGGACACGCGCTTGTGCTCCTCCGTCTCGCGGTAGGGCGTCTGGACGCAGATGATAAAGACGTCGGCAGGTTCCGGCTTCGTCGTGAAGTGCAGACGGCCGGTTGCCATGGCCTTCGTCATGGCGTCCTGTAAGCCGGGTTCTACGATATGGATATGGCCCGCGTTCAGCGTGTCCACGACGGTATCCTTCACGTCGAAGCCGCAGACCTCATAGCCCGCCAGCGTAAACGTGATAGCGGTGGGGAGGCCGATATAGCCGCAGCCCATGATCTCGATTTTTTTCATGCTATTTCGCTCCTTTGTATGCAAACATACAAGGATACTATATCCTATTTTTTACGCTTTTGCAAGCAGAGTCTGCACCATATCCGTCTTTTCCCACGGCAGATCCAGCTCCGCACGGCCAAAATGGCCGTAGCCGGCGGTCTGACGGTAGATTGGGCGGCGCAGATCGAGCGTTTTGATGATCGCCGCCGGGCGCAGGTCAAAGCATTCGCGCACAAGCTGGGCAAGCTTATCATCCGCGATCTTGCCGGTTCCATATGTCTCGACGAGAA
>ERZ772889.3118-NODE-3118-length-11945-cov-2.710008_pt1 | contig 11945 bp, 4 predicted proteins | sample MGYA00512127_ERZ772889 | MGnify/ENA primary metagenome ERZ772889 (study PRJEB29015, sample SAMEA2737689) | human gut metagenome | biome: human gut; feature: human-associated habitat; material: faeces | place: China | collected 2012 ...
CTCATACATCATATTTCAACAGCACCAAGACTGACTTTTTCTAGCCATGTTTCATAGTACGGAAGTCTTTATTTAACAAAAAACGTTTATTTCAATGGTCCAAATGTAAAAACATAAATAATGAAGAAGGTGGACAAACGGTTTTTATAGGTGGATAAATGAAAATCATGAAAATTTCCACCTTTCTGAGTAAAACAGTACCCCTGGAAAAAGAATATACTCATAAAAAAGCCGGAAACCTATGACGATTGACACAGGTTTCCGACTAAGACAAAGAAATAAGATTAATGCTCAATCTTCTAACAAACTACTCGGAGTTACGTTAAAATGCTTTGTAAAACAACGAGTAAAATATTTCGGGTCATTAAATCCGACTTCGTATGCAATCTCAGAAATATTCATTGTACGGGTTACCTTATTCTTCAACAGAAGTTCACGAGCCAGATTCAAACGATAATTGCGAATGAACTGGCCAGCAGATTGTCCTGTCAGGCTCTGCATTTTTTTATTCAACAAACTCTTGCTGATGCCAACTGCCTCTATAAAATCACTCACCTCAAAGTCCGGATTCTTATAATTTTCTTTTACAACTGACATTGCTTTGTTCAGGAACTTCTTATCACCAGAATTCTCATCCACCTCCAACGAATCAGTATTCATATCAATTGAGAACTTTTGTTGGAAACGTCTTCGATTCTCCAATATATTGGAAATACGGGCCAACAACATATTCTCATCGAAAGGCTTCAGTAAGAATGCGTCTGCACCCATTTTATAACTTTCCAAACGTGCTTCGTCAGAAGTTTTGGCTGTCAACATCAAGAAAGGAATATGAGATATGGAGAAGTCATTCTTTACACGACGAGATAATTCCATACCATCCATAACCGGCATCATCAGGTCACTAATAATAAAGTCCACATTATTAGAATGCAATATATTCAGGGCCTCTTCTCCCTGAGCGGCCTCCAACACATTATAATATTCAGCAAAGATAGAACGGATATAATCGCGCATATCTTTATTGTCTTCTACTACCAGTACAACCATCTTTCCATTACGAGGCACATCTATCACGGTATCTTCTTTTTCTATCTCAGAAGAATCCGGCTGGGATTGAGTCTCACCATATAAAGCTGGCAAGAGAATGCGGAATGAGGCTCCTTTCACCGGATTATTCTTCGCATAAATCTTACCGTCTAACATATCTATCAGCTTCCGGCATAAATACAAACCTATGCCGGTACCTCTCTGACCACTGACCGACTCAAGGCTTCGGTTATCGGATTGATAGAACTGCATGAAAATACGCTCCATATCATTCTCAGGAATACCTTTTCCCGTATCACGAACACTAATGAACAGCTTCTTCTCATTTTCTTTGCCAATAACTCCTACATATATGCCTACCTTCCCTCCCTTTGGAGTAAACTTCAGAGCATTACTGATTAAATTTGTCATAATCTTACGCATCACATCCTCATCGAACATCAGAATCGGATCGGCAAGGCGAAGATACAGCTGAAGGTCAATGCCACAATTCTTCGCATAATCTGCAAAAGGTGGCACAATCTCGGCCATAAATTCTCTCAGATTCCCATAATTAGTGGCAATTTTGATACGTCCTTCCTCCACTTTCCGGAAATCCATCAACTGATTAACCAGCGAAAGAAGATATTTTGAATTACGCTCTACCAGATGCAACTGTTCTATTACCTGTGGATTATAGCTCAATTTCAAAGCGCGTTCGATAGGACCGACAATCAACGTTAATGGAGTCCGGAATTCATGCGTAATATTGGTAAAAAATGCCAGTTTGTCAATGGTCAGTTCTTCTACCTTACGCGACATCTCTAAAATCTGATTCTTTTGCGTAGTGATTTTCTCATTCTGATCTTTCAGTAACTGATTCTGTTCCGAAAGCTCATGCGTCTGATTGGAAAGCAGTTTCTTTTGCTCCTCCAACTCAGAAGTACGTTCTTCTACCATCTGATGCAATAAATCTTGCTGGCGCTTCATAGCCTGATAACGCCACCTCAGGATACGATAACCACCAAACAGGATAATAAACAAGACAGAAAGCAGGAACCAGGGGGTCTTATAGAAATAAGGACGCACTACGATAACCAATTCCTCTGTATGCGCAAGCCAGTGTTTGCCATCAGGAGCATATCGAAGCTGGAAAACATATTTTCCTGGATATAGATTGGTATAAGTCGCATTATTTCGATTGGAAGGTACAGTTACCCATGCGTCATCAAACCCTTTTAAACGATATGAATATTGCGCCTGAGATTCTAACGCATAATCAAGTGCCGAAAACTCTATTGATAACGACTTGTCACTTTCATGCATGACTATTTCCCCTGACTGAGGAAAAACTTCCTGTCCAAACACTCTACAGTGGGTAAAAGCCAAAGGGAACTTACGCTGATGCTCAGCTTCAATCATCGGATGTATCTCCGTCAGTCCTTTCTGACTACCAAAGAACAAACGTTCCTTGTCAAACGACAAAGCTCCGGCATTCCAATAAAACTGATCAGAGATTAGACCGTCAATCTGACTATAATTGCGGAATGACTCTTCTTTCACATTAAAGCATGACAAACCATTATCCGTAGATACCCAAATATTGCCGTACCAGTCTTCCAAGATACCTCGTACACTATTACTCACCAAACCATCATTCTTCGTATAAGCTTGGAATTGGTAATCATTTCCTTTTTTCAATGCTTTATAAAATCCATTTCCGTTACTTCCTAACCAGATAGTCCCATCTTTTGCCTGAAAAATAGAAGTGATACGTTCCCGATGTCCGGAATCAGGACTATCCAATTGATAGACATACTTCTTGTATTTCAATTGTCCCTTTTCGTATGCAGAAAGATTTACTCTTAAAAGGCCAAACGGAGAAGAAATCCAAAGTTCCCGTTCGCGAGTAATACACATTCCTAATGCATTCTGATTGATAATTTCTTTACTTTCATTCAAGAAAGGCTCTGAAATACTTCCATCAGCCTGATTATATACATACACATTATTCATTGTGCCAATCCAAAGTAAATGACTCACAGGGTCAAAAGCCAAACTTGACACAAAAGGATCATTCAACGGAACGGGCATATAACGTTTAGAAGCAGATGGTTTACGATTAATCCAGCCAAGTCCACCGCCCCAGGTACCTACATACAAACGGTCCTCATCACCTAACATCAATACACTTACAGTATTATGTGCCAAACTGGCTGGTGTTTCAGTGGTATAATGCAAGAAAGAATCGCTCCCCTTCAAACGGCAGTTTAATCCCCCTTCTACGGTACCTACCCAAAGTGTCTGATACTCATCTTCCACTATCGAATTGACCGGATTATGTGACAAACTGCCCGAAAGATTCTGCTGATGATAATAATTCACTACAGACAAACGGGAAGAAAACATTTTGCTTATTCCTCCTATTTCAGTTCCAACCCACACAATATCATTTTCATCATCCGCATAAAGGGTATTGATAAAATTACAAGACAAGCCGTGCATCTCCATGCCCTCACTTGCCTGGATACGAGTAAAATCAGAAGTAGAAGCATTAAATACATTCAATCCTAACAGCGTACCAACTATCACTTGATCATCTCGTGTAGAAGTAATGGATGTCACATAATTCTGCGACAAGGAAGAAGGATTCTGAGAATTATGTACATAATGCACACTGGTATCCGTAGTCAAATCATAACAATACAATCCATTACTTGTACCAATCCACACATTGTTCTTACAATGATAAATACAAAATACCGATTCAAAAGAAGAAATATTCAAAGAAACAGATACGGGCTGTGGCTCCTGACTTTTTTCCACGCTCTCGCTAATCCGGCACATTTTCCCCTGATGAAAGAACCAGATATATCCGTCAATTTCATACAAAACACAGCCACGTTCATGTATCGGAGTATCTGAAATCCGAATCACTTTTTTCACAGTACCTGTACTATTAAATATTACCTTATAAATCTGTCCACGGCTACAAAACCATAAATTACCAGATTTGGCAGTCATCAAGAAACTCACCGGTTGCTTCATCAACTTAGCCATTTCTACCGACTGTAAAGACTCTGCAGGCAACAATTGCAAGTTATCTGTAGAAAGGAGCTCTATGCCTGCTTCTCCTGCCATCCAAATACGATGAAAAGCATCCTCCGCCAATTTCTCCACAAAATTACTTCGCAACAGTCTTTTTTTATCCGTTGTGCTGGCACTAAAAACCACAAACTCATTGCCATCATAACGGGCTACTCCTCCTCCATACGTAGCCACCCACAAATAGCCGTCACTGGATTTGATGATATCATCTACAAAATTATAAGGCAGTCCATCGTTTATCGTAATAGAAGCCAACGAGAAACGAGAAGAATTTTGTACCGCATAGAGTAGCCCATTCGGGCAACATAAGCAAAAAACAAGAAGCAAGTATAGAAGTAAGCTGTTTCTTTTCATAGAAATTATTCTGTTTTACACAAAGGTAAACCGTTTTTCGAGTCTTTTTCTGAAAAAGAGGATAAAAATCCACTCAAAAGACAAATGTCCACCCAATAGAAGAATTTGTCCACCTCAGGAAAAATGATTGCTCCTAATTTTATGCCTAAATTTCATAAAGACAGATATTTCACTGTTTTTCCATGAATTTCTCGTGTTTATTTATAAATTTGTATCACATTAATTTAATAATAAAACCATGAACAAACACTTAACCTTTCTTTCTGCGCTTGCACTAACAGCAGGACTCAGCTTGCAAGCGCAGAATGTCAACCAGATGGTTATCCAAGCCAATAAAATTGGAGCAGAAATTCAACCGACCATGTACGGCCATTTCTTCGAAGACATCAACTATGGAGCAGATGGGGGACTCTATGCAGAATTAATCAAGAACCGTTCATTCGAGTTCCCTCAAAGTTTTATGGGATGGGACATTTTTGGAAATGTAACTCTGCAAAATGATGGCCCGTTTGAACGCAATCCACATTATGTACGCCTGGCAGACCCCGGACATGCACACAAACGCACAGGTATTGAAAACGAAGGATTTTTCGGTATCGGACTCAAAGCCAATGAAAAATATCGTTTTACCGTATGGGCAAGAGGAGAAAACCAGAAAATACGAGTAGAACTTATCAACAATGCGTCTATGGGAGAAACTCAGGTCATCACTTCACAAAACCTGACAATTAACTCAAAAGACTGGAAAAAATATGAAGTTATCCTCACACCGACCCAGACAGAAGCAAAAGCTCATTTGAGAATATTCCTCGATTCACCGGGCACCGTAGACCTGGAACATGTTTCTTTATTCCCTGTAAATACTTGGAAAGGACGTGAAAACGGATTGAGAAAGGACCTGGTACAGGCATTGGCCGACACCAAACCGGGAGTATTCCGTTTCCCCGGAGGATGTATCGTGGAAGGTACAGACCTGGCAACCCGTTACAACTGGAAAAACTCTGTAGGCCCGGTAGAAAACCGTCCGCTCAATGAAAACAGATGGCATTATACTTTCCCGCATCGTTTCTTCCCTGATTACTTCCAGACTTATGGCATGGGATTCTATGAATTGTTCCTTCTGTCAGAAGACATGGGAGCAGAACCACTTCCTGTACTGAACTGCGGACTTGCCTGCCAGTATCAGAACGATGACCCGAAAGCACATGTACAAGTATGCGACCTCGACAGCTACATTCAGGATGCACTCGATCTGATTGAGTTTGCTAATGGAGGTACTGATACCCAATGGGGAAAACTCCGTGCCGATATGGGACATCCGGCTCCTTTCAACATGAAGTTCATCGGAATCGGAAACGAACAGTGGGGACCTGAATATCCTGAACGCTTGAAGTTATTCGTAGAAGCTCTCCGCAAAGCACATCCTGAAATCAAGATTATCGGTTCATCTGGTCCGAATTCTGAAGGAAAAGACTTCGATTACTTGTGGCCGGAAATGAAGAAACTGAAAGTGGACTTGGTAGACGAACACTTCTATCGTCCGGAAGACTGGTTCTTGAAATCAGGAAACCGTTACGACAATTACGACCGTAAAGGCCCGAAAGTATTTGCAGGAGAATATGCTTGTCACGGAAAAGGAAAGAAATGGAACCACTTCCACGCTTCTTTGCTTGAAGCTGCTTTCCTGACTGGAGTAGAAAGAAACGCAGATGTAGTACACATGGCTACTTATGCTCCGTTGTTGGCTCACGTAGAAGGCTGGCAGTGGCGTCCAGACTTAATCTGGTTTGACAACCTCCGTTCTGTACGCACCTGCAGCTGGTATGTACAGTCACTTTACGGTCACAATACCGGAACAAATGTAGTTCCTCTGACTATGGATAAAAAACCGGTAAGTGGTCAGGAAGGCCAGAATGGACTTTTCGCCAGTGCCGTATGGGATGAAAACACACAGACCTACATTGTAAAAGTAGCGAACGTGTCTGAAAAAGCACAACCCATCAGTCTGGAATTTAAAGGACTGAAGAAGTCTGTAACTTTAGGAGACGGAAAATGCATCACATTGCATACAGAAAACCCGGATGCAGAAAATACACTCGACACTCCTAAAGAAAGTAGCATTTCAATTGAAGGAAATACGCTCAATACCGAAATAGGTGCCATGACATTTGCTGTCTATAAGTTCAAAAAAGAAAGCAAATAATTCATCGGCTTTTATTGCTAAAAAGGTGCGTCCGGAATCATCCAGACGCACCTTTTTTTGCTCTGCTAATAATACATGCACAATCTATATCCCAGATAAAACAAACAAACACATGCTATACATAGCATAGCCAGTGTAACCGTCAATGCCTTCTGACGTTCCCTAACACTTAATTCCATAAAAAGTCCTGATTAATTCTGTAGCAAAGAACAAAAAAACATATTACAGAACCATGTAAAACACATGACTTTTAGATGAATGTACTTTAAAGAACGATTCTTATTACCACTGTAGTTTTATTAATAAGTGTTTCAAACACAGTCAAAACTTCAAATTATGTTATAAAACACATGTAAACGCGCACAAAACTTGCATAATTCCAGAAAGTCCGTACCTTTGCATCGTGTTTTTCATAGTATTAGATTTAAGGTTAACAAAAGGTTGGAGTTCAGCGGAACTCCTTTTTTTATGTCCCTATCTGAACAAAAAAATTCCGGGCCTGAAAACAAGTCTTTTCAAGCCCGGAATTTTTATTTTATGCTTTTATCATTTACATCGGTACAATCGTAAATCCCCATTGATATTCTTTATTGGCAGGAATCAGATATTGAGGATCTGGCACAGCTCCCCAGCTATCAAATCCTCCTACACCCATCTGTCGCATATCCAAGCACACTTCCACGAAGTCACGAGGAGTAATATCATTGATATGTGTATGACGAGGCTTGATATTCTTAGCGGTACTTACATCATGTTTCAACTCTTCTGCATCACGATTCCCCCACTGGTAGTCACGATGAGTAGCTTCTTCTCCATCAAAATCTTCTATCGAATTACGGAGTGAGTTAAATTCCAATGTACCATCCGCATACACAGCCAGTCCTTTGCCATTTTTCTTTTTCAGCATCAACCAGCGTGTATCGGTATGATGTCCGTTTTCTTGTGGACGCACATAAGGGAAATACATTTGTTCAGCTGTCGCCTGATACTCACCTACCAGTGTACCATTATTCCGGTCGCAATAATTCTCTTCCGGTCCGCGACCAAAATAAGTCACCTGTTCCATTTCGGCTGGCAAGCGGAAACGAACACCGATACGCGGAACTACCAGTTTGGAACTTTCCTTGCGGATAGCTTCGTTTCCAGGAGTGAACGTAGCCATCAGTGTAGCTTCCGAAGCTTCTGTCTTCGCAGCTTCCATTTCCGTAGAGGTAAATGTATAATTTGCTTTCACTACTCCTGAAGGATGAATACGATAGGTAGCAATATACAGATTACCTGCAGCCAACAGGTAGCTGACTTTCAGTACTGCATCTTTTCCATCCATGGTTAATGAAGCGTCCACCACATTGAAGTTCTTGCTGGACTGCTTCCAGATTTGCAGGCGCTTCGGCATCTGGCTTCCATAGTCATTGTCATTCGGAGCACGCCAGAAGTTAGGCTGTATACCAAATCCCTCATGGAAATATTCTGTTCCCTTCACTTTATAAGAAGTTACCAAACCAGTCGACTTGTCAAATACAAAAGCTACACGCGAAGACTGCACACTCAACAAGTTGCCATTTTCACTGCACTGCAAAGCAGGGCCTTGTACCGAGAATGAACGTGAAGCAGGGTCTATCGGCAAACGGAACTGTTCGTGCGCTATCTCATATCCTTTCGGTACAAGCGGTTCAGATTCTAACGTAGTTACTGAAAAGTTCACAAAATATTCCGTACCCACTTTAGCTTTCAATCCACTAACATTCACCGCCAACTCTTTCTTTTCCTGAGGAGCTACATCCAGTGAAACTTTTCCACGACGTACAACCTTATCATTTTCCTTCACTTCATACGAAATCATATATTTCTTCAGGTTCGTGAAATAAAAGCGGTTCAGCACATTAAACTTACCGTTTGCCAGGTCTGTAGCTTCAAACGCCACATTCTGGTGCGCATATTTCACTTCGCTCATGGCCGGGTGAGGATTGCGGTCCGGGTTCACGATACCATTACAGCAGAAGTTACCGTCACTCGGCATGTTGGTTCCGAAATCACCTCCGTATGCCCAATATTCTCTTCCATTTTCATCCTTCACTAAAATACCCTGGTCTACCCAGTCCCAGATATATCCTCCCTGCAAATTAGGATACTGATAGATAGCCTTCCACTGGTCCCACAAGCCTCCGGTAGAGTTACCCATGGCATGTGCATATTCTGAAGGCACTACCGGACGGTCACTTCCTAACCGACCTATTGATTCCAGCCAGGATGCGCTGGGATATTGCGGCACGTACATGTCAGAGTTCCATTCCCACTGAGCACGTTCATAATTTACCGGACGGTCCATCAGTCCCTTGTCGGCCTGTTTTACCCACAAATAAGCCTCATAAAAGTTGTAACCGTTTCCAGCCTCATTACCTAACGACCAGAATGTAACCGAAGGATAGTTCTTATTCCGTTCAAACATATTCTCCACACGGTAAAGATGCGGTTTCAACCATTCCGGATTATTTCCCAAGGTTCCACCCTTACGCAAATCATAATACATTCCATGACTTTCAATGTTCGCCTCATCGTACACGTAAATACCATATTCATCACAGAGTTCATAAAAACGACGGTCTTGCGGATAATGACACAAACGTACCGTATTGATATTGTTCCGTTTCATCAGCTCCAAGTCCTTACGCATCAGGGCCTCATCTACATAATGCCCTGTTAACGGATTATGTTCGTGAATATTTACACCCTTCAGTTTTAAAGGCTGCCCATTGATAAACAACACATGGTAATTCTTTCCATTAGTACCTTTCTGATCAATTTCTTTGATTTCAATGCGACGGAATCCTACATGGTAAGGAATCACTTCGGTCACCTTTCCATTTTCCTTTACAGTCATCAATAGTTTATACAAGTTAGGTGCTTCCGAAGTCCAGGTTTTTACTTCAGGCAGTTCCTTGCTGAACGATACGGTACCTTCTTTACCAGCAAGTACGTCTACGGTTTCTTCACCATTGGCTACTACCTTTCCGTTATTATCGAGCAACTCATATCCAATACTCAACCCAGCCGTATTGGTACGATGATTCTTCAGCTCCATATCTAAACGGAAAATACCGTTACGGTACGAATCATCCAAAGTAGACACAATCCGGAAATCCTGTACTGAAGCTTTCGGCTGCGAATAAAGGAATACGTCACGTTCTATACCGCTGATACGCCAGAAATCCTGACATTCCAGATAAGAAACCGTACTCCAACGGAAGATTTTTAAAGTCAGCACATTATTACCTTCCTTCAAATAATCATTTATCAGGTATTCAGCTGGATTCTTGGAGTCTTCATTATAACCCACTTCTTTTCCGTTCAAATACACATAGCATCCTGATTTTGCTCCGGCAATATGGAGGTAAATATCACGGCCTTTCCATTCTGAAGGCACGGTAATATCACGCCGGTACACTCCTACCGGGTTCTTCTCCGGCAACAAGGGAGGCTGAGGGTTACGAGGCTGGAACTCATATCCGTGATTCGTATAAATAGCCGTACCGAATCCTTGCACTTCCCAGTTTCCCGGCACCTTAATATCGTGCCACCCCTCTGTACTCACTTCCGGAGAGGTAATGTCTGCAGGAAGATTCAGGTACGAATCCGTATAATAAAATTTCCACGTACCATTCAACAACTCATAATAAGGGCTGTTTTCATATTTTCCAGTCAAGGCCTGAGTCTTGTCAGCATAAGTCATAAAAGCCGATCTCGGTGCTTCCCGGTTTACTGATACAGTCTGAATATCCTTCCAATAAGGCAAGGATACATTTTCCGCATACAACTGCTGAGGAGTCCCACTAATCGTCAGCACTCCCGTCAATGAACAGCAAATAGTTTTGATTGCTTTAGTAAGAGTCTTTTCCATCTGTCCTTTTTAAGGTTAATTATTTCTGGAGCGCAAGTTAGGAAGAAATTTTCATATTTCTTCCTAACTCCTTTATGAATTTTATTTTCTTAAAAAAGAAAGCCCGCCACCAAGTTATAAACTCGATGACGGGTTCCCAATATATAGTCAGACTTACATTTTAATACCATACTACCGGCTCATCTCCCATCAGGAACTTCAATTCGCCGCCTTTCATAATATCGGCGTATTCAATCCAGGGTTTCTTATATTCAGTTCCATTAAGGACAATACCTTGTATGTAATTGTTCTGTTGGCCTTTATTTTCACGTTCTATAACGAATTTGCCACCAGAAACAGCAATTTCTACTTTATCAAAGTTCGGATAACCAAATACAAACTTGCCACCGGCAGGTTCTACCTGATAGAATCCGAAAGAAGAAAGGATATACCAAGCCGACATCTGTCCTACATCCTCATTACCTGACAAACCATCCGGCTGGTCTGTATACATTGTATGAAGAATCTCCTTGATTCTGTCAGCCGTCTTCCAAGGCTGACCTACAAGTGTGTACAGGTAAACTGTATGATGACTCGGTTCGTTACCATGCGCATACTGGCCAATCAATCCGCTAATATCCGGAGAAGAAGCTTCTCCCATATCACCGTTTGCCAGGAATAAAGAATCCAGTTTGTTCACAAATGCCTCTTTACTACCGAAACATTCCACCAGTCCTTCTACATCGTGAGGTACCAGCCATGTGTACTGCCATGCATTTCCTTCACAATAATCATCGTCTCTATGAGAAGATGCATAAGGACTAAACGGAGTACGCCAAGAGCCGTCGAGCATCTTTCCTCTCATGAAGCCCGTAGAAGCATCAAAATAATTCTTATATGACTTGCTACGTTTCAGGAAATATTCATAATCTTCCTGCTTGCCAAGTTTCTGAGCTGCCTGTGCCACTGCCCAGTCTGCAATAGCATATTCCATATCGTACGCAATAGCTTCCGTCATCTTGTCTGCCGGAATGAATCCGTATTCAATGCGATGTTCCATTCCACGTTCAGGCAACATAGAAGATTCTTTCAGTGCCTTGAAAGCCAACTCTGTATCGAAGCCTTTGATGTCCTTCAAAATGGCATCTGCCACCACCGGTACACCCGGATTACCTACCATACAGTTGGTTTCACACCCCATCAGATGCCATACCGGAAGCTTTCCTTGCTGCTGATGGATGTGAAGCATGGTATTAATGATATCACTCATCTTTTCAGGATGAAGAATTGTCATCAACGGCTGTGCTGCACGATAGGTATCCCACAGTGAGAATGTAGTGTAATTTACAAAACCTTCGCCCTTGTACATCTGCT
>ERZ772889.3127-NODE-3127-length-11897-cov-9.641868_pt1 | contig 11897 bp, 10 predicted proteins | sample MGYA00512127_ERZ772889 | MGnify/ENA primary metagenome ERZ772889 (study PRJEB29015, sample SAMEA2737689) | human gut metagenome | biome: human gut; feature: human-associated habitat; material: faeces | place: China | collected 2012 ...
AGGTCTTGCAAGCGGACTGGCAGGAAGTCTGGCACTCGCCGCAGCCGCCGGTCTTCACGCTCTTGGTCAGGTCACGAGTAGCAATCGTCTTAATACGTTCCATAGTAGAAACCTCTCTAACTCTCAAAATTTCCTCATGCCGGGGGACTGCCCCACCATGCATTTATCTTGAACTAGGATAACACATCCGACGCCTTCTGTCAAGATTTTTGTTCCGATAAATCGCCCCGTCATATCTGCGGCTGATATTTCGTCAGCACGGTGTGCAGCCCCAGCTCCCGTGCACGGGCCAGTAAGTACCGGTAGCGGCACAGCAGTGCCTGCCGCTCATAAATGCGCTGCTCGATCAGGTCGGTGTCCACCTCCAGATCAAACATCATTTCGTTGCGCTTGAGGCAGAACAGGCATTCCTTCAGCTCCTCTTCCAGTTCCGGGTGGTAGCGCTCGTGTTCCGTATCCCGCGGGATGCGCGGCGACAGCAGGGTGTGGTCGTTTTGCATCGGTCGAAGTTGTTCCAGCATAGGCAGCATCCTCCTCTTTGTGCGTCTTTGCATTGTTCTGATTTCCAGTATATGCAAAGACCACGCAAAGGATGCCGGTTTGTGGGGTCAGGCAGGCAGCTGTTTTATGAATCGTTACAGTACCGCCACACACAGAAGCCGATCGCCCTGCTGTGCGATTCCAAACGAAATCAAGTCTCCCCGATGAACACCAAAATCAGAATCCGGTTCATTATCGGATTCTGCCATTTTCCACCAAAAAACAAAGCCCCAGGAAAGCTACGTTTTTTCGTTTCTTTCCTGGGATTCTTAACAATTTTTCAATTACTCGAGCTCGGTAAGTTTATTTCTTTACTAAGCAAATTTGTTTAGTAAGTCTATTCTTGGATGTTCACTTTTCCATGAGATTGCTGTGCTAGATGTGGCTTGCTGATTTTCTAGTATCAGAATAGTATCACACGGAGCAATAACCTCTGACTGCATTATAGCGTGTTTCAGCTCTTGATGCAACTACCTATTATGCGTCCCACTTTACCTGAATATTCGTCTCAAACTTTGCAATGTTCTGCGCAAATGCAAAGGTTCACCTTCGAGAGCTGAATTTTCTTTGAAGGAAGGATTTTTCAAGTTTAGCAATATTACAATTCGTGTACGACCTCCTGATCTAGAACGAGCTTACGTTCTTTCCAGTCGGGCATATAGTTGGAGAGAAAGGCATAGAACTGCTTGCTGTGGTTCGGATATAGAAAATGCACCAGTTCATGCAGGACCACATAATCAATATAGGGCGTTCTGGCCTTGATCAGATAGAAGTTAAAGGTTATCACATGTCGTGCAATGCTGCAACTTCCCCACAGTGTCTTCATCTTCCGGATCGATAATTCAGGCATTGCAACACCATATTTTTCTACGATGGGATACCAAACATGCACACGTTCCTGCAGGATCTCTTTCGCCTGCCTGCGCCACCACGCCTCAAACAGCTGCTTTACATGCGCCTGATCCTCGGGTGACTTACAGCAGATACGAATCTTCTTTCCCTCTGCATATACACATTCCTTTTCGCACTGTGACAATGCAAAGATCATATCTTCGCCCAGCATCCGGATAGAGTATCCGTTCCGAATCTCTTTGGTTGCGGCATAGCCGACAGTTTTTTGGAAAGATTGCAATTTCGACTCGATCCAGTCGCTCTTTTCCATAAGGAACGATTCCGCCCATGCGTCGGGGGCGGATTGCGGCAGCGATAGCACAATTTTCTGATTCGGATAGACCTTCAGGCGGCAGGTCTTCATTTTTTTTCGATCAAGGTTGACCGTCACTGCACTTCCGAATGTTGGCAGTGTTATGCAGATGGTTTCCATTGTCAATAGCCTTTCTTTGCAATCATCATGATCTCGTCAATGATGATGTCGATTGTATCCAAGGGCCAGTCCAGCTTTTGATCTTCCATGTAGTCAAACAGCAAATCGTCCAATGCCTTTTTCATGTTCCTGTGGACGATCACATTGTCCCGCCAGTCGCGTTTCGCATGGCCCACAATGATTGCTTTGATGTCCAGCGCCAGCTTACCCAACGATTCGGAGGGCTCTACCTCCTGCCCGTCCAGAGATTTTTTGATTCCGGCACACACTGCACCGTAAAACGATTTTGCATCACCATCATCCACGATGTTTTCCGGGTATTCCACCGAGCTGCGGCCAGTCCGGTAATCCTCAGCCATTTTTTCCATCGCTGATAGGTATTTTTCACCGTTCCTTTCCTCCTGATAATCCTGAAGCGTCTTGTTAATCCGCTCCATAAAGGTCATATAGCGAATGGGGTCCACATATCTCTGGCTCTCCAGAACCTCGACCTGACGGGTCTGGATGGCTTCGGCTTTTGCTTCGTCAGATCCAAGTCTGGCCAGCTGTTCCTGCATTTTTTCCTTATTGGTAATATCCAGCGGCTCAATCAGGGTCTTTGCATCTTCCGCATGGACATAGGTGTTGAGCAGTTGACGAATGCCGTCTTCATATCTTGAAAAATCCACACTGTCATTGAAACGGAGCGTCACGCTGTCTTTCAGTTTTTTGAAGAACAGGTAATCTTTGCGATACATTTCAGCTCGCTCAAAACCGACCTGTTCAAACAGCTCATAGCTGGAATACAAAAAGTCCACCATCTTGGCAAAAGCAGACAGCTTTTCGTAAAAATCTCTACGGAGATCATACTCCCGTAGCCGTTCCTGCCAGACATTCGCACTGGTTTCGTTCCGGTCAATCCCGTCAAAGATGTCCCACAGTTCCTGATACAGTGCTTCAAGTTTCGTCTTTTCGTCGTTGATCGTTGCAATGGCCGATTGGATCTCTGTGCGGTCGAACAGGTTCATGCCGGACTGCTCGTCACTATAAAGATCCAGTGCTGAGTTCAGTTTTTTGAAAATGCCGATGTAATCCACGACCAGACCAAAATCCTTGTCCGTATAAACGCGATTGACACGTGCAATGGCCTGCAAAAGGGTATGGTCCTGCAATTTTTTATCCACATACAGCACAGCGGCAATGGGAGCATCAAATCCGGTAAGGAGTTTGTCCTTTACAATCAGCAGATCCACGTCTCCGTCTGGGTCTGTGAAGCGTCCTGTCACCGAATCTTCATAGGCATCATAATTATTTTTGAAAAGTGGATCGACCTCTTTGCGAAAGAACTCTGCAATGGTCTTCAAAGACTGCGGCGTATTAGTTTCATCATCGCCTTCTTTTGCAGAATTGGGTGTAATAACTACCGCCGGCGTGATTCCTCCAAGACCCCGGAGTTTGTAGAACAGCTGAACCGCCTCTGCGCGAGATGAGCATGTCAGCATCGCTTTGAATCCCTTGGGCCGCACATAATGGACAAAATGCTCGTGCAGATCGAACGCGATCATGTTCAGGCGCTGTTCTGTCTGTGCCAGCGTAACAAAACGGCTGTATTTGACTTCCAGATCCTTCCGGGCATCTTCGGTCAGCCCCACCGTGATGTGCTTCAGATGTTCATTGATCTGCTGGCTTGTGACCTCTTGCGGAATCACACGACCTTCGTACACGATGGGCACTGTAACTTTATCATCGATAGCATCCTGCAGGGTATATTTGTCAATCAGGGGGCCAAACTTGGCATAGGTGTCCTTTGCCGGGACAATCTTCCGACTCGTATCCTTCGGCTGCTTCTGGATCAGTGGTGTGCCAGTAAAGGCAATCTTGACAGCATTCGGGAGCACCTTGTTCATGTAGAGATTAAGTTTTCCATACTGCGTTCTGTGTCCCTCATCGATGAACAGAAACAGATTCTTGCTATCATTGCAGTATTCCTGCTTGACTGCTGCTTCAAACTTGTTCACCAGTGCTGTAATGACCGTATTGCTGTTGTCCTGCAAAAGTTCGATCAGCCCCTTGCCGGTTTTGGCTCGGTGGGGACTCATCTGGGTATGGATAAAGTTATCTCGGATCTGCTTATCCAGATTGACACGGTCCGTAACCATGATAAAGCGCGGTTCCCGGATCTGGCTTTCGGGCTTCATGCTCTCCCGGGTGATCATCTTTGTCAACATAATCATCGTGATCGTTTTGCCGCTGCCCTGCGTATGCCAGACAACACCGTTTCTGGTGTGCGCATTGTCTCTCAGCAAAATGCGATCCATGCACTTTTTAACCGCAAAATACTGCTTATATCTACAGATCTTTTTCACATTGTTATCGTAGATGATAAAGTTGCGGATCAGGTCCAGCAGCCGCTCCGGATGCAGCAACGATACCAGCGCACGGTCCTGTTCCCGGATCTGTCCATCCGGTGAACATTTTCTGCACCAGTCATTCAGCCAATCCTTGTTATCCTCATGCCAGGACACAAAATATTTTGCCGGTGTACCGCAGGTGCCATACAACACCTTATCCGGGTTCATTGCCATAACAAGCTGTGCATAGCGGAACAGATGCGGGATATAGTCCTCGCCCCAGTTCCGGATATTCTGCATCACGCCTTCCATAACATCCACGCTGGATTTTTTACATTCGATTACGACCAGCGGGATGCCGTTTACCAGCACAACAAGATCCGGACGGGCAAATCTCCCGTTCGGACGTTCTACCTCGAACTCGTCGGTCACCTGAAACGTATTGTTCTCCGGGTGTTCAAAGTCGATATAGCGGATATCAAACGACTGCCGGGTACCATCCGGGAGTTCTTCCTCCATGCTCTTGCCGGAGCAGATCAGCTCGTAGATTTCCTTATTTGCGGCATAAAGCCCTGCTGCGCTGTGCTGATCCACCGCTTGCATCGCTCTGGCAATGGCTCCCCCAGAAAAGTACCTTGTCTCACTGCCAAACTGATAGGTCTGTCCGCTCAGAAACGTCTGCAGTTCTTCCGTAAACAGCACTGCTTTCCGGGAGCCGCGCTTCCGTTCCGCCTCGCTGCGGGGCACAATGGTATAGCCCAATCGTTCAATTACTTTCAGTGCCCGATCCTGTGACTCGGGGCGTTCGTTAAAAATCGTGTGGTCCGGCATATCATTTTCCTCTGTCCTGCTGCCTGCAGGAAACTCCGCTAGCTGTTTTTGTTGTTATCCTTGTACCCGGACAATCCCTGTCAGCAGCAGTTTTGCCAATGTTTTTTTGTAGGTTTTCGTCTCCTCCAGCTCACGTTGATGAAGGGTGATAAGGTTGTCGAGTTGTAGAAAGAAAGCACCTATTTCTTGTTGTTCTTTGGTGTTTGGTGGAATAATTACATCTTTTTGTTCCATTCCTTCTTTTGTGATATGAACCATCGTAGAACCATTTTTGCTTGATAAAATATTGGTTCTATCCTGCTCCAGCAACTGAACTGCGAATTGTTTTTCAAGCTGGTCTGAAAGGTTAATCTTCCATATGTGATAATGGTAAATAACCCTGTCGCCAAGCCAAATATGAGGACCAAATGTTGCTGACCAAGTATATAAGAGGTCACCGTAATCGGCGTAGTATTTTTCACCCAACTCAAGGTCTGAGTAATACCACGAATCATTCGTGTAAAAATTTCCCACACGAAGTACTTTGTATTTCCCTGATGACAATAATTCCGGTTGCGAATAGGCTCTACCGTTAATGAATGTTGCGATTTCTCCGAGCTTTCGCTGTTCCCAAGCGCCAGTAAATCCCGGAAAGCGAATTTCCGGCGTATCGCAGCCTTTTGCAGGGAACATTTTCCGCAGGAATTCTTTTTTCAGTTGTTTCAGCTCATCGAGTTTCTGCTCTTTCAACTCGATCACATGGTCGCATTGTATAAGAATTTCCGCAATGCGTTCCTGTTCAGCCAAAGGGGGGTAAGGAACTTCACAACTATAGAAGTCTTTTCCCTTCAAATTTAATAGGCCATTATCTCGGACACCGCGATTGATTTTGGAATACAATTGTCTATTCAAAAAGCCGCTGAGAAACAGCTGCTCATAATAATCCGGATTTCCAACAGACACTCGGAAGCTTTCAAATACATTTGGCACTGCCGCCTCTGTTCGATTATTCAGGCGGTAAATACAGCCCTGGGGGTATATGTTAGAATTTCCTTTATTGTATGAAAAATCTCCTTTGTGTAAAACAATATATTTTTCATATTGCTTTCCCGATAATTCTCTTCCAAATTTTTCCGCCTGATTGACAAATCCTATTCCTGCTGAAATGCTGATGGTTTCGATTTTTCTGGTTCCAACCGTTTCAGAAATTTCTTCCACGATGGAACTCAACGGGCAGGTATTCCATTCACTTGGCAAAACAACTGCATTGGTATGATGTTTTTTCGGCAACGCAGGCATTGCTGTGTAAATCATATTGGTCATCGTGTGACCTCCTTACTCTTTGCGTTGTTACAGGCCCAGCTCTTTCAGGTACACATCCATCTTTGCTTCTGCTTCGGCAATCTCCTGTTTCAGGCGGGCGATATTTGCCTGTACAGCAGCGATATCCACGACCTCTTCCTCTTCAAAGGTGTCCACATAGCGCGGGATGTTCAGGTTGTATTCGTTTTTCTGAATTTCCTCCCGCGTTGCCACATGCACAAATCCGGGCTGCTCTGTACGGCTGTGATAAGCGTCTACAATAGCGTCGATATGCTCCTGCCCTAGTTCATTCTGGTTCGTTGCCTTGATATAACGCGGGTTGCCTGCCTCATCCGTTTTGCTGGCATCAATGAACAGGACATCCGTGGTAGGACGGTTCTTTTTGAACACAAGGATGCACGCCGGGATGGACGTACCATAGAACAAGTTCTCCGGGAGGCCGATCACAGTATCCAGCAGATTTTCTTCTACCACCCGCTGGCGGATTCTGCCCTCTGCCGCGCCACGGAACAGTACGCCATGCGGTGCGACCGCCGCGATCCGGCCGTTTACGGACAGGCTGGCGATCATGTGGAGCAGGAATGCCCAGTCGCCCTTACTTGCAGGCGGCACGCCCCAGTCAAACCGATGGAATTTGTCCAGTGATGCCTCCATCTTGAACTCTTTTTTACCCTTTCCAGAGGATTCGCCGCCGGGGTTGAAGCCGGATGCCCATTTGTCCTTAGAGAACGGCATATTGGCAACAATGGCGTCGAACAGCAGCAGATTTCCGTCTGCATCCAGAAACACCGGATTAGCAAGGGTGTCGCCCCAGCCGATCTTCGCATCCCGAATTTCGTGGATGTACATATTCATCTTTGCCATGGCAACTGAAGAACCGTTGACCTCCTGCCCATAGATAGATACTTCCTTGCTGTTCTGCTTTTTTGCGGCTTTGATCAGCAGGGAGCCAGATCCGCAGGTAGGGTCGTAGACACGTTCCCCGGGCTGCACGTCCACGATGCGTGCCATGATCTCAGAAACTGCCGCAGGAGTATAGAAAGACCCTGCCTTCTTGCCCGCCATGCTTGCAAACTGGCCAATCATATACTCATACGCATCGCCGATCACATCTGCAGGCACCTGCCCTTCCTTGACTTCGATCGCAGACGGCCGAAGATCCAGAGGTTCAAAATCCTCCAGCAAATCCCGGAGGATGGCATTTTTATGTTCCCGGGTACCAAGCGCATTTTCACTGTTGTAATCCACTGCGCTCAGCACACCGGCAAGCTGCTGATTGTTATCCGCCTCGATCTGCCGCATCGCCGCATTCATCAGCTGCCCGATATTGTCAGCAAAGCGCTGCTGATACAGATCATAGAATGAGCACCCCTCTGCGACCATGAACGGCAGATATTTTTTCTGGCGTTCCAGACGGATACCGGAGTATTGTTTGCTCAGTTCTTCCACTGCGTCGGTATACGAATCGCTCAGGTATTTGACAAACATCACCGGCAGAACGTAATCCTTATAGTTTGCGGCGTCAATGGTATCCCGCAGCGTGTCTGCGCCGCGCATCAAAGCGCTTTCAATATCTTTTTTCGTCGTCATCTCAACGTTCCTCCCATGATCTTCCTGATTGCAATTTCAGTCAGCTGCCGTTCCTGCTCCATCAGTTTCAGGTACATTCGCTCCTTTTTGCGGCAAAGCGTATCCATCTCAACGACCCGCCTCTGCGTCTCCTTATCAGGAACTTCAATCTGCAGTTCCATAATGGTACCAAGTTTTACCACTCGTTGGGTAGTTCCGCTCTCGATTCTCCGAATTTTCTCCTGAATTTCTTTTTGTGAAAGTGAGATCTTCAAAAATTCTGGCAACAGAATTGTGCAGTCCTTCACCTTCAGGATGGCAAGCTGCGATGGAACAAGCAGCTTTTCCTGCCCTTCTTCAATCACTACGGGGCACAGCGGTGAAAAGAGTCGTATCACAACATCTCCAGGGGACGCAAACCAAGCATGGTTCAGTGTCTCACTGGCGCAAAAGTCCTCCAGAGCACTGCTGTCGATTTCTCCATCCTCTGTCAATGCACGGAGCGTCAGCCTTTTGTACGGGCAGCCACCGTTTCCGGAAGCCTTAGTTTCCTTCCTGCTCAGTACCAGACCGCCCTGGGCTTTTACAAGTTCCGAGATCTGCATCATCATACCTTAACATTTCCCTCCTCGCAAAAAATGGCCCGCCCGTATACGGGGCGGGCCATTCCTGCCGTCAAGAGTGGTGACTTTCCGGGCAGCAGAAGCAACAACCGTCTACCTGACGATAATACTTCCGGGCAGCATTAACAGCCTCCCGCGAGGTACTGAAACAGCCTAAGTAGACCCTGTTCTCCGCACTCGGCAACCAACTACAGTCCGAGCGGTGAACCTCATGGTCACCGTTCGGCTGAGCGTTGCTGTTCACATAAAAATACATGGACATGCACTCGTCCTCCTTCTTTGAGATAGTACAAGCCCACGTTGACAAAAGCCCAGAAATCTGGTATCATAACAATGCGTCTATTATGATCGTACGTGGGAAGTCCTCAGATACAGCTGGAACTGTCATCTGGGGGCTTTCTTCTTGTCCGCTCATATAATACCATACCAGCCCCAGGCCTGTCAAGGCTTTTTTGGAAAAGTTCTTTCGCAATATTAAAATATGACATCAAAATTAAATGTGCCAAGGTGCTACTCCACCCAATGTTACTCTGACAGGCCCGTTCCGACATCTGATTGGCACGAGCCTGTTTGGTGCAATGGCACACTTCGTTTATTGTGTGACTTTGAGTGTGCAGGAAATTGCCGTCAAAGCGATATCATACCCTGTCGATAAAAACTCAATCTCAGCGAGCCACCAAGCGCTCCACCAACGTGTGATCACATTCAAACAGATAGAGCAGCCGTTGTGCAGCACCAGACGGTGCATTTTTTCCGGCCTCCCACGACTCAACTGTTCTCGGAGAAACACCAAGCGCCGTTGCAAGTCCTCTCTGGGAAAGTTTTAGTTCCTTGCGCGTCCGGGCCACATCATCTGCCTTATATGCAGGAATCGGCGTTTCCCGCACCACTGTACGGCAACGGCTTTTATCGCCCTTTGTGTAGTCAACGGCCTGCTCAAGACTTTCCTTCAAAGCGTCAAAGTAATCGAAGTTTTCCATAAGTCAAGCCTCCTTTATGGTTTCAATCAAATTACGAATAATTTTCTTCTGTGCAGGGTTCATGTCCGCCTGCACATTTTTGGGATAAGCAAGGAGCAAGAAAATTTGCTCCTTCACCACAACATCCACATATATCACGCGCCCACCGCCAGACTTTCCTCGTCCGGTCAATGGAATCCGGATTTTACGTGCTCCTGCCAAGTCAGGAATCACATCTCCAGCATCCGGGTTTTCGAGCAGAACATTCTGAAGTTCCCGCAATTCTTCATCGCCAAGCCCCATATGTTCCCATGACTTTTCAAATCCGGCGGTCATTACAAATAGTCTTTTCACCTGCGATTCCCCTCTCCTACCTTTATTATATACTATTCAATCGTAGTTATCAACACTTTCTTAAAACGATACGTGCAAAAAAGACTAAACTGCCCGAAAATCTGTATCACTACACCAGCCTTATCAAGTATCGGATGATTCTTGCCACCGGGAAGCTGGTTTTAGCACCCTCAAATTTGAAATATGATAACGCGACTTTCCATAAGGAACCGATGTTCTTTAATGGACACGAAATTGGTGTTAAAGCTGTTGACAAATATGAAAACTATCACCCTGTCGTCTGGCTGACTGCCAATGACCATGCTGGTGCCAAAAATACCGGCCTGTCCAACGACAAAATCATGTGCCGTATTACCATCAGGACCAATGGTAAAATCTGGCGGTATCTGCCTTGGCGCACTTTCTGCGACAAGTACAACGCTGACCGCAGCGTTGCCTCAACCCTCAAACAAACCGCTAATGACTACCTGAACTGGTATGTCTGTGAATCTGAGATTCCAGTTGCGGACTTTGCAATGGTCGAGTTTCTGGCTGAAGATGGCACCTACAAAGACGAGAAAGACATTCCCGGATTTGCTCTGACGGATATTGCCCCGGAACTTTTTGAGTAAAGAGTAAAATATCACTTATATGTACAGCCCCCGCCAACATTCGCTGGCGGGGGCTGCTATACTTACAGCTCTACGTTGTTCTGCCTGTTCTTCTTCTGGCTTCTATCCGCAGTCTGCTCCCGCTCCCTCATAAGTCCAATGACCTGCTGCATCTTTTCGGCACCGAAATAGTTCCATACTCGCCTGAAATCACGTTTCATCGCATAGAGCTGAGAGTTTTCAGCCTCCACCTCTTTCAGCCGCTGGCTTAGATGATGGGTAGCCTTCTTCTCGTCCTGATAGAAGTGCAGATACTTATCCCTCTCATCCTTGACCTCCCAGTACTTCCGATGGAGGGCAAAGAGTACCTTCACCAACTTCTGGATCAGCGGCATGGCCTTCTTCTCCCGATAGCTCTTGGCGGTCTCAAATGTGGCTGCTTCTGGCACCCATTCTTCTGGCCGCTGGGAGTATTGCGCTGACAGGTTTTCCAAACCTTCCATAATGGGAGCCAGCTTGTTCAGCTTCTGGCTCTGCTTCTGGTAGGTCTGCTCCACTTTCTGCATCCGCTGCTCGGCAGCGTCTACGGCTGTCTGCGCTGTTTCCAGCTGCTCCTGCATCTCGATCAGGTCGGTCTGGCACTCCTGCTTGGCAGCTTCCAGAGCCGCTACCTCTTTACTACGCTCCTGCTTTTTGAAGTCCAGCACAGACAGGTGCTCTTCGTGGGTGCCTTTCTGTTCCCACTCGATGCCATGCCTCTCCATCACGGCAGCAAGCTGCTCTTTCTCGGCGTTGATCCACTGGTTCAGCTCGGATTCCAGTTTAGAACCGCCTGCAAAGCCCAAGGCTTTCAGCGCCTGCTTCAGGGACACCTTGGTGTCCAGTCCTTTGCCCTTCCAGCCGGACACATACGGCACGAAGTCGATGTGCAGATGGGGCGTAGCTTCGTCCATGTGGAGGAAAGCCCCGAACACCCGCAGTGTCGGGTTACGTTCTTGGAAGCCCTGCATATACTCGTCCAGCATTTCCTTTGCCAGTGCGCCGTTCTCGGTCAAGACTCCCATATCATCTTTGTTGCCGATCTGGACGATCAGCTCATGGAAAAGCTTTTCCTGCTTGCCTGTCCGCAGGTGCTCATAGTAGTCGGTGATACAGCGGTCCTTGCGCTTCTGCTTGGCATTGTAACGCTTCACTGCCTCGTCAAACAGTTCGTGGTACACCTTCTGAATCGGTTCATCCCGGTACACGACATTCAGGCTGCTGCGCTTCGGGTCTACGTTTTCAGCGGTGAAACTTCTCCGGTTATGGTTGAGGGAGCCGGGACCCCGCATTGCGGAAATGGTTCTTTTCAATCGCACGTCCTTTCTCTGTGGAAGTAACTGGTGCCGGACACGGCAAAGGCTTTGTTACTTTCGTCGAAAGTAACGCAAAAGCACTTTTGACAGACGTTCCGTCCATCAAAAGATGCCTTTGCG
>ERZ772889.3131-NODE-3131-length-11889-cov-3.065067_pt1 | contig 11889 bp, 10 predicted proteins | sample MGYA00512127_ERZ772889 | MGnify/ENA primary metagenome ERZ772889 (study PRJEB29015, sample SAMEA2737689) | human gut metagenome | biome: human gut; feature: human-associated habitat; material: faeces | place: China | collected 2012 ...
CTTTTCTGATAATCCTTTCATCTTCCCCTCCACCATACCGCAGTTAATTAGTAGGATATACTAATAATGTATCCAAAATCAGTCTAAATGTAAAGAATTATTTTTCTTATTCCACGAATATTCTCAGTAAATGATTTTAGAAATATGTTTTCAGAATTTCCTGTTAAATAAAACAAAAAAGGAAACCGCAAAAATGATTCCTCATCTTGCGGTTTCCTCGTTTTACCTCTTCTTATACCATACACTCGTGGATCTCTTCTTCTTCAAGACCGATTCCCTGCATGACATTTTTCAGTTCTTCCCTGCATTCCAGTGGTGCGCACCAGGAAAGCCCGCATCCTGCTGAAATACTTCTCGGCACCGGAATCATACGTCCCTGTGCACCAACTTTTTTACATTCTTTTTCCATCGCCATCGCATCCGCTGTTGTATGGAATGTGATAACCAGCTTTAACTCTTTTTTTCTCATTATTCAATCACAATTTCAAATTCAGAGCCCTTCTCGGTAGAAGTTGCCTTCTTTCCTTTGTCCTTCGCAAACTTCTCGATATTAGTCTTCTGGTGAGGTTCGCTCACAAGAACCTTGATCGGTCCGTTTGCATTCTTCAGTGCCTCTGCGGTAAGCATCAGCGGTTCCGGACACGAAAGTCCTCTTGCATCTACTTCTTTCATATTTTTTACCTGCCTTCCTAGCATATCATATTTCTTATGAATTATCCATCTATATCTTGCGGTTTCTGACTATTTTGCCTGCTCTCTTTTGTTTGTAAATGCAATGATAAAGCATGCGATAATACAGATAATGCAAGCAACTTTTCCATTCGGCGTTACGGCTCCTGCAACGAGTTCGCCTGTCTCTGCATTCATTGCGGTTCCGCTTGATGCAAGTCCGAAGTTATGGCAAAGTGCTGCTGCAAAGAACATGCCAAGTACAGTAACTGCTGAATCAGAAGAGCCCTGTCCTGCAAGGATCAGCTGGCGAAGCGGGCATCCGCCGGCAAGAACTGCCGCGAATCCTACTGCATACATGCCAAGGATATTCCACAGATGGTTGGAATGTGCAATGATTCCAGGTGTGTTAAATCCAAGTACGAATCTTCCTGTTGCCAGGTTGAAGATCAGCATTACTACAAAAAGACCTGCAATAATTGTAAGAAGATCAAAGTTCTTCATTAAGATCGCATCACGGATTCCGCCGGCGAAGCACATTCTTGATTTCTGAGCAAGTGCTCCGAAAATAAGTCCGCCGATCAGTGACATGATAATTGGTGCATGAAGACTTCCAGGACCTGCTTCACTTGCTTTGAGAAGTGTTGAGCAAGTTGCAAGGATCAGAATACCAAGCATCAATACCGGAAGCACTGCTCCACTTTCTTTATTCGTCTCATGCGCACGTCCAAGGCTGAATCCTTTTTTAAGGGCAAATGCTCCTGTTCCTACTCCAAGTACAAATCCAATCAGTGCTACCCATGCATTCAGGTCACCTGCTGACATACGGATTACCATACGGAGCGGGCATCCAAGGAAAATCAGGGAACCAATCATAATTACCATACCAAGGATAAAGCGGATCATCGGTGAAGATCCTGCTGTTGAACGGTACTCTTTTGTTGCCACTGAAATAATAAATGCTCCGATTACAAGACCGATGATCTCCGGTCTTGCATACTGTACAACTTCGGCCTGGTGAAATCCCAGTGCTCCTGCCGTATCACGGATAAAGCAGGCAATACAGAATGCCATGTTTGCCGGATTACCAAAGTAAGCCAGACATGCAGCTACAAGCCCACACAGAACCCCCGCAAGTGCAAGCTTCTTCTTTGAATCTGATAAATTCATTTTTCTTCCTCCTTCGTCTTTCTCTCATTCGTCATTTTGACTATTAAAGGCTTTTTTGTTACCTTATAATTATACCTTTTGCACAACTTTTTGTCCAATTCATAATTAAAATAGACCGATATATATATTGATACTATCAATACTATACCGGTCTTCTATCAATCTCTGATCTTATAAAATTTTACTCTTCTTCTGCAAGCTCGCAGACTGCCCGGATTGCAGTATCCACTTCTTCCTCTGTGTTATAGTGGGAAAAACTGAATCTGACAGCCCCCTGCTCTACGGTTCCAAGCGCCTCATGCATCCGTGGTGCACAGTGTCCTCCTGAACGGGTAGAAATCCCATAATCTGTCAGAAGTGCATCGCTGACTTCTCCCGAATCATAATCTCTGATATTCAGGCTCACTACCGCACAGCGGTCCATGCTGCTGAAATCCCCATAAATTTTGACTCCCGGGATTTCTTTTACCCCTTCATAAAACCGTTTCATCAATGCCTGTTCCTTTGCACGGATCGTATCAATTCCTGTTTCTTCCAGATATCCGATCGCAGCATCCAGTCCGGCAATTCCGTGTCCGTTAAGTGTTCCTGCTTCCAGTGCTGTCGGCATCTCTTCCGGCTGTGTCTTACTATAGGTCTGCACACCGGTACCGCCTGAAAGAAGCGGCCGGACATGAACGCCTTTTCTCACGTACATTCCACCGGTCCCCTGCGGTCCCAGAAGTCCCTTATGGCCGGTAAAACACAGAATATCAATATGCATCTTCTGCACATCGATCGGAAATACACCGGCAGTCTGTGATGCATCTACCACAAACAACAGACCATGCTTCTGGGCAATCTCCCCGATCCGCTCCACATCCACTTTGTTTCCCGTCAGATTAGAACCATGGGTACAGACAATTGCTTTTGTATTCTCTTTGATTGCTTTTTCAAAATCTGCATAATCCAGAGTTCCTTTTTCATCACATCCAAGGAATGTCACTTCAACTCCCTTTTTCTCCATCTCATAAAGTGGTCGGAGAACAGAGTTATGTTCCAAAACCGTAGAGATCACATGGTCTCCCGGATTTAAGATCCCCTTGATCGCAATATTCAGACTCTCCGTTGAGTTCATGGTAAATACGATCTGTCTTGCATCTTCCGCCCCGAAAAAACCTGCAAGCTTCTCTCTTGTGTCATATACGGTTCTTGCTGCTCCGAGAGATGCCTCATTGACACCTCTTCCTGCATTCCCCATTGAGCACATTGCTGCGGTAATCGCATCAATTACTTCCTGTGGTTTGCGCATTGTGGTTGCTGCATTATCTAAATATATCATATTGATCCTCTTTTCATTTCCCCATATGTGCATCCGGATAGAAATCCTTTACAATCCGGATCAGATGCTCTGCTGCTGCAGGCAGCTGATAGTTTTTATTGTATACAAGGTTCAGATAACGACTGCTTTCATCCTTCTGTAACGGGAATTCCAGAACCTGTCCGGTCCGGATCTCCTCTTCTGCTGCAAGTCTTGATATGATCGTGATTCCAAGCCCACTCTTTACTGACCTTTTTATCGCTTCCGGATTCTCAATGCATGCTACTATATTGAGGGTATCAGGCATAATTCCTGCTTTTCTCAATATTTTTTCTGTTTCCTTGCGGGTTCCCGATCCTTCTTCCCGCATAATAACCGGTTCATTCTTTATCCATGTTGCTGTCTTATAGCGCTTCTGTATTTCCTGATAAAACTCGGTATTCGGCATGATAACAACCAGTTCATCCTGATAAAAAGGCATATATCTGCAATACTTTTTTTCAAGTACCGTACCTGTGAATCCAATATCTACCATATGCCCTGCTACCTGTTCAACAACACCGCAGCTGTCATTTTCTGAAATCCGGAACTGCTCATCCGGATAAGTCTCTCTGAATTTCGCCAGAATCGCCGGAAGAACATACTGTGCCGGAATCGTAGAGGTCGCAATTGTAATACATTTTTCCTCTCGATGCGCATCCTTGGAAAATACCTGCTCGATTTCTTTTTCGAGTTCCACCATCTGGCGCGCATACTGATATAATTGCTTTCCTTCTTCCGACAATTTTACTTCCTTTGTATTTCTGACAAAAAGCCGTGAGTCCAGTTCTTTCTCCAGAGAAGAGATATGTGCACTGACCGTTGGCTGCGTCAGGAACAAAAGCTTTGCCGCTTTTGAAAAACTTCCCGACTCAGTTACCTTAACAAATGCCTCCAGCTGCTTTAAATTCATAAGTATGCCACCCTCTCACTTTCTCCGCCTGTCTTCTTTGTCACCTTAATGCTGTCCATATATTCTAAAATCGGTTTCGCACTCTTTCTGCTTGTTGAGAACATATCTCTCACCTGTGCGATCGTGATCAGATTTTCTTCCTTCAGATGATTCTGAATTTTTTCCTTCGCTTCATCCATCAGATGTTTCATCGTAAACATCTCTTCATTGATACGGAGTACTTTTCCTTCATCAATCATCATAAGAACCACATCTTCCGCTGTCTGGCGCGGAATTTTTCCAAAATCAATCTCTGAAAATCTCACAAAATCATATCCTGCTTTTTCAAATGTATCTTCGATCAGCTTCTCTGTCTGAAGATACATCGCGTCCTTCGGAACTTCATATCCCGGAAGTGAAAGATATTCTTCCCTTCTTCCATAGACATTTTCTTCCGTCATTCTTTCGATATACGCATCAAATATGTTTGGTTTGATCTTTTTCAGGAATGTGTTGTGAATTTCGGCTTTCTTCATTCCATATCGGTATGGATGCTCACTGTGATATTTCTGCAATGTCTCCTCTATCTTCTGACGTACTGCAAATTCGCTGTCTCTGTGCCACAAATATGTGTCCTTCTTCATTGGGAATACAAAGATTGTGCCCGATTCTTCCAGTTCTTCAAGATACTCCTTCAGTTCATCTACGGAATGTGCCATCACCTTTGCAAGCTCAGCAAGTGTGATCATCGTGTCGCCGTGTTCTTTGATCTGAAGCTCCATAACATCGCCAAGTGAACCGGATTCTTTTTTCTTCAGTTCTTCGATTGCCTGTGCATCAAAACGTTTCTTACGCACCGGATTCGGTTCCAGAACGATCCCGCCTCCGATAGTCTCCATCGGCGAATAGAAACGTACTACAAAACGGTCGCCTCGTTTGACCGCAATCTCTTCTTCCAGTCTGAGCTGTACCAGTCCCTCTTCTCCCGGTCCGATCTGCTCCTTATCCAGCAGAACAGCACGGCAGAGGATCTCACTCGTACCCGTGTATAAATGCAATCTCTCATGATTTGTAAGGATACGCATGGAGTCTTCCAGAACTTTCAGCTTCACATCCAGAAGATCTGTATTTTTCATACTGTTCTTCGGTGCAAGCACACACCCTCTGCGAATTTCCTTTTTCTTCACATTTGACAGATTGATCGCCACTCTCTGTCCGGCATAGCATTTGTCCTGATTCTGCCCATGTACCTGAATATTACGAATCTTGCACTCTTTTCCGATCGGATACATTTCCAGAACGTCTTCCCTGGTGATCGTACCGGAGATAAGTGTCCCTGTGATAATTGTCCCAAAGCCTGACAGGGTAAATGCCCGGTCAATCGGAAGTCTTGGAATAGTCTGTGTATCCTTTGCAACCACCTCATCCGACATCAGTTGCTGGATCGTATCCGTCAGTTCATCAAGCCCCTGCCCGGTTGCAGCCGATACTTTAACAACCGGTGCACCTTCCAAAAAAGTACCTTCCAGTTCTTCCTGGATTTCTTCCTCAACGAGTTCCAGCCATTCTTCATCGACCAGATCACACTTGTTGATCACCAGAATGCTCTTCTTGATCCCAAGGAGTCCCAGAATGTCCATGTGTTCTCTTGTCTGCGGCATGATACCTTCATCCGCTGCCACAACCAAAAGTACCAGATCCATTCCGACAACTCCCGCAACCATGTTGTTGATAAATTTTTCATGTCCCGGAACATCAATGATCCCTACACGGTCTCCATTTTTCAGATCAAAATAAGTAAACCCGAGGTCAATGGTGATCCCTCTTCTCTGTTCTTCTTCCCACCGGTCCGTGTTACGTCCGGTAAGTGCTTTTATCAGTGTCGTTTTCCCATGGTCAATGTGACCTGCGGTTCCTACGATAATGTTTTTCATAATAATTCTCCCAGCATCTCTGCTATCTTCTTAAAGTAGCAGGATTCAATTGTCCGCACATCCAGATAAATCGTGTCGTTGGCTGTACGCGGAATGATTGGCATAGAAAGATGCCGCATCTCTTCTTCCAGCTTCGGTACACTGATATTCTCCGGCTTAATCGTAACTGCCATACTCGGAATGCGTTCAAGTGGAAGAGAGCCTCCACCGATCTGTGATTCACACGGTTCCATCCCGATCGTTGCAGCAAGCTGTGCATTCTGCAGAATCCGCTTCAGAGATCTTGCACGCTTTTCCACATCCGCTTTGGACTCTGTGATCATACGCAGTACCGGAAGATTCTGGATTGCCTTTTCTTCTGATAAATATTCCTGTAATACCAGTTCCAGTGCTGTTGCTGTAAATTTATCAATTCGCAGTGCACGTGTCAGCTGATTCTTCTTCATCTGGTCAATATATTTCTTCTTACCGATGATGATTCCAGCCTGCGGACCACCGAGCAGCTTGTCTCCGCTGAAGCATACAACGTCCGCTCCCTTGCGGATGGAATCCTGAACCGTCGGTTCATAGGTCAGTCCGTATTTACTCAGGTCGATCAGCACGCCACTTCCAAGATCTTCGATGATCGGGATATCGTGTTCCTGCGCAATCGGAATCAGTTCATCGATCGTAACCGTCTCTGTAAATCCAACAATACGGTAATTGCTTGTATGAACTTTAAGGAGTGCTTTTGTCTCCTCTGTAATCGCTTCTTCATAATCAGAATAATGTGTCTTATTCGTCGTTCCGACTTCCACAAGCGAAGCTCCGCTCTGCTCCATTACATCCGGAATCCGGAATTTGCCACCGATCTCAACCAGCTCTCCGCGGGATACTACAACTTCCCCGCCTTTTGCCATTGAACTTAAGATCAGCATAACAGCCGCAGCATTGTTGTTAACCGCCATCGCAGCCTCTGCCCCGGTCAGTTTGCAAAGCAGTTTTTCAAAATGAGAATATCTCTCTCCACGTGCCCCTGCTTCCAGATTATATTCCAGATTGGAGTAACCACTCACAATTCCTGCCAGTCTCTCAACATGCTCCTTACTGATCGGTGCACGGCCGAGATTGGTGTGGAGAACTGTTCCTGTTCCGTTGATCACCATTTTCATATTCGGCTCATGCAGCTTTCCGGCATGTCGTTTTATATTCTGCGTAAGCATCCCGATCTGCGCTTTTGCTTTCTCTTCTTCCTCGCACTTTCCGATAAATGTTCTGAGCGCATCCATCTCTTCACGGATCACATCCATCACAAATTCACGTCCATATGCATCAATCAGATCCTGTATCTCCTGTTCTTCAAGCAGAATATCTACTTTCGGAATACTGCGAAATAATAAATTTTTATTCATTTTCTCCTCTACCTCTTTGGATTCCTAGTGCAGCCGAATCAGTTTATCGCTCTTTTCTGTTACGGTTCCGATCAGGGATACCTTGGTATCCAGCCTCTTCTTCTCGAATGCTTCCATCACGGCTTCCGCATACTGCGCTTCCACGCTGATGAGCAGTCCACCTGATGTCTGCGGATCATATAACAGATCGATAAAATGATCTTCTACATTTCTGAAATCTACTTTCTGATAAGAATATCCCTTGTTCTTGTAAGCCCCCGCCGGAACAAGGCCCATCTTTGCATAGCTGATTGCTTCATCAAGATATGCAATATCGTGAACATTCAGTTCAAATGTCACATTGCTTGCCTCTGCCATTTCAACACAGTGACCTAAAAGACCAAATCCTGTAATATCCGTACATGCATTTACAGGGAAATGATCCACAACTTCTTTTGCTTTTTTATTTAAAGAAGACATGACAATCTCAGCTTCCCTGATTGCGGCTGCAGATGCCATCTCTCCATTGATTGCCGTATTAACAATTCCTGTTCCGACCTGTTTGGTAAGGATCAGCACATCCCCCGGTTTACATCCGTAATTCTTAAATATCTTCTTCGGATGTACAAATCCGGACACACAAAGTCCGTACTTCGGCTCATCATCCTGTACTGTGTGTCCACCAACCAGAACAGCTCCCGCCTCTTTTACCTTATCGGCTCCACCGGCAAGAATATCTCCTAAGATCTGTGGATCAAGACAGTTCGGAAATCCTACGATATTAAGTGCTACCTTCGGCTCTCCTCCCATTGCGTAAACATCACTGAGTGAGTTTGCTGCTGCAATCTGTCCAAACATATACGGATCATCCACGATCGGTGTAAAGAAATCTACCGTCTGAATCATCGCAATATCATCTGTAACCTTATAAATCGCAGCATCATCTGATGTCTCGATTCCGACGATCAAATTTTCATCTTCAAATTTTGGTAACTTACCCAGAACCTGGGCAAGGGTCTCCGGACCTACTTTAGCGGCTCACCCGGAAGTTTTTGCATACTGTGTCAGTCTTACTTTTTCTTTATTCATTGTTTATCCCCAACTTATACTTTGTATTTAACATGTTACCTACCGCAAAAAATGCGCACATAGACACATTCTATCATTGGTATTTTCTATTGTAAAGACTGCTTTTGCAATTCATACTTTTCTATGATCAATTCTCTCACATGTTCAGCCGCCGCCGGAAGTTTGTAGTTCTTATTGTATACAAGATTCAGGTTTCGACCGCTGCCAGCCTGTGAAAACGGGAATTCCAGAACTTCTCCTGACTGGATCTCATCTGCAGCCGCAAGTCTTGAAATGATCGTAATGCCAAGACCGCTTTTGACAGATCTCTTGACCGCTTCCGGATTCTCAATTGTCGCAACAATGTTCAAATCATCCAAAGAGATTCCCATCTTTTTTAATTGCTTTTCTGCTTCTTTTCTGGTACCGGATCCCTCCTCACGCATAATCAGAGGTTCTCCTTCCAGCCATTTTAAATCCTTCTGCTCTTTTACGATTTTCTGATATTCTTTCGTATTCGGCATAATAACAACCAGATCATCCTGGTAAAACGGTATGTATTTACAATTTGCTTTTTCGATTACTGTACCGGAAAATCCAATGTCAACCAGATGCGATGCTACCTGTTCAATGACAGTACTGCTGTCACTTTCTACGATTCTGAACTGTTCTTCCGGAAATCTCTCCCGGAATTTCACCAGAATATCCGGCAAAATATACTGCGCCGGTATCGTAGAGGTTGCGATTGTAATACATCTTTCTTTCTGCTCTGCTGCTTTTGAAAACATTGACTGGATTTCCTGTTCCAGTTCGATCATCTGACGTGCATACTGATAAAGTGTCTTTCCATCCTCAGATAATTTGACAGTCTTGGTATTACGCACAAACAATCTCACTTTCAGTTCTTTTTCAAGTGTCTGTATATGTGCACTTACTGTTGGCTGTGTCAGATATAGTTCCTGTGCTGCTTTTGAAAAGCTCTTTGAATCGGATACTTTAATAAATGCTTCCAGCTGCTTTAAGTTCATAATTATTCCCTCTCTCTATTCGATCAAATTCGTATAAATACAACCTCTCTGGATTCCTTTATTTCCTTTGATCAAATCGCGCAGCCACATCCATCTTCTACTATCCGATATCAAATACCAGAGAGCAAAGTGCATCTGCCCGAACAGACAAATTCTTTCTGTCCAGGAGGTTACCATCTTCAGTTTTTAACAACTTGTCCAGAACCTGAACAAGGGTCCTTCGACCTGCTTTGATGCCTCAACATGATGTCCTTGTACACTGTGTCTCTCTGATATCTTTATTCATACTTAATTTCTCAACTTTTCTTAAATATTCTCTGTCCGTTATACGAACTTCTTTGTTATATAGTTCTCAAACTATGGTCTGATGATCTTTCCTGCTTCAGCCATAGATTCAACAATACTGTACATATTGGTTACACCACCAACAACAAGCTTGTCTTTTAAGTGATAGTAGTCAAGACATGTACCACATGTAAGAATCTCTACGCCCTGTGCCTCCAGAGACTTCAGATCTTCAATAGAATCTGATCCTTCTGTTGTAAGAGTAGCTCCTCCATTGTAGAAAAGCATCTTCTTCGGAAGTGTATCAAGCTGTGTAACTGCATAAATAAATCCCTTAATCAGGACTTTACCAAGTTCATCATTACCTGTTCCCATGCGGTCAGAAGATACCACTACGATAAGGTCTCCCTTCTGATCCGGTGTACATACAACTTCTGCATCTATTGCCGGTACTCCCTGCATCTTGATCGTTACTTTGTATTCTTTTTCTCCAAGCTTTTCAGAGCTTACTTCTCCGCCCTGTTCTTTTGCCAGCTTTGTAACATTCTGTACAGCAATCTCATTATCTACTAGTACTTCAATTGTCTCCGGTCCTGTAAGAGCCTGCATTGCCTTTTTTGTTTTGATTACCGGAATCGGGCAGTTATCTCCCATTGCATTAACTGTTACCATAATATTCATTTCCACCTTTCTTTTACGTGAATCTTTTCACTTATAGATACATTCTATCACCCTTCTTCCCTTATGTAAACAGATAGTCCCGTTATTTTTACCAAAAACCAATTGTTATCGCGATAGCTTTTTGTATATTATTGCGATATTTTACATTCGCTTCTTGCAGTATCCTTTCTTCTATAATAAAATAGAAAAGTAAGGCAGTATGTCTATAAATATGCATTGAACAAAACTATAGAAAACTGAGAATCTATCGAAAAGCACTTCAGAAAGGATTTAATAATATATGTGGTTAGCAGATGGTTGGAAAGATTATGAAGTAATTGACTCCTCAGACGGAGAAAAGTTGGAACGCTGGGGGCAGTACATCCTGGTTCGTCCAGATCCGCAGGTGATCTGGGATACACCTCGCACAGACAAACGCTGGAAGCATCCGAACGCACACTATCACCGCAGTAAAAAAGGCGGCGGTGAATGGGAATTCTTCGATCTCCCGGAACAATGGCAAATCAGTTATAAGAATCTTACATTTAACTTAAAACCGTTTAATTTTAAACATACCGGACTTTTCCCGGAACAGGCAACCAACTGGGACTGGTTCGGTGACAAGATCCGCAAAGCGGGCCGACCAATCAAAGTATTAAACCTGTTTGCCTATACCGGTGGTGCAACCCTTGCAGCAGCTGCTGCCGGCGCACACGTAACTCATGTAGACGCTTCCAAGGGAATGGTTACATGGGCAAAAGAAAATGCTGTTTCTTCTGGACTCGGCGATGCACCGATCCGCTGGCTGGTTGATGACTGTGTCAAATTCGTAGAGCGCGAAATCCGCCGCGGTAATCATTACGATGCAATCATCATGGATCCACCTTCCTACGGTCGTGGACCAAAGGGCGAGATCTGGAAGATTGAAGACGCAATTCATCCACTGGTAAAACTCTGTACGAAGATTTTATCCGATGATCCACTGTTCTTCCTGATCAATTCTTATACGACAGGACTTGCCCCGGCAGTACTGACTTATATGATCGCGACTGAGCTTAAGAAATACGGTGGACATGTGGATTCACAGGAGATTGGGCTTCCGGTATCTTCAAATGGGCTGGTACTTCCTTGTGGAGCCAGCGGAAGATGGGAGAGATAAGATTGCGGATTTGTGATTGATACGTTTGTGGCTTCTCAATAATACAACGTTTTTCCGAATAGCAGAATCTCAATTTGTGCAATCATAAAAGATCTAAAATAAAAGAGAAGTGATCCGGTATGAAATGGATTTCTCCTGCTACAAAGCTTGTGCTTTAAAGAAAATCCTTTTCTAAACTCAGATTACTTCTCTTTTTTATTTTCCATTCTCCTTTGGGTTTCCCATCTGAAAATTTATTGCAGATGCTCCATCAGATAGCTAAGAAACGCCTGGCAACCTTCCATCACATCATCAAATGTCTCATCAAAATTTCCT
>ERZ772889.3143-NODE-3143-length-11850-cov-27.416024_pt1 | contig 11850 bp, 10 predicted proteins | sample MGYA00512127_ERZ772889 | MGnify/ENA primary metagenome ERZ772889 (study PRJEB29015, sample SAMEA2737689) | human gut metagenome | biome: human gut; feature: human-associated habitat; material: faeces | place: China | collected 2012 ...
GATCGAGGCTGTGGAGACGGTGGCTGCGGGCGGCAGCTATTTTTCGCCGCAGCTGCTCTCGTCGCTCACGGGACGCATGCGCACGCGGGAAGACGCCGCGGACGAACAGCTGTCGTCGCGCGAACGTGAAATCCTGGTGGCCGTCTGCCGGGGGCTGTCGAATCAGGAGATCGCCGACGAACTTTTCATCTCGAAGCGCACGGTCGACAAGCACCGCGCCAACATCCTCGAAAAAACCGGCTGCAAGAACACCGCGTCGCTGGTGGTCTATGCCATCCGCAACGGCATCGTCGATATTTAGGGTTCGATTTTATGCGGCAATTTCCGCACATCCCTCACGCGGGGCGAACGGGACGTACGTCGGTACTACCTGTCCGCCCCGCGTCTTACGATGCACAAAACTTGCCGGTCTAAAATCCCCCCCCCTCCGCCTTTTAGGCGGGATTACAGCAGCGGCGAGAACACCCGCATCAGCGACTCCGCCCAGCGGCGCGGCCGCGGGCGGTTGAACCATTCTCCGGGCGTCAGGGCATGACAGCGCGAAGCGTCGTCTTCGAATACCCCGGCCATGCGGGCCGTGAACTCTCTGTCGTAGACAAAGGCGTTGACCTCGAAATTGTGTTCGAAGCTGCGGAAATCCATGTTCGCCGAGCCGATGACGGTCAGGGAGTCGTCGATGATCAGCAGTTTGGAGTGTAGGAAGCCGGGTTTGTAGAAGAGAATCTTCACCCCGGCCTTCATCATGTCGTCGAGATAGGAGTGCGACGCCAGGTCCACGACCTTCGAGTCGGAGCGCGCCGGGAGCATCAGCCTTACGTCGATGCCGGCCAGCGCCGCCACTTGCAGGGCCGAGTTCAGCACGTCGGACGGGAGGTAGTAGGGGGTCTGTATCCAGATTCGCTTCCGGGCGTTCGAGACGGCGTAACTGTCGGCCTGCAACAGTGCCCGCCACTTGCCGAACGGTCCGCTCGGCACGATCTGCAGGATGTCGTCCGTATGGCGTTCCGCCGCGGGGTAGTACTCCGCGCCTGCGATGTGCCGCTTCGTGGTCGCCGACCAGTCGCTCAGGAACGACGCCTGCAACCCCGCCGCGCCGCTGCCCACGACCTCGCCGCCGTACTCATGGCGGAACGCCGCCGGGTTCGTCCGCTGCAGGTGCTCGGCGTCGGCCCAGAACCGCTCACCCAGCATGGCCCGCGGCAGATCGCGGTAGGTCGAATGATGCACCAGCTTGCCGGGGCGGGTCTCCAGCGCGTAGCGGTTGGCCCAGCTGCGGGCCATGGCCGGCGGGTTGAAGCTCTTTAACGTCAGCGTCCAGCTGCCGCCGCGCAGCACGGTCTGCTCGACGTTGCGCACCTCCTCGGGGCCGTCGAACTGGTCAAGCTCCTCAAACCAACAAATGCCCACAGCGCCGAACGGCAGCTTTAAGCTCTTGAGCTTGCCCGGGTCGTCCGTCCCGAAGAATAAGATCTTCTGCCCGGTGGGCAGATAGGTGCACTCCATCGGGCTGACCGTGCAGCGGAAATACCCCGCGCACCCCAGCTCCCCGATGGCCCATACGATCTGGTTGTACACGCTGTTGCGCAGCGTGCCGCCGATCTTGCGCAGCACCACGGCGTGGCAGTCCGGGTGGCGCAGCAGCTGCCAGACCAGCTCCATCGAAAGATAGCTCGATTTACCGGACCCGCGCCCGCCCTTGGCCACGACCTCTGTCACCTCGCCGCGCCGTATTGCCTGATGCACGGGCCAGAACACGCCGGGTATCTTCTCCTTCAGCCGCACTTCCACCTTGGCGCCTCTCTCCTCTCTCCTCGCTCCTAACTTTCACTGTCCACAATGACCACCCCCTCTGTTTTCGCCCCGTCGCCCAGGCCCAGATGCTTGTACAGCATTTCCAGCGCGCGCAGCTTGTCGGCCACCTTGACCGGCAGACCGCCCTCCTCGCCGGGGACGGCAAAGGCGATCTCGGCCAGCTCGTCCAGCACATGGTCCGCGTCGATCTCACACAACGGCATCCCTCCTTTTCCCGAATGGGTATAAAAAAACCCGCGGGAGGAATCACTTCCTCTCACGAGTTTCGATGGTATCATATTACCACTGTTGGTTGTGAAATACAATGAAATTTTGCGAAATCTTCGGGAAATTTACTGAAATCTTTTTCACGCCCGCTTCGGCACGGCCATCCCCTCCACAGCCGTCCGGTGCAGCTGGTACGCCCGGCGCTGAACTACCCCCATCGCCTCCGCGATTTCCGAAAAATTCTGCCCCATCACATAGCGGCGGCGCAGCACCTCCTGCCCCGGCCTATCCCGCACCGTCATGATGCCGCACATAATCTCCGCGCGCGTTTCCATGCAGCTTTCCAGCTGCTGCTCCAGCCTTTTCTGCGCTTCTTCGATACGTTCTACGGCCCGCGGCAGCCTGTCCGCGTTAGGGCCGCTGCGCCCGGGCATGCCGCTCATGCAGGCCGTCACCCGCTCGGCATCGCTGCGCAGCACCTCGATTTCTTCTTCCAGCATGTGCTGGCAGCTGACAGACGCCTGATAGCGACCCAGCCACTCCACTTTTTCCTTATAGTCCATCGCTGTCCTCCTTATATGTTGCCGCTCCTGTCAGGTATTGTTGGTTACTCCCATCTTAATGCAACAACATATAGTTGTCAATATATTTTTGCAAATTCCCGCCTGGCAATCCCAAAAACCGGACTTCCGCTTCTTTTTCCGCTTTCCCGCTTGACACCCGCCGCCCCTCCATGCTACGATGACGGTACTAAAGGCAATACCGCATAATTCCCGCCTTACGGCTTAAGCACCGCTCCGGCGGCTGCGGCACGGCATCTGCGTTGCCAAAATGCTCGATAATACACAAAGTATTATCTGCGCTTTTGGCTTAGCAGCTGCCGCACCTCGCTCGCCGTATCGGCACTTAGAATTATGCGGTATTGCCTAAAAACTCCGCCGCAGGACCAGTTGAAAACCGGACCCGCGGCGGAGTGATTGTTTATGTTGGGAAAATTGATACGGAACAAACTTATCCGTTGATTTTATAAATGCGGCTGCCGCCGTTCTCGTACCAAAGGGGATAGCGCGCTGCATACCAGCTCTCGTCCGCATTTTGGATGTTGCTGAACACATAGCTGTCAAACAGCACATAATCAATGCCCCACTGCGCCAGGGAAACTTCATCGGGATTCTCGTACAGCTGGTGCATGGCGTTGTATTCAGCGGTATAATTCATGCCGTGGTAGTATACAAAGCTGCTGGAGCCGCACAAAATGCGCCGCCCGGCCAGGCTGAACACCGGGCAAAGGTGGCTGTCACTGGTCAGGAATACTGCATCGGTTTCCGCATTGTCATCAATATAATCCGCCATGGCAATGTCGTTTGCGCTCCACTGCCAGTAGTCGCTTAACGCTTCGCGTCCAACAGTCAGCACACTGCCAAACATGGCGATAAAGCAGCAAAGGCACAGCCCCAGCGCCCGCCAGGGGATAGCACGAACTTTGCTGAACCAATCCATCAGCAGGCTGGCCACCAACAGGCAGCCCAGCAGATGCCAGATATACAGCAGCTTGTTGTTGTCATAATTGTTGGGCTGGAACACAACAAATTCCGCCAGAACCAGAATGGCCAACCCGCCGCCGTACAGCCAGCGCTGCTTGGGTTTGGCATGGAAAAATGCCGGGATCAGCAGCAGGTAGACAAGGCCGATGTTTTTGATGTAGAACCAGAAATAATTGTCTTTCAGGGTGCCGTCATCCTGCCCGTTGATCCAGTTCAAATGCAGCCGCAGCATGTGCTGCCCGTCCAGCGATTGGGCAAACACGGTGTTCCACATTTCTACCAGCCAGACCACGCCGCACACCAAGGCAAACCATCCCCATGGGGCAAGCACGGTCTTGGTGCGGGGGCGGCAAACCAGGGTGTACACCCCGCACGCCAGGCAGATCAGCACCAGCGCCAGTGCGCTGTGGGTGTGCATCAGTGGCAGGGGCAGAACCAGCAGGGCGAGATACCGCCAAAGCCGGGTTTCCTCCTCCATACAGAACCGCCAGACCAGATACAGCGCGGGAAACAGCACACACCAGCCAAACAGGGTGGCCCGCTGTGGAATCAGCAGATCCACGATGGGGTTGACCCAGACGATGTTTTCGGCAGTGTAGTTGGTGGGGGTGGTGTAAAACCCGGTAAAGATGCCGGCAAACGCCTCGGCGCTGCCAAGAAAATACACAAACCCGAACCCGCTGCCCATAAAGAACAGCCAAAAAGCCAGGCAAGCTTTGCCCGCGCTGCCCAACACCTGCCGCGCCAGCTGCCACATCATGCCGTACACGCTGATGAATGCGGCCAGCATGGGCAGCAGGTAAGCGGTGCGGGCGTCTGCCCCCAGCACCAGAAAAACGCTGGAAACGGTCTCGCACAAAAACGGGTAGCCGAACCGGTGCTCGCCGCCCAGCAGGGGATACACCGGCGGCAGCTTGCCGGTAACGGCAATGTTTTTGATGAATCCCAGGTGCATCGCCATATCGCCATAGCAGCTTTGCCCGGTGTGATAACTGCCGTCTACCAGATGCAACACATGGGTGTGCAGCAGGTACAGGGTAACAACAGCCAAGGGCAGCACACAGGCCCACAGAGCGGCGGCGTCCGGATCCAGTACACGGGTGAACGGCGTGCCGTGCCGCACCAACCAAACGGCCAGCGCGGCCACAACAGCTGCGGCCAACAAAAGGGCAGGCAGCCGGAAACCCAGTACCACCGCAAAACAGGCCGGAACAAATGCCAGCAGTGAGACCCCGAACCCGCACCCCAGCGGAATGCTGACCGAAAGCCCCGCCTGCGGCAGCGCCCTGCGTGCAATGCAAAAACCTGCCAGCAGGAACACCGCCAGATAGACAAAAGAGAAGATGTTCACACAAGACCTCCTTGCGCAGCCACCGCATCAGACCCCTTCCAGGTCAAACGGCGGGGTGTATTCCTCGCGGGCACTGCTTTTTTCCTGCATGTAGCCGTCCGTCAGGCCAAGGGCGATGGCGCGGTCAACCACTTTGCGGTATTCGTAGGTGGTAATGCGCCGCCCCAAACCGTGCTCCGCAGCGCGGTAAAACGGGGTGAACTGGCTCATCAGGCTGGGCACAAACGACACGCCGGTTTCCTGCCGCAGGTCGGCCAGGCGCTGCAAAACGGCAAGGCTGTCATCACTGTGGCCGGGCAGGGCAAGGTGGCGCACAATCACGCCTTTTTGCAGGTAGCCGTCGGCATCGTACACTGGGGCACCGGTCTGCAACAGCATTTGGCGGATGGCGGCGTGCGCCACCTGTGGGTAATCCTGCGCGGCGGAAAGCTCTTTCGCCAGGGCAGGGCTGGCATATTTGTAATCCGCCAGCCAGATGTCCACATACCCGGCCAGAGCCTTTACGGTTTCCACGGTTTCGTACCCGCCGGTGTTATAGGCCACCGGCAGGGTCAACCCATTGCGGCGGGCGGCATCCAGCGCCTGCGTCACCCACGGCAGCCATTGCGTTGCGGTGACAAGGTTCAGGTTTTTGGCGCCTTTTTGCTGCAATTCCATAAAAATTTCAGCCAGGCGCTCCGCCGTCAGCGGCTTGCCAAGGCCCTGCTGGCTGATCTTGTAATTCTGGCAGTAGCAGCATTGCAGGGTGCAGCCGGTAAAAAATACCGTGCCGCTGCCGGTCGCGGCGTTGGGGTCCCCGCTCAGGCAGGGCTCCTCCCAATGGTGCAGGGCGGCGCGGGCGGCCAGCAGGGTATCCCCCGCGCCGCAATAGCCGGTGCGGCCCGCCGCGCGGTTGGCCCCGCAGCGCCGCGGACATAAGGTGCAGTGCTCAGGCAGCTGCATTAACAACACCCCCGAAAAACTTTATGGTGAATTCATACTAAGTTTACCACAAAACGGAAAAATGTGGTATACTAAATATATATCTGCCCAAATGGAATAGGCCGCAAAACAAACCATGAAACACAGCGGCTGGCCAACCGGCCGCAAAAATCCAACATAAAGGAGCGTATCTGATATGTCTACCCCACACAACCGCGCCAACCCCGGCGATTTTGCCAAAACTGTGCTGATGCCCGGCGACCCCCTGCGCGCCAAATTTATTGCCGAAACCTTTTTGGAAAACCCGCGCCTTGTTACCGATGTGCGCGGCATGCTGGGTTATACCGGTACCTACCAGGGCCACCCTGTCAGCGTGATGGGCAGCGGCATGGGCATGCCGTCCATCGGCATCTACTCCTATGAGCTGTACAGCCAGTATGGGGTAGAGAACATCATCCGCGTTGGCTCTGCCGGCTCCTATACCCCCAAGGCCAAGATCTTTGATGTGGTTCTGGCTACCGGCGCTTATTCTGAAAGCAACTATGCCGTGACCCAGTCCGGCGATACCGAAGACATCCAGAAGCCCAGCGAGGAACTGAACAACGCGCTGCGTGCTTCCGCCAAAAAGCAGGGCATTCCCCTGATTGAAGGCACCATCCATTCCTCCGATGTGTTCTACCGCGAGGATAGCGGCGCACGCCCCACCTACTGGGAAGTTCTGCGCGACGAAAAAGGCTGCCTGGCTGTTGAGATGGAGAGCTTTGCGCTGTTCCACAACGCCAAGGTGCTGGGCAAACATGCTGCCTGTATCCTGACGATCTCGGACAGCTTCGTCAGCCCGGAGATCACCACGGCAGAAGAGCGCCAGACCAGCTTTACCGCCATGATGAAGGTTGCACTGGGGGCGGTGCTGGAATGAAGCCGACGGATGCGGAACTGATCCGCGCAGCGTTCAAGGCGCGCAGCTTTGCCTACACGCCGTATTCACACTTTAAGGTGGGTGCGGCGCTGCTGGCCAAAAACGGAATGGTATATACCGGCTGCAACATCGAAAACGCCGGCTATACCCCCACCAACTGTGCCGAGCGCACCGCGCTGTTCAAGGCGGTCAGCGAGGGCGTGACCGAGTTTACCGATATTGCCATTGTGGGCAGCCTGGACGGCAAAAAGAACACCCTTGTCACCGGTCCGTGCGGCGTCTGCCGCCAGGCTCTGTATGAATTCTGCGGCCCCAGGCTGCGGGTGCTGATGGCCAAAAGCGAGGATGACTACATCGAAACGACCCTGGGCGACCTGCTGCCCTACGGCTTTGGCCCGACCAATCTTGAAATCGAGCCGGGGGCCGATTAAGGCGGCCCATTTACCCCAATAAAAGGAGATTATTCCACCCATGTCTTTACCCCAGAACAAACGTTTTGCAGCCCGGCGGCTGCTTTGCCTGTTGTTGGCGCTGGCCTTTGGGCTGGCGCTGGCGGGCTGCGGCAGCAGCGCTTCCTCTGAACCTGCTGCACAGGATCAGGAACAGGTGCTGACGGACGATGCCCTGTATGAACTTACGGCAGAAAAAGTGGACCAGCCGCTGGACGGCGCCGGAGCCGCAATCGCGCTGGCAGTTGGTGCCGAGGGAACGGATATCGGTGCCGGTGCGGCTGTATGGCACGGCGTGCAGACGTTTTGCAGCAATTTTAATTATACCGCACAGCAGTTTACTGCGGCAGATACCAGCCTGGATGCCGCCAAAGCAGCCCTGAACAGCGCCGCCCAAAGCGGTGCGGGACTGGTGGTGTGTTATGGCAGCGAGATGGCCGCCGCTCTGTATGACATCCAGGATAACTACCCCACAGTCAGCTACCTGATGATCGGGGATGAGCCGCATTCCGAGGATTACACCAACTACCGCACATCCGCCAACGTGCACTGCGTTCTCTTCCGTGAAGAACAGGCTGCTTACCTGGCCGGGTATGCCGCCGTGCGGGAGGGCAACACCAGCATGGCGGTGCTTGGCGGCGAGCCGCTGCCCAGCACCGTGCGTTACGCCACCGGCTTTGTGCAGGGAGCGGAAGCCGCAGCCGACAGCATGGGCGTGCAGGTGTATATCCGCATCTGGTACAGCAGCATGACGGCCAGCGATGATGACCTGACGGATTATGTTTGCGGCTGGTATAACGAGGGCTTCCAGGTGGTTATGGCGGCCACGCCGGAACTGGCGGACAGCTGCATACAGGCCGCAGAGAAAAGCGGCCGCGAAGTGATCGCCACCGGCTGGGACTGCGCCGGGCAAAGCAGCTCGGTGATAACCAGCGCTGTGAACTGCTACAGCACCGTGGTGCAGAATGAACTGTACCTGTTCGGCACGCAGAACAACTGGGACCAGAACCACAGCGGCCAGACCGAGACCCTTGGCACCGAAGTGGATGCCGTGGGCCTTGCCACGCAGGAATGGCGGCTGAAAACCTTTACCGGCAACGAATATCGTGAGCTGTACCAGCGTATGGCAGCAGGCACTGTAAAGGTGGAACGCTATTCTGATACCACGGCAATGCCGCAGACCCAGAATGTGACGGTGGATCAGCCGAACCGGTAACAGGAACCAAAGGGCATTGTCATGCTTTTGTAATGCTTTGCACATTGAAAAAAGCACTGCCAGACGGTATAATAGGATGTATGCGAGGGGATGCAAACCATGCGCCCCTGATAAAAAAATAAGGAGATCACACATGAAAAAGTATCTTGCTTTGACCATGGCTGCCTGCATGGCACTCTCTTTGGCTGCTTGCGGCAGCTCTGCCAGCAGCACCACTTCTTCCAGCGCTGCTGCTTCTACCGAGGCTACCAGCGATTCCGCTGCTACTGCTGAAACAACCGGTTCTGACAACATCACCGGCATTGCCCAGTGCTGCGATGTTGGCACCCTGGACGATGAAAGCTTCAACCAGGGCTGCTGGGAAGCTGTTAAGGGCTACGGCGATGAGAACGGCATCGAGTACAACTACTACCTGCCTTCCGGCGAGGACGCTAGCGATGAAGACCGCGAGACCCTGATCCGTCAGGCTGTCGCCGAGGGCGCAAACACCATCGTATGCGTTGGTTACCTGTATGGTCATGCTCTGGCTTGGGCTGCCACCGAGTATCCTGATGTTCACTTCATCGCAGTTGATGTGAACGGCTTTGATATCAACTCTGAGAACGGCACCATCCCCGAAAACGTGTTCTGCGTGACCTTTAAGGAAGAAGAAGCCGGCTACCTGGCTGGCTATGCAGCTGTCAAGGACGGCTTCACCAAGCTGGGCTTCCTGGGCGGCATGGCGGTGCCCGCCGTTATCCGCTTTGGTTACGGCTATGTTCAGGGCGCTGATGCTGCAGCACAGGAGCTGGGCATTAACGTTCAGATGAACTACTACTACGGCGGTCAGTTCTATGGCGATGAGAAGATCACCGCTAAGATGGACGGCTGGTACGATGGCGGCACCGAAGTTGTGTTCGCCTGCGGCGGCGGCATCTGGACTTCTGCTGCTGAAGCTGCTGACAAGCATGACGGCAAGCTGATCGGCGTTGACGTTGACCAGAACTACCTGGGCGTTGAGGGTGTTGAGTCCGGCAAGTACAAGGCAAACCCGTTTGTTACCTCCGCCATGAAGGGGCTGGGCGCTGCCGTTAAGAATGGCCTGGATACCGTCAATGCAGGCGACTGGAGCACCATCGCTGGCACCAACGGCAACTTTGGCCTGGAAGAGGGCGACTATGTTGGCCTGCCCACCGACGAAGCAAGCTGGAACTTCAGCACTTTCACCATGGACGAGTACAACACCGTTCTGGAGAAGATCCGCAACGGCGAAATCAAGGTGGATAACAACTCTGACGATGCCACCAAGCCCACCACCAGCAGCAACATCACCGTGGATTACCAGGTCTGATTTTTGCCTGAACAGGGTTTGAATTAACAAGCACACCGCCCCCCGCCGGGAAACTGGCCGGGGGCGGTTATTTTTATGGAGTAAACCTATGAAAACGTCCGTAGGGCGGGATGCCCTCATCCCGCCGTGGAGAAAACTTGCAAATTATGAGTAAATGCTGCAATAATTTGTAGGGCGTGGTCACCCGACTACGCCGCAAAGCAACCTGGCCTTGTTGCATACCATACCGTGAGGTAATCACCATTCATGATATGTACCCCCTAGCGCATTTACGATCTCCCCGCGATTCATATAATAAAATAGCACCCAAAACCAAAACGAACGCATGCGGCCCCAACGGGTAACCACATGCGTTCGCTTTATATTGATTCAACGCTAAATAATTACTTCCAACCCCTGCTCAGCAAATATAAAATCCACCGCGCCCACCGCAGCAGCAAATGCTGCACAGGTTGCAAAGCATCAGGTACAGCCAGGCCTGCAAACAAAAGTTCATGCCGTGCTGGCGGCTGCCGGGCTGGGTGTATGCCTGCTGATAAGTGGAGTACGCCCGTCCGGGGTTCTGCAGCCGGTCCAAAAGGTTCTGGTACTCGTAATTGCCGGGCTCCATGTCCACAGCGGTGCGGGCTTCGTTCTGGGCGCGGATGTTGTTACCCAGGCCGGAACTTGCCAGCGCGGCATAATAATGCCAGCGGGCGGCCCGGTCAGTGGGGGCAATGCCTTCCAGAACATTCATCGCTTCTGCATAGTACCCGTTGCGGATATAGTTGTTGGCGGCCTGCATCTCCGGCGATTCCCGGCGGTCATAGCTGCTGCTGGCCCCGCCATAGGTGCCGCCAAAGCCAAAGGGGTCAAACCCGAATCCAAAGCCAAACGGATCCTGGTACTGCTGTTGGCTGCTGCCGCTGCTGCGCTGCCCATAATAGCTGGAAGAGCCGCTGCTGGATGCACTGGACCCGCCGCCGGAACGCATCCGCATGACCTCGCTGTAAGCGGCCTGTACATCTTTGAACTTGTCCTCGCAGGTGGGGTCGTCCGGGTGTAAATCTGGGTGGTATTGCTTGCACTTTTGGCGGTATGCTTTTTTAATGGTTTCCTCATCGGCGCCCGGCGTAATGCCAAGAACACTGTACGGATCGTTCATTCGTTTGTTTTCCCCTTCCGTGGTGTGCGTGTGGCTTTCACCAGCGCGTACTTGCTCCACACCCCCGCGTAAATCGTGTTGTGCAAAAGCTGACCTTCGGGGGTATCTTTCAAAATCGGCAACAGTTCAAAGTTCTGGGCGCAAAGGGCCATCTGCTGGGTCAGCAGCTCGCGGCAGCGCGCTTCAAACCCGGCAGTATCGCTGCCAAACGCCTGTTTGGTGGCGGCCAGTGCATTAAAACTGCCGTGCCGGGCATCTTTTTTTAAATCGTCATAGGCATCCATCAAATAGATGAACCCGCCCAACCCGCGGCCCATCTGCGTCAGGGCAGGGGACCAGAAATCCTCCCGCGGGCTGAACACCGCGCCCAGCAATGCGCCAAAGGCATTGCAAAGGGCATCCAGGTCGGTGCTGTTGGCGCTTTCCAGGCGGTTCAGCTCATCCAGCTTGGTGTGGATGGCCTCGCACTGGCGCGGCCACTGGCGGCGGATGTTTTCTAGATGCGGCTCAAGCTGCTTTGCCAGCCGCAGGCGGCTGCGTTTGTGGTCGTCCTGCCAGTCATCCAGATAATTGTAATAGGCCAGCACCACCGTCATGTCCGCAGCGTAATCGGTGAATTCGTTCACGGCCCGCGGCCGGGTGCGCAGCGGATGCGGCGCGCACCGCCCCTGCGAAGTCTGTGTGGGCGGGTCATACAGGGCGGTCAGCAACAGCGCGGCAAAGGTCATGTCATAGCTCAGCGCCATGCGCGCCGCCGTGCCGTATTTGCGGCCCAAAGATTGGCAAAGCCCGCAATAGTACGCCTGGTAGCAGTCCATTGCGGCATTGTCTAAATCTTTCTGATAAATGGTAACATATCCAAACACGCAGCGTCAACCTTTCATCGAAGTGAAGGGAAAACCTTTAGGGCAATACCGCATAATTCTAAGTGCCGATACGGCGAGCGAGGTACGGCAG
>ERZ772889.3154-NODE-3154-length-11816-cov-2.765496_pt1 | contig 11816 bp, 4 predicted proteins | sample MGYA00512127_ERZ772889 | MGnify/ENA primary metagenome ERZ772889 (study PRJEB29015, sample SAMEA2737689) | human gut metagenome | biome: human gut; feature: human-associated habitat; material: faeces | place: China | collected 2012 ...
ACATAACTGCACCAAGCACAGGAAAAGTAAGTATCACAATAAGCCAAAGGGTCTTGTAGCTGCTCTCCTCACGCTTTGTGTTGATATAAAGCACAAACAAAAATGACAGCACAGTAAGCACGATGCTGAGAAGCCCTGCCGCCTTGCTGAGCCATTTAAGTATGAGAAGATACCACAAAAACTGCATCGCCACAGGAACTATCACCGCCACCACTCTGCCTGCTATTTTCTTTACATTGTTCCACGTCAACTCCGTTTCGCTCCTTTCATTTATCATCTTAGGACAACAAAACACTATCATTATGCGATGTTACCATTATTATAACAATTTTTTTAACATAAGTCAACGCCATTGATTTTAACTGCAAAAAGTGTTATATTAAATATAACGAGTCCTGCGGATAGCTTTGTCAGCCGGTGGGCGAACTGTCCGCCCCTACGAAAATAATATAATTGGAGGTAACAAAATGTGTACTGCGGCAACTTATAAAACGAACGATTTTTACTTTGGAAGAACTCTTGACTATGAAAGCTCCTACGGTGAGGAAATAGTCATAATGCCAAGAAACTTTCCCCTTAACTTTGTTAATATGGGCAGGATAGCTACCCATTATGCGGTAATAGGCACAGCTCATGTCGCTCAGGATTATCCTCTTTTCTATGACGCCGCCAATGAAAAAGGTCTTGCCATGGCAGGCCTTAACTTTGTTGGCAATGCCTTTTACCGTGATGATATAGACGGCAAAGACAACGTTGCGCAGTTTGAGTTTATCCCGTGGATACTCTGTCAGTGTGCAAACGTGACAGAAGCAAGGTCGCTTATAGAAAAGATAAACATAACCAAAACTCAGTTCAGCCCGCAAATGCCGTCAGGTCAGCTCCATTGGATAATAGCAGACAAAAACGATTGTATCGTAGTGGAATCTGTAAAAGAAGGCATAAAGGTCTATGACGATCCCGTGGGAGTGCTGACAAACAATCCTCCATTCGATATGCAGATGTTCAGGCTCAACGATTTCCGTGGACTTTCCCCTAAACAGCCTGAAAACACATTCTCTGATAAGCTGGACCTTACTTCCTACAGCCGTGGCATGGGTGCAATGGGTCTGCCCGGCGACCTGTCCTCACAGTCAAGATTTATAAGAGTCGCATTTGTGAAAATGAACTCACGCTCCGCCCCTGACGAGCAAAGCAGTGTGAGCCAGTTCTTTCACATTTTAAACTCAGTTGACCAGCAAAGAGGCTGCTGTGAGGTGGCAGAGAGCAAGTATGAGATAACCATTTATACAAGCTGCTGCAATACTGACAAGGGCATTTACTATTACACCACCTACAACGGACATCAGATATCCGCTGTTGATATGCACAAAGAAGGCCTTGACTCCGCCAAGCTTATTGCCTACCCTATGATAACGGGCGAGATAATAAACTTTCAGAACTAGCAAACGCTCCGTACAAAATCTGTACGGAGCGTTTTTATTACTCAAATCTGAAATATTCAAAGTCAAAGTTGCTTCCAGGCAGGAACGCAAATGAAACCTTCTGTTTTCCGCTGATACCTGAGATATCAAAGCTCTTCTGGACATAATTTTCGCTGTCATCTGTCCTGAACTCGCAGAGTATTCGGTTTTCGCCCTCGTCGCCGTTCAAAATAAGATGTATGCTGTTGAGGGCAAGCGGTGACTTTCCGCTTATAATGAGCCTGCTCGGCTGTTTTTCAGAGAAATCGAACTCGCCGAAATCAAGCATAACATTGTTGCCTATCTGGGTCACACACTTTTCGCCCTTTGTGAACTTGTCACCATAAATGTTGTCAGCCTCAGCCGCATTATTCACCGCAAATTCACGGCTCACCTTTTCAAAGTTGAAACCGCCCACTTGGAAACCGTCCTCAGTAAGGATACAAAGAGTCTCAATACCCTTGAGCTTTCTTGAAAGCTTGAAAGTTTCAGGCTTGAAGATCATCCACTCAGGCTCTTTGTGATAACAAAACGTGCCAAGAAGCTTTCCGCCCTCCTCAGGTATTCCGTCATAGAAGCTTATTTTAACAGGGTCAAGGGTGTTCGCCCATATCTGCACGGTAACAGTGTCAGAGCCTGCACTGCCGAAGTCAAGGTTGTCATATGCCGCCCATGATGTTACCCTGCCCATTGCAAAGCCTACACCCTTCTTCATGCCGCTTGAAACGTTGTCGCTCGCCCTTGTGAATAGTCCGCCGATAACAAACTGATAAGGGTCGGTAAGTGCGCTTCCAAGACCCTGTGCAGTGAATTTGAGCACAGAAATGATGTGATAACGCTCAGTGCCGTTTTTACACATTGCCCTGAGCCAGAAGCTTCCGTCGCCCTTTGCTTTCACCCTTACACCGTCTGCTGTTACATCGCATTCTGCAAGATTAGATGTTATACCCTTTTCATTTGTTACCCTGAACTCTATATCCTCAGCATAATCCGAATTGGCAGGGAGTGCCTTATATTTTACTGTTATCTCAGGGTTATCCTTGTCAAGAGTAAGAGCATCAGTATAAAGCTCTATTTTTCTCACCGGTATCTCGTCTGTTCTTCCGCACTCGGCAGGAGCAAATGCCACGTTTTCAAGTGATGATGTGCCGCTGTCATATTCTGCCTCAACAGCATCAAGCGTAACAACACAGTCTGGCAGACCCTTTGATGTAAGCGTTACCCTTATCTCCCCTGTCTTGTCTGTTGAGCCGATAACAGCAAGCATTTTTCCTGAGAAAAGCCTGCGTGATGTGCCTTTATACTGGTCATAGTCAGTGCTGTCGCCGTTGTCAAGACCCATAAGCCTTGCCGCACCCTCAACGCTTACGTTCACACGATTATTGGCATTTGCACAGAAAGTGCCGTCATTATCAAATGCAGATATTTCAATATAAACAAGGTCAGAGCCGTCTGCAAGTATCTCTGTCTTGTCAGGGACAGCTTCTATCCTAACAGCGTCCCCGAATGAACGCTGTATATCCTCTGCGATGATATTTCCATTCTCGTCATATGCAACAGCTTTAAGCTCGCCCTTTTCATATGGTATGATATAATTCGCCGTGAGCACCTTACCGTGCTTGTGGTCGATATCGAATGCCCCCATTGAAACGCCGTCCTTGAAAAGCTCCACCTTTGGAGCATTTGAGCAAACTCTCACGTCACAAGGAAGTCCGTCGCTGAAATCCCAGTATGGGAAAATATGCACGAATGGGTCGTCCTTATAGTCTGTCCACTCGGCACGGAAAACATATGCACTGTCCTTTGCAAAGCCTGCTGTGTCGAACTGACCGAAGTAGGAATTTTTCGTGCTGTATGGAGTAGGCTCGCCTATGTAGTCAAAGCCTGTCCAAATGAACTGACCTGCACAGTATTCAGCGTCACGGTCAGCGATTATGCACGCCTCGGTGTTCTTTGCTCCCCAGCCTGTGCAGCTATTGCCCAAAGATGAACACTGCTCGTCATCGTCAGTTAGCAAGGTTTCAGACAGCGGAAAATGATAAATTCCACGGCTCTGAACAACAGAAGCCGTTTCACTGCCGTATATCATCCAGTCAGGATGAGCGGCGTGGTGTTCCTCATAAAGTCTTTCACCGTAGTTATAGCCTGCAAGCTTGAGAATATCAGCGCATTTCTGACCGTTCTCCCACTGCATATAGTTCGAGCCGAAAGTGACATAGCCGTTGCCATCAGGGTCATGGAGCCTAACGAGCCTTTTGAGCCAAGCCGTTACCTCCTGACCTCTCTCGTCAGCGTGAGTGTCAAAAATCTCATTTCCCACGCTCCAGCCTATGATAGAAGGGCGGTTTCTGTCACGGCGCACCCATGAAGCAACGTCCTTTTCTACCCACTCATCAAAAAATCTAGCATAGTCATAGTCGGTCTTTGACCTCTCCCACATATCAAAGCCCTCAGAGAGAATGAGCATACCTGTTTCATCAGCGATATCCATAAACTCCTCCGCAGGCATATTGTGAGAGGTTCTGATAGCGTTGATGCCCATTTTGCGAAGCTTTTTAAATCTTCTCCTTATAGCCGCAGGATTGGAAACTGCCCCAAGACAGCCGTTGTCATGGTGTTCGCATGAGCCGTGGAGCTTAACGTGTCTGCCATTGAGATAAAAACCGCTGTCGCACTTGAATTTGATAGTCCTGAAGCCGAATTTCTGACTTACACGCTGTACACATCCGCCGTCCACAAGAATTTCCGACACCATGGTGTAAAGCACAGGCGAGGCGATATCCCAAAGCTCAGGGTCTTTCACTGTCATGGTCTGAGCGGTGAGAGAATAGCTCACGCCTTTTACACGCACCGCCTCAGGTATGCAGGAAATATCCGCCCCACAAGCGTCAGACTCATAGCTTGCCGCCTCTTTGCCGTCCTTGTCAAAAATAGTGTTCCTGATGCGGATTCCCCCAAGAGGAGTACCCACAGGACGAAGCATCTCAGCCTTCACAGTCACCTGCCAGCCGTCCTCGTCCTTTGACGTTGTGATATAAATGCCGTCATTGCCGAAGCGTATCTCAGGGCTTTCGCAAAGCCAAACCTTTCTGAAAATGCCTGCTCCCGAATACCACCTGGAGTTTGGCGAGTGATGATCCACACGGACAGTAATAATGTTCTCTCCGTCCTTGACAAGGTCGGTAATATCGAACATAAATGCCGAGTAGCCGTATTTCCACTCTCCTGCCAAAGTGCCGTTCACATACACCTTGCTGTCCATGTAAACTCCGTCAAAGCGGATAAAAGTGCGTATGCCATCTTTCTTTTGGTAAGAAAAAGCCTTTCTGTACCAGCCTGTAGAAGTTTCATATAGGTCATTTGTATTATAAATAAGCCAATCATGAGGAATGTCCACAGGCTTGAAAGCAAAGTCCTCTGAGTAGTCAGAGCCGAAAGCCGCCTTGTAAAATTCCCAATCGTTACAAAAAAGCTTTCTGTCTGAGTATGTTTCACAGATATCCATAAAAACTCCTTTATATTTTACTTATCTGAATATGAAAAAGTGCGTTTATCAAAGGCTTTTCAAGCTGATATTTCTCTGCAAGCCTTGGTCCGCAGGAGTTAGAACCTACCCCTGCCATTGCATAGTCAACGCAGATAACATTGCTCTCGCACCTTTCAAGCTCATAGTTATGAGCCTTTGCCGCAAGCTCCTCCTGCGTGAACTGAGAAGCGTTGAATGAAAACTCCTTGTCAGTGGTAAACTTCACCTTAGTGTCCCCACCGCACACAGTGAGATATCGACAGCCATAGTGCGATGAATTTTCCTGCGGTCTTATATAGTCCTCGTGCATATCCCCGATATCAGCCGCAAATTTGCCAATATAGCAAGCCTGACGCTTGTCAATGTAGCTTTCTGTAGGACCATATCCGAAATATTCCACCCTTGAAAAATCTTTTGGCATGAAAAGCCTTATACCGAACCTTGGAAGCATATCTATCTTATTTGAAAACTCCGCTTCGCATTTTATGTCAAGCCCACTGCCGTCAATAACATAAACAGCTTTCAGCCTGCAAAACGGCTGTTGTATGGACCAGCCGAATGATTGTGTGACGCTTATCTCCGCTCTGTTCTCGCTCGCTGAAAGCTCACAGCCATAGCTTTTCACATCAAAGTCATTAAGATGCACCTTGTACCAATTGTACTTCATGACATCATTATCCGTAGGCGCACGGAAGAAGTTATACTGCAAAGGTCTGTCAAGAAGCTCTCTGCCGCCGAGTTTCACAGAAATAAACGCCGACTTACGCTTGTCAAAGAGGTAAACAACATCTCCCACTGTCACAGTAATACAAAGTGGAGTTTCCTCCGCCTTTACCTTAGCTTTCGCCTTTTCCACAACCGCTTTCCTGCCATCAGCTATTTTCAGTTGGTCAAAGCACACCTCATAGCCATTTTCACAATAGTCAGTGTCCTCCTTTGCAGTGAAAATAAACCTTATGAATGTTTCATTTTCATACTCCGCTGTATCATTAGGAACATTCACCACAGTGTTTCCCATAGGATCGATGTCAAAATCCACTCTGCCGATATGTATAATACCGTTTTTGTCCGTTATCTCATAGCGACAATCGAGAATATCCCCGGCGTTCACAAACTCCAGCGTGCTTGAAAAAACAAAGCTTCCCTCGCTTTCCCCTTTTGTTACTCGCACAGGTCTGTATACCTGCTTTACCTCTAAAAGTCCCGTGTGGGGCGTTCTGTCAGGATAAACAAGACCGTCCATGCAGAAATTGCTGTCATTGTGTCTTTCCCCAAAATCTCCGCCGTAGCCGTATTTTATCCTTCCCTCAGCCGTTTTACCAAGCGGTACAGAATGGTCGCACCACTCCCACACAAAGCCACCGCAGAAACGCTCATTGGAATAGAACACATTGTGATAATCCTCCAGATCACCAGGACCATTTCCCATGGCGTGGCAGTATTCACACTGCACAAGAGGTCTGTTTTCCTCAGGCTTTTCAAGATAGCCTTTCAGCCCGTTTAAATCCCAGTACATACCCGAAACTACGTCAAGCACGCTGTCGGAAGTTCCGTCAAGGCAGTGTGTGCTTTCATAATGCACAAGCCTTGTATCATCAAGCCTCTTTATAAGCTCAGCTTCATCAAGCATATTTTTGCCATATCCGCTCTCATTACCAAGCGACCAGAACACCACACAAGGGCGGTTGATGTCACGCTTTACAAGACATTCCGCACGATCTTTTATGGCATTGCCAAACCTCTCGTCAGAGGCAAGCATCGCAATGCCGTTGTAATCTGAATAGTCCCACTTGTAGTCATAATAGACCTCCACACAGCCGTGTGACTCCAGATCCGCTTCGTCAATAACATAAAGCCCCAGTCTGTCGCAAAGCTGATAAAACACAGGGGAATCAGGATAATGCGACGTTCTCACAGCGTTTATGTTGTGCTTTTTCATAAGCACAAGGTCAGCTTTCATCTGCTCATAAGAAGCATAATATCCCGTGTCAGGATAGCTGTCATGACGATTTACACCCTTGAACTTCACCGCCCTGCCGTTTATCTTAACAACGCCCTTATCCACCTTTACATCTCTGAAGCCAACCTCCTCGCCGATAACCTCGTCGCCTGCATTGATAGTAAGCCTGTAAAGATAAGGTGTTTCAGCACTCCAAAGCTTGACATTCTCTAGCTTTATCTCAACGCTCTCACCGTCATAAGCCGAAAACTGAGCCATGGTCACACCGTCATCATCGCAAAGCTTTGCCGAAACATCACAGCCGAATACCGTAAACTCCAGCCTTGCAGAGCCATTTTCACCGAGAACAGTTTTCACGATATAATTTTCAAGACGCATTTTCGGTCTTGACAGCACATAAACATCTCTGAAAATTCCCGAAAGCCTTATCTTGTCCTGATCTTCAAGATAAGTTCCGTCGCACCATTTCAGCACAGCGGCAGTAATGATATTCCTGCCCTCAGCAAGATATGGCGTGATATTAAACTCAGCCGTAGCGTGAGAAACCTGTGAATATCCCACAAAGCTGTCGTTCACATACAAATAAACACAGCTATCCACGCCCTCGAATACAAGCACCCTGTCCATGCCGTCATGTGAGTAGCAATACTCACGCTGATAAACTCCCACAGGTATATCGTCAGGCACAAAAGGCGGGTCAAATGGTATTGGATAGCACACGTTCGTATACTGCGGCTTGTCATAGCTGTAAAGCTGCCAGTTTGACGGCACTGGGATAGTGTTCTCAAACTTTTCGTGAATAAAATCGTCCTCTAGGTCTATTATGCTGTCATAATAGCGAAAACCCCAGTTGCCGTTTAAAAGCTCCATTCGCTGAGAATTTTTACGGTCCTCAAAAGGATCCTGCCCCTTTGCAAACGGCACAAAATAGCAGTGCTTATCAAGCGTGCCAATGTGCAGCGCCTGAGTATCCTCATGATATATCATTTTCGATCTTGGCGAATTTTCCGCCGCAAGCTTTAAAATATCCATAGCTGTTCTCCTTTACAAGTTTATAAATTACTGTAATTATTTTATCAGCTATTGACAGGCAAGTCAATGAATGATATTATTAAGATATAACGATTTTAGCACAGGCGGTGAATTAATTTTGAAATTCTACGATTATCCGATAATCAGCAAAGAAAGCAGTCTTCCCGTCTTTTTGGTGAGCGTAGGGCTATCTGTACAGCTTTTTCATTGAATTGAGCCGTCTTGCGGCGAAAGGAAAAGGCAGTGTACAAATTGCCCCTGCGGTGACAAAGGCGATCGCATATATTGACGAAAACTATATGAAACAGCCCGGTCTTGAATCCATAAGTAAAGCCGCAGGCGTTTCTTCGCAGCATTTGTGCAGATTATTCAGGCAGACCTTGAACTGCCGACCGATGGAATATATCACAAAACGCAAGATACAGGCGGCTAAAATGCTTCTGGCAGAAACGCAGAAAACTGTCGATCAAATAGCTGAAGAAACAGGTTTCTGTGACAGCAGTTATTTTTGCAAGATTTTCAAAAGGTTCGAGAGTATTACTCCGTCGCAGTTCAGAAGTATAGAACGGGCTCTATGAAATTCGTAAATTGACCGCTGACACCGTACGAAAAACAAAAAGGCATCATGACCGGATACATGATGCCTTTTTCCTATTGTAGCTTTGCATAAACCTGCCGGATACGATCAGTTATTCCTGCGTCTGGCTCTGTTCAGCAGCAGGAGCAATATCATAAGTATCAAGGGAAATGCGCAGCCTGCGAGCATACCTTTCTGCATATCATCACCTGCACGCTGGGTGATATTTCCTACAATAGCGGGACCGAGTGCTCCGCCAAGGTCACCAGCCATGGCGAGGAGTGCAAACATTGCAGTTCCGCCGGTGGGTATTTTTCCCGAACAGATGCTTATAGATCCGGGCCACATGATACCTACCGAGAATCCGCACATTATGCAGCCGAGAAGTCCGATCACAGGTATTCCCGACAGGGATGCAGTGGTGTAACAGATCAGACACAGCAGCGCCGAACCTATCATGAATTTCATAAGATCGAGCTTTTCGCCGTACTTCCCGTAAAGTGTACGGCTTATGCCCATCGTCACCGCAAACATACACGGTCCTGCAATATCTCCGACTGATTTAGTCAGTCCGAGAGCGGATTCTGCAAATGCCGACGCCCACTGTGCCATTGAAAGCTCCGAGGCTCCCGCACAAACCATAAGCAGTATCGCAAGCCAGAACAGCGGTACTCTGAGCAGGTCACAGATACGCATTCCCTCGCCGTCCTCGACGGGGTGTGCAATGGGACATACTGAAAAATTGTAAACATTCACCAGCGGAATTATCGCCCAGATACAAGAGAGCCACTTCCAGTTTTCTATGCCGAAAGCAGTAAAAAACAGTGTTGAAATGAGTATGACTCCGACCGAACCCCAGCAGTAGAATGAATGCAGCAGGCTCATTGCAGCTTCTTTGTGCTCAAACGGGCAGGCTTCAACTATCGGACTTACAAGTACCTCGGTCAGACCGCTTCCCATTGCATATATGACCGTGCTTATAATTATTCCTGAAAATGAGTTCTCACTGATAAGACGTATTCCTTCATTGATGTTATCTGTAAACTCTAATGAATATACGTCATCTAATCGTTCATTCAACTGTCTGATGTCTTCCATATCATCATCAATTATCAGCAATTTGTACATACACATACCCCATTACTTTTGTATTTCAATTATCCCTGTTAAATATCTGTTCCATGGCTGCATATATTCTGTCAGGATCAGCCGGTTTTGGAAGATAATAATTCATCTCCGCCTCAATAAATCTGGCAGAATCATAAGTTTCAGCAGACATTGCTACAACCGGAATATCCGATATACCCTTAAGCTTAAGATTTCTTATATGCTTTGTTGCTTCGTAACCATCCATTAAAGGCATCTGAATATCCATAAGAATAATATTAATGTCACCTGCCCTTGAATTTTTAACAATATCAATTGCCTGTCTGCCACTTTCTGCTTCAATCATGCTGATTCCAACATCCTCTAATATATCTCCTGCAATCATTCTGTTTACAGCATTATCATCAACAACAAGAATATTCTTTCCTTCAAAATCTGTCCTTATTGTACTATCTGTCTCTTTACCATCATTTTCATAAAGACTGTTTATACAATTTATAAGACCCGATTTAAAGACAGGCTTTACAAGTTTTCCGTCATATATATTCTCTTCACTGGTATCATAATATGATATTCCTGCAATTTTCACATCACTTCCGGCAGCTTTTCTAAACTCAGCGGCGGTTTCTTCTGCAGATTTTCCAGTAATTGCAGGTTTAAGGAAAATGATATCATAGCCACAATTTTCATTACGCTTATTCCTGATGCTTGCAAGAGCCTCATTTTCATTATCACAATAATCTGTCATTATTCCCATATCCTCAAGATATGAAGATATGCTTTTTCCGGACTTTACGTTATTATCTACTACAAGTACCTTTGATATATTCTCTCTTACAGCAGACTCTCCATATGCTTCATCTTTTTTAAGAAGAAGCTCCACAGCTATTATAAGTCTGCCATGTTCTTCCCTCTCAAAATTAATGGAGCCATTCATAAGCTCCACAAGCCTTTTGGTTATGGCAAAGGACATGTTTTCGCTTTTGAATTCTATATTTTTATCATACATAAATGATGTTTCATATTCATCATCAAAGCCTTCCTTCTCAATTGTAAACCGGTATTTAACATACTCTGGTCTGAAGGTCTTTTTCTCTTCTATGCCCATATATATCTCTTTGCAGTTCTTGCTGTGAAATATAGAGCTTCCAAGTATATTTATAAGCAGCTGCCTTATTCTGGTACTGTCAGCAATAATATTCTCATTGGTAATTCCACTTGTTTCCACATCAAATGATATGCCCATCTCTGTAAGCTGTGGCCATATTATAAGGTTAACGTCCCTTACTATTCCTGCTATGGAGCATTTTTCAGAATGAATCTGCATTTTGTTATTCTCAATTCTTGATATATCAAGAACATCATTTATAAGGTTTAACAAAGGCTTAGCTGAAGCAGTAAGCCTGTCCATACAGTTTTTCACCTTAAACTTATCATCAATATCACTTCTTGCCAGCTCTGCCATTCCATTAATGGTAAGCATTGGGGTTCTTATATCATGTGACATCTCAGTAAGAAACTTACTCCTGGCATCAAGAGCTTCATTAGCAGTAAAAAGCTCCTTTTCCATGCGCTCCTTATTGAAGAGCAGCATCCTTTTCTGGCTGTAGAGCTTAATCAGATTAATTATTCTTTTTTTTATAAATGGATTGTCAAACGGTCTGTGAATCTTGTCAGATATTCCTGCATCATATCCCATTTTGATAAAATACTTGTCATTATCAGAACATATCATGATAACAGGAACATAGTCAGTTATATTGCGATTTTTCATGAAATTCATAACTTCAAATCCATCAAGATAGTCCAGTTTAAAATCCATAATAAGACAGGCTATTAATGTATTATTCATAACATCAATAGCCTGCTTTCCATTATTCACACATACAATATTGAAGTTCTCTGCCAAAAAGCCCCTTAAGTTTATTACGGCTTTTTAAATCAGCATCAGCAATAAGTATTGTATCCATACAGACTCCTTGTAAAATGAATCTTTTTGTTATCGTTTTTCTTCGTTCATTGTATCATTTTTCCATATTATCTGCCATACTTACCACTGTTTCAAAGATTATATTTTCATGTATTATTTCTAAATATTTAAATCGAAATGCTCTCTTATTTTTTAACCTTTACCTTAACCTTCGTACTCCGGGT
>ERZ772889.3157-NODE-3157-length-11803-cov-14.588441_pt1 | contig 11803 bp, 11 predicted proteins | sample MGYA00512127_ERZ772889 | MGnify/ENA primary metagenome ERZ772889 (study PRJEB29015, sample SAMEA2737689) | human gut metagenome | biome: human gut; feature: human-associated habitat; material: faeces | place: China | collected 2012 ...
CCATTATGCCCGTCAACCCAGACCCCTCCATGATGATGGTCGGCACCGCCGTCACGGTGGAAACCGCCAACGGCGACAATTTCCCCATCCATGTGGCCTCCTATTCCCTGCCCGCCGAGGGCTATGTTATGGTCATTGACGGCAAGAATTACCCGGACCGGGCCTATTTTGGTGACCTGATCATGGGGGCCTGCAAGGCTGTGGGCTATGCCGGTATGGTCATCGACGGCTATACCCGGGACCGTCAGGGCTGCATTGAAATGAATTTCCCCGTGTATTCCAAGGGCCAGATGCAGGCCGGTCCCATCAAGAAGGACGCCGGCAACATCAATGCGCCCATTCTCTGCGGCGGCGTTCAGGTGAACCCCGGCGATCTGGTGGTTGGCGGCGCAGACGGCGTGACCGTGGTGCCCCGGGACCGGATCGAAGAGGTCCTGGAAAAGGCCGAGGAGAAGGCCCGGTACGAAGACAAGCGTGACGCGGCCATTGCCGCTTACAATCAGGCCAAGGCCGAGGGAAAGCCCCTGCCCAACCTGGCCCCCCAGTGGGTGCTGGACCTGCTGGCACAGCAGAGGTAAAGGAGCCGTCCAATGGAAACCATTGCCGTTTTCGGCCCCTTTAACCAGGCCATGCAGGCCGCCCTGCAAAATTCCCTCTCCGCGATAAGCTTTCACTTGGTCTTCTCCCCGGAGATGGACCAGGCCCTGCTGGAGCAGGCCGACTATGTGATCCTGCGCACCCTGCGGCTGGATGCCCCCGAGATCGCCCACCTGAACCGCTGCAAGCTGATCCAGCGCTGGGGCGCAGGCTTCGACACCGTGGACATTGCCGCCGCCGGAAAGCGGGGCATCCCCGTGGCCGTCACCGCCGGCATGAACGCCACTCCGGTGAGCGAAATGGCCCTGGCGCTGATGCTGGCCGTCTACCGGAACGTGGTGCCCATGACGCTCGACGCCATGGACGGCACCTGGAGCCGGGAATCCTACGCCAAGCGCTCCTATACCGTCAGCGGAAAGACCGTGGGCATCTACGGCATCGGCAACATCGGCCGGAAGGTCGCCGCCCTGGTGAAGGCCTTCGGCGCCGAGGTCATCTACTATGACCCCTTCCGCCTGCCGGAGAACCGGGAAGCCGAGCTTGGCGTCACCTTCGTCGACCCGGACACCCTGCTGAAAAAGGCGGACATTCTGTCCCTCCACGCACCGCTGACCGAGCAGACCCGGAATTTCATCTGCGCCGAAACGCTGGCAAAGATGAAGGACGGCGCCGTGCTGATCAACACCGCCCGGGAGGAGCTGGTGGACTACGCCGCAGCCGCCCAGGCCCTGCGCTCCGGCAAGCTCCTGGGTGCGGGCTTCGATGCCATTGAGGAGGACCTGGTGCGCAGCAATCCCTTTGTGGGGCTGAAAAACGTGGTCCTGACCCAGCATCTGGGGGGCAACACCACGGACAACGCAGTACAGATGGCCCGGCACATTGCCCAGCAGATCACCGCCGTAAGGGACGGGAAGAAGCTGGAAAAGCCCCATCTGGTCAACGGGGACTATTTACAGGAGTAAGACTATGATCATTGGATTTGTGGGCTTCGGCGAAGCCGCCGCAGCCATTGCCGAGGGCCTGCATGAGGAAGGGGCAGAAAATCTGATCTGCTTCGACGCCATGCAGAATGACCCCCGTTTTACCGAAAAGCTGGAAGCCAAGCGCGCCAAGGCCCACGCCCGGCGGAAGCAGACTCCCGCAGACGTGTGCCGGGAGGCGGACATCGTTATCTCCGCCGTGCCCTCGGGCTTTGCCCTCAGCGCCGCCAAGGAGGCCGTCCCCGGCCTGACAAAGGGCACGATCTATGTGGACGTGTCCACCGCCACCCCCGCCGAGAAGAAGCGCATCAGCGCCCTGGTGGAGGAAAAGGGCGGCGCATTTGTGGACGGCGCCATGATGGGCACCCTCCTGAAGGACCGCCACCGGGTTTCCACCCTCTGCTGCGGCAGCGGGGCCAAAGACTACATTGCCAAAATGGAGCCCTACCACATGCGCCTGACCTATGTAGAGGGGGAGCCGGGCACCGCCACAAGCATCAAGTTCATCCGCTCCATCACCGCCAAGGGTCTCAGCTGCCTGCTGTTTGAATCTCTCCAGGCCGCCCAGCGCTACGGCGTTCAGGATACCATCGTCGAGAGCTTCCTGGACAGCTTCGGCCCCGGCTTTGAGAAGATCATCAACGGCTATGTGTCCGGCGCCATCATCCACGCAGACCGCCGGGAACATGAAATGCAAAACGTGGTGGACTTCCTGAAAGAGGAGAACCTGCCCTGCACCATGGCCGAGGCCACCCGGGAAAAGCTGGCCTGGATTCGGGATTCCGGCATTAAGGACCGCTTCCCGAAGGGTGAAGTAGGCCGCACCTGGCAGGCCGTACTGGACGGCTGGGGCGTAAACGAAACGAAATAGACACACAAAAACCATATAATAGAATAGATTGGAGGACCTTAGAAATGTCACCTGCTGCACTATCCCTTATATTGGTCGTTGTTTTGGCCATTGCCTATGGCATTGATAAAATTCCCGCCGCCGTGGTTGCCATGACCGCTGCCATCGTCTGCGGTATCCTTGGCCTGATCGATTTCAAGACCGTCTTCTCCGGAATGGCCGGAACGGCCGCCGTGCTGCTGATGTCCATGATGATCATCGGCGGCGCCATGTTCCGCACCGGTCTCGCTTCCAAGATTGCAAAGGGCTTCCTGAAAGTCACGGGAACCTCCGAGCGCGGCATTATGGTGGCCGTAACCATCGTTGCCGCCCTGATGTCCGCCGTTCTGAACAATGTGGGCGTTGTGGTCACCCTGATGCCCATCGTCCTGAAAATGTGCAAAGATGCGGACGTGGCCCCCTCCCGGGGCCTGATGCCCCTGGCCTATGGTGCTGCCATTGGCGGCATCATCACCCTGGTTGGCGCTGCCAGCTCCGTCACCGCCAACGGCCTGCTGGAGGCCGCCGGTGTTGCCACCGTTAACTTTGCCGAGCTTGCCTGGGTCGGCATTCCCCTGACCGTTCTCGGCGTTCTCTACATTGCCTTCTTCGGCCACAAGGTCATCCCCGATACCGGCCACGATTTCACCGGTCTGCCCGTCTACTCTGAGGAGGACGAGAAGAACGAAAGCACCACCAAGCAGATCATTACCGCCGTTGTTTTCCTGGCAATCATTGTCTGCATGATCGTCACCCCCTTCGGCTGGCCCCTGTACTTCATCTCCTCCGTGGGCGCTCTGATTCTGATTCTCACCGGCTGCATCACCGAAAAGCAGGCCTATGCTGCCATTGACTGGCCCACCATCGTCATCTGCGGTGCCATGATCGCCGTTGGCTCCGCCGTCACCAAGACCGGCGGCAGTGACCTGATTGCAAACTGGGTTGTGAAGGTTCTGGGTGAGAATCCCAACCCCACCCTCATTACCCTGGTAATCTGCCTGGTGGTCACCGTTGTGACCCAGTTCATGTCCAACGTCTCCACCGCCACACTGATGACCCCCATCGCCATCGCCATTGCCCAGGGCATTGGCTGCAACCCCAAGACCATCGGCATCATCGTCATCATTGCCGCCAACGCCTCCATGCTGACCCCTGTAGGTGCCCAGGCCTTCACCGTCGTCTACGGCCCCGGCAAGTTCAAGTTCATGGACTTCTTCAAGGTTGGCCTGCCCCTGGTCATCATCAATACCCTGCTGGCCGTCCTGCTGGTTCCCCAGATCTGGCCCTTCTTCTAAGCGCAAAGGAGCAGCACTATGTATGATAAATCCCTTTTGAAGGGTGCCATTGACATCCACATCCATGTGGGACCGGAGGCCTTCAAGACCCGCAAATTCAGTGAGTACGCGCTTGCAAAGGACATTCTGGACAACGGTGCCTATGGCGCGGTCATCAAGACCCATTCCTTCGAAACCGCCAGCCGCGCTGCGCTGGTCAATCAGCAAATGCCCGGCGTGCACCTGTTTGGCGGCCTGGTCATGAGCTATGAGGTCGGTGGGCTGAACCCCCAGGCCGTGCGGGCCGTGGCCAGCCTGGGCGGAAAGGTCATCTGGCTGCCCACCCTGGATTCCGTCCATGAACGGAAGGCCATGGGCAAAAGCGGCGGCATAGTCTGCACCCAGGACGGCCGCACCGTGGACGCCCTGGACCAGGTTCTGAAAGCGGTTGCCGACACGGGAATGGTCCTGGCCACCGGCCACATTGCCTGGCAGGAGCAGCTGATCGCCGTGAAGCGGGCCAAGGAGCTGGGCGTTGAGAAGATCATCGTCAACCACCCGGCGCTGTTCCGGACCGGAATGCCGGTGGACGCCCAGAAAGCGCTGCTGGAATACGACGGCGTATACCTGGAACGCAACTACGGCGGCTCCCGCCTGCCGGAGAGCAAGGTTTTCGAGAAGCATTTTGAGAAAAACCTGGCGGATATCCTTGCAACCGGCGTGGAGCGCTCCATTATGGCAACGGACCTGGGTCAGCCCAGCAACCCCGGCTGGAGCGACGGCTTTGCGGAGTACATCGACTACATGCGCACCCACGGTCTGACCGATGCCCAGATCAAAACCATGATTCAAACCAATCCGAAGACCCTCCTGGGCCTGGATTGAGTTCCCCCATTTCTGCACAAAGCACCCCTCCGGCCCAAACCGAAGGGGTGCTTTGGTAGGTCTGCAATGCAAACCCTGTCGCACGCTATGTAACGATTCATTTCAGATATGCAAGCGCTTTCGGGTATTTCTACCCTGGAAATCATTTTCTTGGCACAAAAGATTTGTTGACAATTCTGAATTTATTGCATATAATATCTTTGCGGATATATCCGCAAGACGTTAGAACAACTGTTCGTCCCGCCGTCTTGACTTGTAGGGCGCAAGCCAAAAAAGAATGCCCACTGAGTTGATCTCCACATAGAGCGTGTGGAGGGTAAAAAAAAGAATGCTCACTGAGAAGACGGCCGCGCATAGCGTGGCCGTTTTCCCATGCAAGGGGTGTCGAATTTTGCAGAAATTGATCTTTTTAACGGACGCATTCTTTCAGGCTTATGCGGGCTGCTCTGAGCTTGAAAAGAAGGCAACACGCCCATATGTCCGAATTGGGGTCATTCTTGGCGGCGTTCTTTGGGCAGTCCCGCTGCGTTCACATATCACCCATAGCTATGTGATCTGGACAGATCGGGAGCATCAGTGCGGAATTGACTTTACAAAGGCCGTTGCGGTATCAAATCCGGAGCTGTATATATCCACCGCACGCCCGCGCCTTCGCCCAAACGAATTCGAGCAGCTGAAACGTATCAACCAGCACACACTGGAGCAGAAGCTCCTCCAGTATATGCGGGTTTACAGACGCGCAAAAGTAGCTCCCGATGCCCCACATAACGCAGCGCTTCTGCGCTATTCGACACTGCAATATTTTGAAGATTACATGACTGAGCTTGAATAACCGGCTTTCAATTTCTGCACAAAGCACCCCTCCGGCCCACAAAACCGAAGGGGTGCTTTGGTATGATCTTACCTTATCCTCTCACGCACTCCGCCGTGATCTCTGCCAGGGAATGGACGCCGCACATCTGCATGGTGTCGGCCAGCTCTCCCTGGAGCTTTTTCGTCAGGGCCACAGCGCCCTCGGCGCCGCCGCCGTAGACGGCGCAGACATAGGGCCGGGCAATGACCACTGCCTTAGCCCCCAGGGCCAGCGCCCGGAACACATCCGTGCCCGTGCGGATGCCGCCGTCCACCAGCACGGGGACGCGGCCCTCCACCGCTGCCACGATCTCCGGCAGCACCTCTGCCGTGGCCGCGCAGCCGTCCAGCACCCGGCCGCCGTGGTTGGACACCAGGATGGCGTCCGCTCCGGCCTCCAGGGACTTGAGCGCGCCCTTGACGGTCATAACGCCCTTGACGATGAAGGGCAATCCCGCAGCCTCCCTGATCTGGCGCAGCTGCTCTACGGTCTTGCTGCCTGCCGGAGGGTTCATGCCCTTCAGGAAGGGCAGGCCCGCCGCGTCCACGTCCATGGCCACGGCAAAGGCCCCGCTCTCCCGCACCAGAGCCAGCTTCTCCCGGATGAGCTCCATATTCCAGGGCTTGACGGTGGGCACGCCCACGCCGCCCACGTCCCGGATGGCCTTGGTGGCCTGGACCATGACGTTGGCATCCAGGCCGTCGCCGGTGAAGGCCGCAATGCCCGCCTGGGCGCAGCCGCTGACCAGGGCGGCATTGTAGGTTTCGTCATTGTATTTATCGCTGTAGTGCATGGTGACAGCCCCCACAGGGCCTGCAAAAATGGGGGCGGCAAAGGTTCTGCCAAAGAGGGTGAAGGCGGTATCCGCCTCGCCATAGGGGCAGAGGGTATCCATATTCACCCGCAGCCGCTGCCAGGCATCGTAGTTCCGGATCGCCGTATCCCCTACGCCCTTGGCCCCTGGGCCGGGGATCGTATTCCGGCAGGCCTGCCCATTGCAGACGGGGCAGGCCTTGCACTTCCCCATGCTGCCCTTTGCCTGTGCCATTACTTCCTGATAAGTCATGATGTATGCACCATCCTTATGTTTTGTTGTCGCAGGCATTATAGCACAGAATGGGGAGAAAGTACAGATGAAAGGAAAAACATTCGCATCAATTGTTCGGGCAAAGGGCCGATTGCGGCATATCGGCCGGTTTCGTTTTGTCGATAGCCCTGTCAAAGCTTTCGGCTGGGTGCCTCCGGCGGGGAGCTTCGGACTGAAGCCCTGTCGGGACTTTCGGCTGGGAATCCCTCCGGGGGCCCCTTTCTTGTCCCGCCAAGAAAGGGGGAAAGAATGCGGCTTAAGGGAGGCGCTGTCGGCAAAGCCGCCCTCCCTTAAGAATCCTTCCCGGCCTCAAAACCAACTTAGTCTGTGCTAGGGCACTTCCGGCGCGGAAAAAGCGCCTATCTGGGCGCTATGAAACTGCGTGATCTGGCGTACCCATTGGGTTGGCCTTCTCAAGGGCGCGTTTCGTGAGAACTCTGAAAATCTGTAGCAGGCGATTGCCACCGGCAATCGTTCCAAAAGCCGAAGTGGTCCTCTATTCCGCGCCAGTGCGCACACTGGCATGGAATATGCTGGATGCGGGGATGCTTCCGTAGAAAGCGCCGAAACCTTGCTTTTCTAAACGAAAAGCGGGCCGGAAGAATCCTTAAGGAGGACGGATTGGTTTGCGGGAGCAAACCTTTCAGTGCCTCCTTAAGCCGCATTCTTGCGGAGCTTCTTGGCGGGACAAGAAGCTCCCCGCCGGAGGCACCCAGCCGAAAGTTTGGAATGTGCTTTCAAAAAAAACACCGGGAAAGCCCGCTGCGGCCTTCCCGGCGATTTTTATTCTCCCTCGCCCTTGTTGTCCAGGGCGAAAATGACCCACTCGGCCAGATTGGTGGCGTGGTCGCCGATGCGCTCCAGGTATTTGTTCACCATCAGCAGATCGGCGGCGTACTCGCCGTACTCCGGGTTCTCCCGGATGACCTGGATCAGGTCCGCCTTGACCTTCAAAAACAGGTCGTCTACCACATCGTCGTGGTCGATGACCGCCCGGGCCTTGGCCATATCCTTGGTGACGTAGGAGTCCACCGCGTCCACCAGCATGACAATGGTCTCCGCCGCCATGCGCTTGATGTTGTCCCCCCGGAGCTTGTAGGGGGTGCCCGCCATGGCCACGGTGAGCTCGGAGATATCCGCCGCATGGTCGCCGATGCGTTCCATATCCGTGACCATCTTCATGGCCGCGGTAATGGTCCGCAGGTCCCGGGCCACGGGCTGCTGCTGAATGAGCAGCTGGAAGCAGATGTTCTCGATCTTCTTCTGCTCCTGGTCGATGTATTCGTCCTCGGCCATGATCCGCTTGGCGGTTTCCACATCCTGGTTCAGGAAAGCGTGGGTGGCATTCTGAATGGCGGACTCGATCATGGAGCCCATGTGGGTCATTTCCTCCCCCAGCAGCCGCAGCTGGGCATCGAACCTGATTCGCATCAACCGAACCTCCCCGTAATGTAGTCCTCGGTCTTCTTCTCTCTCGGGTAGGAGAAGACCTGGCGTGTCTTCCCGAATTCAATGAGCTCGCCCAGCAGGAAGAAGGCGGTGTAATCGGAAACACGGGTGGCCTGCTGCATATTGTGGGTGACCACCACCACGGTGTACTTCTGCTTCAGGCTCTCCATCAGGTCCTCGATCTTGGCGGTGGAGATGGGGTCAAGGGCGGAGGTGGGCTCGTCCATCAGCAGCACCTCCGGCTCCACAGCCAAAGCCCTGGCAATGCACAGCCGCTGCTGCTGGCCGCCGGAGAGGCCCAGGGCGGACTTTTTCAGCCGGTCCTTCACCTCGTCGAAAATGGCAGCCCCCCGGAGGCTCTCCTCCACGATCTCGTCCAGTCTTGCCTTATTGCGAATGCCGTGAACTCTGGGGCCGTAGGCCACATTGTCATAGATGCTCATAGGGAAGGGGTTGGGCTGCTGAAACACCATGCCCACCCGGCGGCGCAGCACCGTGGTATCCACATTGGGTGCATAGATATTCTCCCCATCCAGCTCCACGGAGCCGGTGATTTTCACCCCGTCCACCAGATCGTTCATCCGGTTCAGGGTCTTCAAAAACGTGGATTTGCCGCAGCCGGAGGGGCCGATAAAGGCCGTCACGGTATTGGGCAGAATGTCCATATCAATGCCCTTGAGGGCCTGATTCTGCCCATAAAACAGCGCCAAATCCCGCACTCGGATTTTTGGTTCCATAAAAATCTCCTATACTATCATTTCAATTCCGCAAATTGAGGATGCGGCACCCCCAAAAAGCTTCCCCTCCGGGGGAGCTGGCAGGGCGCAGCCCTGACTGAGGAGGGGCGTCTTGGGCGAGAGCGGTGTGTAAAATCGCACTACTCTCTTGCGTAAGGCCCCTCTTCCACCGCTGCGGCGGTCCCCCTTCCCCGTAGGGGAAGGTTAGGAGGGTCACTTGTGATTCCGAACGTCCAGCCGCCTTGCCAGGGCCTTTGCGCCCATGTTGATGAGCAGCACCACCGCCAGCAGCACCACGGCAATGCCGAAGGCTGTGGAGAAGTCGCCCTCACTGGTGGCGCTGAGGTACAGCTGAATGGTCAGCGTACCGCCGGACTGGAAGATCTTGGCGAAGAATTTGCCCAGGGTCTTGGGCAGGGTCTTGGCAGCCCCTGCGGTGAAGAGCAGGGCGGCAGACTCGCCCACAATGCGGCCCACAGCCAGAATGGCGCCGGTGAGGATGCCGGGCATGGCCGAGGGGAGCAGAATGGTGCGGATGGTATACCACTTCCCCGCCCCCAAGCCTACCGCGCCGTGACGGTAGCTGTCCGGCACGGTTTTCAGGGCCTCCTGGGTGTTCCGGGTGATCAGCGGCAGGACCATCAGGGTCAGGGTCAGAGCGCCTGTCAGCAGGGAGTAGCCCAGATGCAATGTCTCGCCGAAGAACATGGAGCCGAAGAGGCCGAAGAGGATGGAGGGGATGCCGGACAGAGTCTCCGTGGCGAATTCAATCAGGCTCACCAGCTTGCCGGGCTTGGCGTACTCATTTAAGTACACCGCCGCCCCAACGCCGATGGGCAGGGCCACCAGCATGGTCAGCACCACGATCATCAGGGTGTTCAGAAGGTTGCCCGCAATGCCCACGGTGCCCTTGAGCTTGGAGGTGACCGTGGTCAAAAACTGCCAATTGACGCTGCCCACGCCCCGGACCACCACATAAATCAGAATCAGGGCCAGCAAAGCCACGGACAGGAAGGCGCAGAAATAGACCAGGCCGTAGAGCAGCGTGTCCGCAGGCCGCTTCCGGCGGGCCGTCAGGGATTCACCCATTGTCTTTTCCCCCTTCCCGGCGCAGCCGCTGCAGCACCAGATTGACGGTCATAATAAAGAGATACAGCACCAGGCCCACTGTGAACAGCACCTGCCGGTGGGCGCCCTCGGCATAGCCCATTTCGCTGACCAGCTGGGTGGTCAGGAACCGGACGGAATTGAAGGGCAGGGGCAGATTCACAGCGCCGCCTGCCACCATGTTAATGGCCATGGCCTCGCCCAGGGCTCTGCCGATGCCCAGCACCACGCCGGTCAGAATGCCGGACTTGGCCGCAGGGACGGTGACACGCCGGATGGTCTGCATCTTGCTGGCCCCCAGGGCCAGAGAGGCCGCCCGCAGGGAGCCGGGCACCGCCCGGATGGCAGAGGCGCTGACGCTGATGACCGTGGGCAAAATCATGATGGCCAGAACGATCACGGCTGCCAGCAGATCCGCGCCGCCGGTATACCGGTGGGTAGAAGAGCCCGCAAACAGGGCCTTTTCCAGCTTATAGAGCAGGGGATTTAAGAGCATCATGCCAAGCAGGCCGTAAATGACGGAGGGGATGGCCGCCAGCAGCTCCACGGCGGGCTGCACCGCCTTTGCCAGGGTCTTGCCGGAGACCTCGGTGAGGAACACCGCCGTCAGCAAGCCGATGGGCACACCCAGCAGCACACTGGCCGCCGTGCCCACAATGGAGGAGAGAATGATATAGGCAATGCCGAAGCTGGGCTCTGCCGCCGTGGGCTTCCAGACCGTGCCGAACAGCAGCTCTCCCACGCCCACCTTGTGCAGGGCGGGCAGGCCCTTGGCGAAGAGGTACAACGTAATGGCGCACACCGCAAAAATCGCAACCACCGCACAAATCAAAAGAAGAGCCCGAGCCAGGCGCTCTGCGGTGAAAGCGCTCCGGCCCGGTTTGCCCTTGGGATTTGCCATATTACTGGGGCAGGATCAGGCCCATGGCCGTGATGACTGCCTTGCCCGCATCGGACTGCACATAGCCAAACCAGGTCTTTACCAGGTCGTTCTGCTCATCGATGGCGCCCAGAGTCGCCATGACGAAGGGACGGGACAGCTTGTAGGAACCTGCCACAATGTTCTCCTCGGTGGGCTCCACGCCGTCCAGGCTCAGGGCCTTCACGGTGCCGTCAACCACATCCAATGACACATAGCCGATGGAGCCGGGGGTGGAAGCAACCTTGGCCAGGACGCCGCCGGTGGAATCCAGCTCCTGGGCATAGGCACACTGGTCAGCCACATCCAGCAGCTCTTCGAAAGCGCCGCGGGTGCCGGAACCGGCCTCACGGCCCAGAACCACGATGGCCTCGTCAGCGCCGCCCAGGTCAACCCAATTGGTGATCTTGCCGGTGTAGATATCGGTCAGCTGCCGGGAGGTCAGGTCGGAAACGGTGTTGGAGGTGTGGGTGATCACGGCGATGCCGTCGATGGCCACAATGTTCTCCACAGCGCCGCTGTCCTTCTCGCCGTCCTTCAGGGCACGGGAGGCATTGCCGATGTCGGTCTTGCCGCCAACCAGGGATTCCAGACCGGCGCCGGAGCCGGTGTATTCTGCGGTAACGGTGATGTCGGGATAGCTTTCCTCAAAGCTCTCGATCATGGCCTCGCACAGCTTCTGCATGGAAGTGGAGCCCGCCAGGGTGACGGTGCCGGAGAGCTTGGCAGCCTCGGCAGCGGCCCCGGCGGTCTCAGCGGCGGCAGCTGCGGCAGTGGCGGTGGTTTCGGTGCTCTGTGCGCCGCAGGCAGCCATGGACAGGGCCAGAACCCCTGCCAGGGCGATTGCAATCAGTTTTTTCATTTTTGTCCTCCTAAGATTTTTCTTTGTTTGGATTTCGGTTTACGGGAGGTATCATAAACCCCAAGTGTAAAATGAGAAAGTTCGGGGATGTAAGATGTTTGTAAAGGTTAGAAAAAGCTTCCCCTACGGGGGAGCTGGCAGGGCGCAGCCCTGACTGAGGAGGG